>Ga0194035_1000471_pt1 | contig 23313 bp, 9 predicted proteins | sample JunL2320m_MetaG_FD_148680 | JGI IMG/M metagenome (GOLD analysis project Ga0194035, IMG submission 148680) | Anoxic zone freshwater microbial communities from boreal shield lake in IISD Experimental Lakes Area, Ontario, Canada - Jun2016-L239-20m | ecosystem: Environmental > Aquatic > Freshwater >...
AGGCCCAGGCGCTCCAACTCCGCGACCGCGCGCGGGGTGAGCCCGTCACCGCAGGCTTTGTCCCGGGGAAACTCACACGAGTCAACAACCAGCACTTCGCGGCCATCGCGGGCCGCCCAGGCCGCGGCGGCCGACCCGGAAGGCCCGGCGCCGACCACGACGACCTCGGCCCGGACCTCAGATGCCGCTTCGCGCATGCTTCACAGTATGTTGGCAGGGTGAAAACACCGGCGACCGTGGTGGCGGGCGTGGATTTCGGCGATCCTGACTTCGCCCAATCCGTCCGCGATGGCGTCGCCCGCGTGGAGGAGATGATCTCCACCGAACTGCGCAGCGGCGACGAGTTGATGACCGAGTCCGTCCTGCATCTTTTCGAGGCCGGCGGCAAGAGATTCCGCCCCCTGTTCACTGTGCTGTCGGCTCAGATCGGTCCCGAGCCGGACTCCTGGCAGGTGACTATCGCCGGTGCGGTCATCGAACTGGTGCACCTGGCCACGCTCTATCACGACGACGTGATGGATGAAGCGCAGGTCCGCCGTGGCGCCCCATCGGCAAATGCGCGCTGGGGCAACAACATTGCGATCCTGGCGGGGGACTATCTGTTCGCGACGGCGTCGCGTCTAGTATCCCGTCTCGGCCCCGACGCGGTGCGCCTGATCGCCGAGACTTTCGCGTTGCTGGTGACCGGCCAGATGCGCGAGACCAAAGGCGCAGGCGAAGCCGAAGATGCCGTATCGCACTATCTGAAGGTGGTTGCCGAGAAGACCGCCTGCCTGATCGCCGCCTCCGGCCAGTTCGGCGCGACATTCTCCGGTGCGAACGCCGATCAGATCGAGCGACTGGGCCGCATCGGGGGGATCGTGGGCACGGTTTTCCAGATCTCTGATGACATCATCGATATCGAAAGTGACCCGGACGAGTCCGGCAAGCTGCCCGGGACCGATCTGCGTGAAGGAGTGCACACCCTGCCGGTGCTCTACGCGCTGAAGGAGACCGGCCCGGCTGCGGACCGGCTGCGGGAGATCCTCACCGGCCCGGTGACCGATGATGAGACGCTGGGCGAGGCGCTGGCACTGCTTCGGGCCTCGGGCGGTATCGCTGCGGCGAAGGAGACCGTGCAGCAGTACGCGGCGCAGGCCCGCTCCGAATTGGCCGGCCTCCCGGATGTGCCGGGGCGGCGGGCATTGGCTTCGCTGGTGGATTACACGGTTAACAGACACGGTTGACAGACGTCGTTCACCGATCCGGAACTTGTTTGCTGCCCTGAGGCGTTACTCTGCCGGGAGACCCGCTCGTAGGAGGACTTAGATGACCTGGCACCCCACGGCCAACAGGATGAAGACGTTCGTGCTGCTCGTCGGGATGTCGGCGCTGATCGTCTTCATCGGCTCGCTCTTCGGGCGCAACGTGATGTACCTCTCGGTGCTGATGGCCGTCGGCATGAACGTATACGTCTACTTCAACAGCGCCAAGTTGGCGCTGAAGGCCATGAAGGCCCAGCCGATCACTGAGGTTCAGGCGCCGGAGATCTATGCGATGGTGCGCGAGCTTTCCACCGCCGCGCACCAACCCATGCCGCAACTCTTCATCAGCGATACGGCCAGCCCGAACGCGTTCGCCACCGGCCGCAACCCGCGCAACGCCGCGGTCTGCTGCACCACCGGTATCCTGCAACTGCTCGATGAGCGAGAACTCCGGGCGGTACTCGGCCACGAGCTGTCCCACGTCTACAACCGCGACATCCTGATCTCATGTGTCGCCGGCGCGCTGGCCTCGGTGGTTACCGGTATGGCCCAGATGGCGATGTTCTCCGGTGCCGGACGCGGTCGTCAGGGCGGGGCGAATCCCCTTGCGCTACTGCTGGTTTCGATCCTGGCGCCGATGGCGGCAACGGTCATCAAGATGTCGGTGTCGCGATCCCGTGAGTTCCAGGCCGACGAGTCTGGTGCCGAGTTGTCGGGCGACCCGCTGGCACTCGCCTCTGCGCTGCGCAAGATAAGCGGGGGTGTTGAGCATGCTCCGCTACCGCCCAGTCCGCAGTTGGCCGATCAGGCGCACCTCATGATTGCGAACCCGTTCAGCGCAAAAGACCGTATGGGCAAACTATTTTCGACACATCCGCCTGTCGAGGACCGGATCGCCCGCCTCGAGAAAATGGCCGGCGGTTAACTACGGACTGCTATCTCCCGACGAATCCTGGTTGTTTGAGGCGGGATTGGCTGAATCGGTGGCGGAGTCCGACGGGGGATTCGAAGTCGGTGACGGTTTCGGAGTCTTGCCGGTCGGCTTCTTTGTCTGAGAGGCGTGGTGGCCGGTGACGACGTTCACGACCGAGTTAAACGCATCCTTGACCACGTCAAACGGGCTGGTGGGTTTGACCGGGGGAATGGTGATGGTGCCAGACTGAGTAGTGCCGCGGTTTTGTCCCGGGGCCAGTTCCTGCGGCGTCGGTGCGACGGTGAGTTGCGGCCGCACAGTGCTTGCGCTGATCTCCGGGGAAACCGGGGCTGCTGACGGTGCCGACTCGACCACTGGGTTCTGCGTCTGCTGCGCAGGCGCCTGGACTGGCGCCGCGGCCGCGGGCCCGGGCATCGGAATCTGTAAGGGAGCCTGAGCGGTTGAGGATCCGAATAGCGCCTTAGCCCCATCGGGAAGTATCGCGTTGGCCACCGTCTGGTAGGCCACCACCGTCATATCATTGATCTGCTGGATCAGCGCCACGACCCCGTCGGGGTAAGTCACCGTCGTCACATGGGTCGCGGGGTCGGTCAGGCAGCTCACCGAGCCCGTGCAGTCGATATGGCCCTGGGCGTCGACGACCGACTTGGTCGGCAGGCCGAGCGACTGCTTAGAGGTGGGCGCACCCGCCGCGAGTGCCGCTGTGGGGATTGCGGTGACCCCGACTCTGTTCGGCCCGATACCTGCGTTGAAGGCCTCTTGGTGGAGCACGTCGGGGTTGCCGGTGGGTATGGGTCTATTCAGGATTGCGGCGAGTTCGCTGGTATCGCCGGTTCCGTCGCCGACGGCAATGACGTCACCCGGGTGTTCGGGAGCAGAATCGCCGAAAATTCCAAGTGGGCCGTTGAAGCTAGCCTGGGTGAACCCGTCGGGCGTCTGCGAGGTTGAGGCCAGAAACATCAGGCCAGCGGCCACACCCACAGCCGACGCGCCAGCGCGCACCGCGTGGTTGATGAGCCGACTCATTGCCCAACACCCTTTCAGATTCTCAGGTTTAACGTAGGTGTCTCTTATGTTAGACCATCCGCGGCGATTTTGAACACAGGGTTACCAGATTCTTTGTTCGGTACGGTGTTGTGATGTTCCGGAGGTTATTTTGTGGTGCAGCTGGGGCAATAGTTGCTGCAGTGGCCAGTGTGTCGCCCGCTTGGGCTGATCCTGCTGCTGATCCTGCGCCCGCGCCGCCACCTCTGCCCAATGTGAATGCCTACACGCCCATCAGCCCGGTCAACTATTCGGCGATGAGTGGAACCTGGTACGCATTCGCCGGGCCGGCCGGGGTCACCTGCGTGATCAACAAGACCAACGGCGGCTACGGCTGCAGCGGTCCGCTGCCGGGGGCGCCGGAAGGCGTGAACCTCGTCAGTGCCGGGCCGGTCGGCCCGCCTTCATTCGGCAGCACCGGCCAGCCCATCTTCGGTGCCGCCGGCGAGGTCAAGCCGTTGCCGCCGAACACCCGGTTGAGCTTCCGCGAGATCAGTTGCGGGGTGGACGCCGCGGGCGCGGTGGCATGCGTGAACGGTCGCGAACAGATCGGTTTCGTCGTCAGCCCGGCCGGCACCTACATCAACGACTTAAATCCGCTGTTGGACCGGCCGGAGGGCACCAACCCCTATATGCCGGCTCCGGCGCCGGGTTAGAACCGCGTTCCGTCCACTTCGTGGCCGGGTTTCTCCGCCATCAGACCCTGGTAAGCCTGTTCGACGGAGGAACCATGGTTGACGACCGCGTCGACCTCGCGGGCGATCGGCATGTTGATGCCGTACTTCTCGGCGAATTCCATGATCACGCTGGCGGCCTTGACTCCCTCGGCGACCTGGGTCATGCCGGCGAGGATCTCGGCGATTGGTTTGCCCGAGCCCAGTGCCTCACCAACGCTGCGATTGCGACTGCGTTGTGAGGTGCAGGTGACGATCAGGTCGCCCATGCCGGCCAGACCGGAGAAGGTATCGCGCTGGCCGCCCATCGCCTCGCCGAGTTTCGACATTTCGCGCACCGCGCGGGTCATCACCATGGCGCGAGTGTTCTCGCCGATGCCCATCGCATAGCCCATTCCGACAGCGATCGCGTAGACGTTCTTGAGTGCGCCGGCGATCTCGACTCCAACGACATCGTCGGTGGTGTAGGTCCGAAATCGCTTGGTGCGGAACATACTTGCCAGGTTTGCCGCCAGGTTGCGGTCGGGCATGGCCAGCACCGCTGCTGCCGCGTAGCCCTCGGCGACTTCCTTGGCTATGTTCGGTCCGGCCAGGATGCCGGCCGGATGGCCGGGCAGCACCTCCTCGACGATCTGGCTCATCCGCATATTAGTACCCTGCTCAAGTCCTTTGACCAGGCTCACGACGGGCACCCACGGGCGCAGTTCCTTGCTGAGTTCGCCGAGCACGCCTCGGAACCCGTGCGAGGGAACACCCATCACGATGACATCGGCGCAGTGGGCCGCTTCGGCGAAATCGTTGGTGGCGCGCAGGGTTTCCGGGAGTTCGACCTCATCGCCGAGGTACTGGGAATTGCGGTGTTTCTTGTTGATGTCCTCGGCGGTCTCCGCGGAGCGTACCCACTGCACCGTCGGCCCCCGCCGAGCGCAAATTGAGGCGACAGTGGTGCCCCAGGACCCACCACCGAGCACGACGACCTGCGGTTCGCGACGATCAGAAGTCATGGCGATCAACGTAATGCCGGGGGCGTGTGTTTACCGGGAGTTGTAGGAAACGGCCCCACGGGGAGGCCCGCTCCTATCCGACAAGTTGCTTGGGTGACGACACTTTCCCGAACACCATGTCCTCTTCGATCTTGTCCAGGAAGCGGAAGTCGATGGCGTCGGCAAGGAAGTCCTGACGCACCACCCACGGCCGCTTGGCGCCGGACTTGGGCAGCGCGTGCGGGCTGCGCTGGACGTAGCCGGCCTGAAGATCCCAGGTGGGCTTCTCCGCGATCGCCACGCCACCCAGGTGCGGGTAGGCGTGGGTGTAGCCGCGAGCGTCCATGTAGTCGATCAGCTTCGCTGTCGCCCGCGCCGTCATGTCGGCGCGCAGCGTCCAGGAGGCGTTGGTGTAGCCGATGCACCAGAACAGATTCGGTACGTCGTCGAGCATGTGGGCTTTGTAGGAGAAGCGTTCCTGCGGCTTGACTTCGGCGCCGTCCACGCTGACCCGAACGCCGCCGAGGGCTTGGAGTTGCAATCCGGTGGCGGTGACGATGAGGTCGGCGTCCAGGTGCCGACCGGACTTGCACGCGATACCGGTCGCGTCGAAGTGGTCGATGTGATCGGTCACCACCTCGAGGCGGCCCTTGCCGATCTCCTCGAAGACGTCGCCATCCGCTACCAGGCACAAACGTTCGTCCCACGGGTTGTAGCTCGGTTTGAAGTCGACGTCCACCGGATAGCCCTTGGGCAGGCGACTGACGTTCTGCCAGCGGATGAAATTACGCACACCGTTGGGAAAAGTCCGGGCCAGCACCCAAATCACCTTCTCGAAAACCAGCGCGATACTGCGAATGATGTTGTAGTAAGTCTTTTTTGGCATCACCGTACGAAGGGCGTTGTAGACGCGATTGATCCGCGGCATGGCGAACAGGTAACCCGGCGAGCGCTGCAGCATGGTCACGTGCGAAGCCTTGCGGGCCAAAGCGGGCACCAGGGAGACTGCGGTCGCACCACTGCCGATGACGACCATCCTCTTACCGGCGTAGTTCAGATCCTCGGGCCAGTGCTGCGGGTGGATGACGGTGCCGGTGAAGTTCTCGATGCCAGGAAAGTCCGGGGTGTAGGGATCGTCGTAGTTGTAGTAACCGGATCCGAAGAACACGAAGCGGCTCTTATAGATCTTCGACTGACCGTTCGCGGTGACCTGGACCGTCCAGGTATCGGTGGCCGAATCCCAATCGGCGGAGTGCACCTCGGTGTCGAAACGGATGTGTGGGTAAATGCCGTGCTTGTGGGCGGTATCTTCCATATAGTCGCGAATCTGGTCGCCGTCGGCGACGTACTCCTTTCCGGTCCAGGGCTCCCACGGCCAGCTCAGCGTGAAGATCGAGGAGTCTGAGCGCACGCCCGGATAGCGGAACAGGTCCCAGGTGCCGCCGATGCGTGCTCGGCGCTCCAGAACGACATAGCGGGTGGTGTGGTCGCGTTCGCCGAGGTGGTAGGCCGCGCCGAGTCCGGAGATTCCGGCGCCGATGATCACGACGTCGAGGACCCCGCCGTCTGACTCGGTCGGCCGGGTGCCTTCGTGGGGGGTGACGGTCATGGGTCCACCATATGCAGTGCCCCGGCCGGTCGGCCAGCGGTCAGCGGTAGTTGACGAACTGCAATGCGACCTCGAGGTCGGCGCCCTTGAGTAGCGCGATGACCTCCTGAAGGTCGTCGCGCTTCTTGGAGCTGACCCGGATCTCCTCGCCCTGGATCTGGGCCTTGACACCCTTGGGGCCCTCGTCGCGGATCAACTTGGTGACTTTCTTGGCGTTCTCGCTGCTGATCCCCTGCTTGAGGGTGCCGCTGACCCTGTACGTCTTCCCCGACGGCTGCGGGTCGCCGACCTCGAATGCTTTCATCGAGATGTCGCGGCGAACCAACTTCTCCTTGAATACATCGACGGCGGCCTTCGCCCGCTCCTCGGTGGAGCTGACGATCTCGATGTTCTCCTCGCCCTTCCACTCGATGGTGGTGTCGGTGCCGCGGAAGTCGAACCGGGTGCTCAGCTCCTTGGCTGCCTGGTTCAATGCGTTGTCGACCTCCTGGCGGTCGACCTTGCTGACGATGTCGAACGACGAGTCCGCCACTTTCGGTGTCCTTCCTCGGATGATCGGCCGGTTTGTGTCTTCGGTACATCCTCGTTGTACCCTGCTAGACGCATCATGCCGGGTCCGTTCGGCGAGGTGTTTCCAGGCAGGTTGCCCGAGCGGCCAATGGGAGCGGACTGTAAATCCGTCGGCTAACGCCTACACAGGTTCGAATCCTGTACCTGCCACGCTGTGCCCGCTGTGCTATCGCCTTTCACGCGTTGGCGGGTTGTTCATCGCTTTCAGGCATCTGACCGGCCAGGTACTGAGCCAGCGAACCGATCGTCGGGTAGTCGAACACCGCGGTGGGGCTGATCGTGAACGTGCCGCCGAATTGCCCGAACAACCTGTTGCGAAGCTCGACCGCCATCAGCGAATCTGTGCCCAGGTCCAAAAACCGGCTCGTCGCGGAGGGTGGCTGGGCGAGCCGCAGGAACTCTTGTACCTCGCGCTGCAGGAATTCGGTCAGGAAACTTCTGCGCTGCGAGTCGGGGACCTCGTGTAGCTGTCGCAGCAACTCACTGTCGGCGGTGGTCTCGGCCGCGGAACTCGGCAACACGTGGTCGAGCATCGGTGGGCGCGCACCGCCAAGGCCCTTCGCGACACGTTGCCAGTTGGCTTTGATCACGATTGCCTGTCCGGTTCCCTGGGCGACGAGCTCATCAAGTGCGCCCAGCGCCGCGGCAGGTTCCAGCGGAACCAGGCCCTGGGCGCCGAGGTTCGCGCGCGCCGCCTGCGAACTGGCCATGCCGCCCTGTGCCCAGGGGCCGAAGTTGACGCCGGTGGCGACCAGGCCCTGTGCTTTTCGTTGCGCGATGAGTCCGTCGAGTAGCGCGTTGGCGCTCGCATAGTTGGCTTGGCCGGGCGAACCGAGAACGCTGGACACCGACGAGGACACGATGAAGAAGTCGAGTTCGTCGTCCCTCGTCAAACGATCCAAATGACAGGCGCCGAATGCCTTGGGCGCCAACGTCGTCCGGAAACGCTCGAGGCTCTGCTGGGGCAGCAGCGCATCGTCGAGTACGCCGGCCAGGTGGATCACGCCAGCCAGTGGCGGCAATTCCGTGCGTATCCTCACCAGTAATGCCGCTACTTGGGACTCGTCGGCGACGTCCGCTGCAAAAGTGTGGACCCGGCACCGGTAGCGCTCAGTGATATCGGCGATCGCCCGCTGCGCCTCCGCGTCGGGTGCGTGCAGACTGGTCAACACGACCTCGCCGGCTCCGAGTTGGGCGAGGTGGGCTGCGGTGTGCAGCCCGATTGCGCCGAGTCCTCCGGTGATAAGGTAGCTCCGATCACCTCGAGGCGCCAGTGGGTGCGGCATTTGCAGCACGATCTTCCCGATGTGCCGTGCCTGTTGCATCCGGCGGAACGCGGTCTTCGCATCAGTCAGCGGGTAGATCTCGGCATGCAGCGGCGTCCATTCGCCTCGCGCCAACCCCTCGGAGACCTCGGTGAGCAAGCGCTGGATATGCGCGGGATCGGCCATGATGGTTCCGTCCAGCGCAACCACGTTGTAGTCGATATCGGGACGCTCGGCTGCCATCTGTTCACGGGTCCAGATGTCGCGTTTGGCGATCTCGGCGAAGCGGCCATTGCGAGCGGTGGCGCGTACCGTCGCTGCGATGAAGCCCTCATTGGTCAGGCTGTTGAGCACCACGTCGACGCCCGCACCGTCGGTGTCGGCGAGGATCTGATCGGCGAAATCCGTGCTGCGCGAGTCGTAGACATACTGCACACCCATCCGGCGCAGTGTCGCGCGCTTGTAGGTGCTGGCGGTGGCGAAGACGGTCGCGCCGAGGTGCTGTGCCAACTGGATCGCGGCCAGACCGACACCACCGCTGGCGGCGTGGATGAGTACTCGGTCGCCGGCCCGGAGTTCGGCCCAGTCGAACGCGAGCCGGGCCGTGAGCGCCGCTGCCGGGATGGTCGCGGCCGCTGCCGCGCTCAGCCCGTCCGGCACCGGTGCCAGAAGTTGCACCGGCACGTTCAACCGGCTTGTGAACGCTCCCTGCATGAAGCCCATGACGCGTTGGCCAACCCGCAATCCGGTGATGTCGGAACCCAACTCGGTGACGATGCCGGAGAAGTCCCCCCCGATGAGTCCAGGATCCCCGGGGTAGAGGCCGAGCACGTTGAGCACATCGCGGAAGTTGAGGCCGGCAGCCTCCACTCGGATCTGCACCTCGCCGGCACCCGGTGACGACACGTCCGTCTCGGCCAGATGCAGGTTGTCAATCGCCCCGCGCTCGGTCGGGGCCAGGATGTAATCCTCCGATCGGGGCACCGCGAGTTGGCCGCTACGCGCCCAGGGCAGCAGTCGAGAGACGAGGAACTTCCCTTGCCGCAGAGCGAGTTCGGGCTCCTCGCCAGACGCGGTGAGCAGGTTGGCCAGTGAGCCTGCGGCCTCGTCCGATCCGTCGCTGTCGACAAGTCTGCACCGCAGTGCCGGTTCCTCGGTGATGATGTTGCGGCCGAGCCCCCAGAGCGCCGCCTGCGCGGGATCGACCGGTTCCCCGGGTTCGGCCGCCACGGCCCGCGACGTGACGATCCACAGACCGCCGGGAAGAGTCAGATCCTCGTCGGTTTGCAAAGCGTGAACGGCAGCCAGCAGATCGGCGATCTCGCACTCCAGTCGGGCGATAAGTTGCTCGCCCGACTCCTCGGCGCGGGGTTCGGCGCTGCGCCAGACAATGCCGGCGATCGACGCACCACCCTCGTTGGCCGCAGCGATCTGCTTCGTCCAGTGCTGTGGGTCCGAAGTCCGGTCGAACGCGACACTGCCCGGCACTTCGGCGGCCAGTTCGTCGAACCCCGCAATCAGCCAGGAGCAGTTGGGTTTTCCCGTATCGTCGCGCGGCGGCGGCGCGGGCACCTCATGCCAGCCGAGGGTGTAGATCAAGCGCGTCGCGTCGCCGCCGAGACCGCGCAACAACGCCTCGCGGGGCGCTCGTTTCACGGTGAACTCGTGAATTCCGCCCAGGTGGTGGCCTTCGCGGTCCACGAACTCAAGGTCGAAGACTTGGGTTTCGCTGTCATTGCCCCCGGCTCGCCAGGTCGCGTGGCAGTAAAACCGCCGTGGCATCCGGTCGCGCAGGGTCACCTTTCCGTACCGCAGCGGTAAGAACAGATCGGGCAGCACACCATGATCTTCAGTCGCCGCGAGCAGCGCCGGGAAGGCCGGGAAGGCGACGCCGGTGCACAAGTCGAGTAGCACCGGATGGATCGGTTCACTGCCCAACTGTTCTGCGAGCTCGTCGCCGACGACGACATCGCCGATCGCCTCGCCCTCACCGACCCACAATGATTTCAGCGACGTGGACCACGTGGGTCCCCATGCCAGCTCCATATCGGCGAAGGTGTCGAAGAGCTGTTGCGGACGCGTGCGATTCAACCGTTCGATTGACGCTTCGATTCCATCTGCAAGGCCGGACGGGGTTTGGCCGCCCTCGTCATCGACTCCGGCGACGATGCTGCCGTCGGCGTTCAACGACCACTCGGCATCGCGAACACCGAAAGGCCGGCTGTGAACCTGGAAGGTCCAGCCGCCGCCGTCGGCGACCGGGTGCAGCGTCAGCTGCACCTCCCGGGAACTCTTGTCGAGCAATATGATCGGTTCATAGAAGAAGACATCCTGTACCCGCGCCGGCGCACCTGCCGCGGCTAGGGCCATCGCCGCGTATGTGGCGCCGGGAACGATGACGGTGCCGTAGATGACGTGATCGGAGAGCCACGGCTGCGATTTCAGGGATAGCCGGCTGGAGTAAACGACGTCTCCGGAAGCCAGATCTTTCCCACTGCCGAGAATTCCGGATACCGGTCCACCGTCGATGGCGACGCCGGATGCCTTGGGCCAGAAGCGGCGGCGCTGGAAGGGGTAGGTGGGCAGCTCTGGCACGCGGTTCGATTGAGGCCTCAGTGCGGCGAAGTGGGGACGATGACCGCTGACGTATACCGCGGCCAGTGCTTCTGCGATCTGACGCTTGTCGTCGACACCTTTGCGAAGGGAAGCAATCGCCCGTGGTGCGGGCTTGTGCTCCGGCCAGACCTGCACCGCAGCCCCGGTCAGAATCGGTTGCGGACCGATCTCCATCAAAACCGAGCAGCCCAGTGCCGCAACCGTTTGAACGCTCTCGGCGAACTGCACCGGCTGGCGGGAATGCCGCCGCCAGTACTGAGCATCCAGCGGAGTTTCCGCGGTGAGCACGGCGCCAGTGCGATTGCAGATTAGTGGCAGCGTCGGCACGGCGAACACCAGCCGTGCCGCATACGACTCGAATTCGGAGAGCACTGGTTCCAGTAACTCGGAATGGAAGGCATGACTGGTCTCCAGCCAGCTGCAGCGCACGCCGTCGTCGCCGTACCTGGCGACGATTGATTCAAGCTCCGCACCGGGACCCGAGAGCACAGTGTTGGGGCCGTTGTAGGCGGCAACCGACACCCGGGGGAACTCCTCGGCGACTTTCTCGACGTGCTTGGGGTCGGCGAACACCGCCACCATCCGTCCGCCCTCGGGCAGGCTGCCGAAGAGTCGGCCGCGTTCGGCAATCAGGCGTGCACCGTCGGTGAGGTTGAAGACACCGGCGACACACGCTGCGGCGTACTGACCGACGCTGTGACCCAGGACGACGTCAGGCTCGATGCCCCATGATTGCCAGAGCCGGGCCAGGCCCATCTCGACGGCGAAAAGCGCCGGTTGAGCAAATGACGTGTGCCGCAGAGTTTTTCCGGCTTCGCCGCCGGTCTCCCTGTCAGTGGCGAACAGCACCTCGATTAATGGTCGGGGCAGCATCCCGTCGACCGCTTCCGCACAGCTGCGCACTGTGTCGGCGAAAACGGGCTGGGTCTCGAACAACTCGCGTGCCATCCCCGGGTACTGACTAGCCTGCCCGGTGAACAACCACGCCGTCGTTGGGGGATCAGCGCACTCGCCGAGTAGGACACCCGGTCGCTGCCTGTTCGCGGTGACGTCGAGCAGGCCCTCACGAGCGCTGCGGACCGAATCCACCACCAGTGCGGCGCGGTGCTCGAAATGGGACCGTCCGGAGCCGGCCGTGAAACACACATCTGCGATATCGACATTCGGGTGGCTGTCCAACCAGGCCCCGTATCGCTGCGCCAGTGCCACCAAAGCCCCGGGTGAACGCGCTGACAGTGGCAGCACGCTGACGAGGTCGCCCCCGCTGTGATCATCGGTCACCGCCGGCTGCGGTGGAGCCTCCTCGATCAGCACGTGCGCGTTGGTCCCGGTGAACCCGAATGAACTGACGCCGGCCCGACGCGGCCTGCCGGTGGCCTGCCACGGAATCGCCTCGCTCACCACCTGCACCCGCAGCGAATCCCAGGGGATATGCGGGGAGGGTTTCTCGAAGTGCAGGTTCTGCGGCAGCATGTCGTGCTGCAGCGACAACACGACCTTGATCAGGCCGGCGACCCCGGCGGCCGACTCGAGGTGCCCGATGTTGGTCTTCACCGATCCGATCAGTAGCGGCCGGTTGGCATCCCTGGCCGCGCCATAGACCGCGCCTGCCGCCTGAACTTCGATCGGATCGCCCAGTGGCGTACCCGTTCCATGCGCCTCGAGGTAGTCGACATCCGGACCGGTGAGACCCGCACGGCCCAACGCGGCGGTAATGAGGCGTTGCTGCGCGCCACCGTTGGGCACGGTCAAACCACTGGACGCGCCGTCCTGATTCACCGCACTCCCCGGGATGACTGCAAGAATCCGATCGCCTTCGCCAACGGCGTCGCTGAGCCGCTTCAGCACCAGGACACCGCAGCCTTCGCTGCGGACATAGCCATCGGCGGATGCATCGAAGGTCTTGCAGCGTCCGCCGGGAGACAGCATTCTGGCGCGCGCGGCGGCAATCAAGGACAGCGGGCTCAACAAGACGTTCACCCCACCGGCAATCACCAGATCGCAGTCACCGAAACGCAATGCCTCGCAGGCTTGATGGACTGCTACAAGTGACGAACTGCAGGCTGTGTCCACCGCCACCGCCGGTCCCTCCAACCCGAGCGCGAAGGCAACCCGACCTGGAATCGCGTTAAGAGCATTGCCGGTGATGAAATGAGCCCCTATGGTCTCCACCGAGTCGGCCGACAGTAGGTGCGAGTACTCATTGGCTGCCACCCCTACGAAGACTCCACTTCGGCTGCCGCGCAATGAATCTGGCGAATAGCCGGCCCTCTCCAAGGCCTCCCACGAAACTTCCAGCATCAGTCGCTGCTGCGGATCCATCCAGAAAGCCTCGCGCGGCGAAATGCCGAAGAACTCCGGATCGAAACCGTCGATTCCGTCGAGGTACCCGCCGTAGCGGCTGTAGGTCTTGCCGGGCGCCTCCGGATCCGGATCGTAGAACTCGTCGATGTCGAAGCGGTCGTCCGGAACCTCCCGGATCGTATCGACACCGCCGGAGAGCACCTCCCAGAAAGCGTCGGGATCGGGCGCGCCGGGAAAGCGGCATGCGACCGAGACGATCGCAATCGGCTCGTCGGTGCGTACCGGCGCGGCTATCAATTCGGTCCCGGTGTCCGCGTTGCCCTGATCGCTGAGGCGCAGTACGTCGCCGAGGAGGTAGTCGACCACGTTGGACAGCCGCGGGTAGTCCATCGCCAGGGTGGCGGGCAACTCCTTGCCCACCCCCTGCTCGATCCGCCTCCGCAGTTCGACCGCCATCAGCGAATCCATGCCGAGGTCGAAGAATCCCGCGTCGTCTCGGATCTCCGCGGCGTCGATCCGGGTCACCTCGGCTACCACGTCACGCAGATAGTCCGAGACGATTTTCTTCCGCTGCGCCACCGGGGCAACCGTGAGTTGCTCGACCAATCGGGTATTGCCGGACGGAGTTGCCGACAAGGCCAACCCAGGCACCTCGGCCGCCACCTCCGCAAGAAATGAACGTGTCCCGGCCTGCTGATAGAGCGGCAGGAAGCGGGCCCAGTCGATCCTGGCCACCACACCCCCGACAGTGCCCCGCGTTGACGAAGCCGCCATCACATCGGCCATCCCGGCCAGCGCGTCGGCTGGTGACAACGTCTTGACCCCGCGCTGATCCAGTCGTGCGCGCGCGTCCTCGTCGGCCATGCCCCCCGACCACGGACCGAAGTTGACACTTATCCCGTTGACACCTTGCTCACGGAGTCGCCAGGCCAATCCGTCCAGGAAGGCGTTGGCCGCGCTGTAGGCGGTCTGGCCGAAGCTGCCCCACACTGAGGAGATCGACGAGGTACTGAGGAAGAAGTCGAGGTGCATACCTTCGGCTGCGGCGCTGACGTACCACGCGCCCCAGACCTTCCCGGCGAACACTCGATCGATCTCAGCGTCATCGGAATCGCGCATCGGAGTTGTACCGATTTCACCTGCGGCATGGACGATCCCAGCCAGCGGAGGTAGTTCGGCCGCCATGGTGGCGAAGAGGCGAGCGACATCGTGTGGATTGGCGACATCGGCCTCGATGACGCGGATTTCGGAGTCGTACTTTTCGCGCGCCGCTTGGATTCGCCGTTGTGCGGCATCGCTGGGCGGGCGCCGACTGGTCAGCACCAGATGCCCGGCGCCGTGCGCGGCCAGGTAGTCGGCGATTTCGAGTCCGACCGAACCCAGACCTCCGGTCACTAGATACGTAGCGTCGTCACGCAACGCAGGTGGCGCTGCGTTCGGCAGTTCGACCCGACGAGTCAGACGGGGAACATAAACCGCTTGATCGCGCAGTGCGATTTGGTCTTCTCTGGTCGCCGAACCGCGCGATCCAGCAACGACCTGGTCGATCAACAGTGACCACTCGCCGGCACTGCCGGTTGCCAGATCCGCCAACCCACCCCACACCTGGGGATGCTCCAGTGCAGCCGCCCTACCGAAACCCCAGAGGCAGGTTTGATCCGGGCACACCGTGTCGGTGTCGATGACGCGTTGCGCCCCCCGGGTCACCACCCAGATAGGTGCGCGCACTTGCGCCGCAACCGCGGCGCGGAATAGTCGCCGTGTTCCGCCGATGATGCGGTGTTGCGTCCGCAATAGAGACTGCATCGACGGTGCGGTATCGGTGTCGAGAGACGCGACATGCAGGATTCTCAACATCGATTCGTCTGCTGCAGCGCGCAATGCGGCTTCAAGCCGTTCTTCATCGGCATCAGTCAGCGGCAACCCGAGAATGCGGTACTCGTGGCCGGGCACCACCAGGGCTTCTATCAATGGTTGGAATGCTTCGGTGTCATCGCCGATGACAAGCCAGGTAACTCCCTGACCGACTTCGCCAGCTGAGACCTTTGGAATCGAATTATGCCAACGAATCTCGTAACGATCGTCTGTGATCGACTGCGTTTGACGCTGTTGGTTATGTTGTGCGGCAAGCCGTGTCAGTACGTCCACGGTCTGGTGGTCGTCGGTGGGGCCGTCGAGCAGAGCAGCGAGTTCCTCGATCCTGCCTTCGTCGAGAAGTCTAACGGCATCGGTCCGCGGGGCTCGGATCTCGGTGGAGTCTTGGGTGGGTCGGGCCCGCTTGTCACGGAACCAGTACTGGCGATGCTCAAACGGATAGCTCGGCAGGTCGATCTTGTGCGCCCGTTCCGTCGAGAGCGCGCGGAAATCGGGCAGGTGGCCAGCGACGTAGGCGTCCGCAATGGCTTCGGTGATCTGTCGGCGGTCGGCGGTGTTCCGCCGCATAGATGCGATGGCCCGCGGTACGGTTGCCGGGTCGGGCCATGCCCGCAGGGCTGCAGCGGTGAGAACCGGCTGCGGGCCGACCTCCAGCAGCACCTTGCAGCCCAGCTCGGCTAGCGTGCCCACACTCTTGGCGAATTCGACGGGTTGGCGCGCATGGCGGCGCCAATATGCGCCATTGAGATTAGCGCTTCGGCCGAGTGCAGCACCGGTTCGGTTGCACACCAAAATCTTTTGTGGCAAACCGAAATCGAACCGGTTCGCATATGACTCGAATTCGTCGAGAATCGGATCCAGCAGCGCTGAGTGGAACGCGTGGCTGGTATCGAGCCAGTCACAATGGATACCGTCGGCGCTCAGCACGGCCACCGCCTGCTCCAACTCCTGCACGGGTCCCGAGAGCACGGTGTTGGCGCCGTTGTAGGCGGCCACCGACAGAAGCGGAAACTCGTCGGTGAGGCTCTCGACCCGTCCGGCGGCGGCGGATACCGCGACCATTCGACCGCCGGGCGGCAGGCTGCCGAACAGCCGACCGCGATGCGCCGTTAACAGCGCGCCGTCCTCGAGGCTGAATACGCCCGCCACGCAGGCCGCTGCGTACTGACCGACGCTGTGGCCGAGCACGATATCGGGTTCGAAACCCCACGATTGCCACAGCCGTGCCAAGCCCAACTCGACCGCGAACAGGGCGGGTTGGGCGTAGCCGGTCTGCCGTAGCAGGTCCTCGCCTTCTGGGCTATCGGTCTCAAAGATGACATCCAGCAGTGGTTTTTTAAGCACATCAGCCACTACCGCTGCGCACCGGCGCACGGTCTCGGCGAACACCGGCTCGATCTCGAACAACTCCCTGGCCATGCCGGGGTACTGGCTGCCTTGGCCACCGAACAGCCAAGCGGTCTTGGGCGGGTCGGCACATACTCCGCGTACCAATCCCGGTGCCGGTCGGTTGTCGGCGAGCGCACTGAGCAATTCGCTGGCCGATTCCCTCGAAGTCACCACCAATGCCGCGCGGTGCTCGAAATGTGATCGTCCGGCGCCCGCGGTCAAGCACACGTCGGTGAGCGTGGCCTCCGGATGCGCAATCAACCAGCTTCGGTATTGATCGGCGCTCTGCACCAGGGCGGTGGCGGTGCGCGCCGACAGCGGCAACACCATGGGGCGTCCATCGTCAGACGGCTGCGACGCAACAGCCGGGTCCGGCTTGGGAGCTTCCTCGACGATGACGTGCGCGTTGGTTCCGGAGAATCCAAAGGAACTGACCCCGGCGATACGCGGCCGATCGCCACGTTCCCAGGCGATGGCCTCGTCCACGACCCGCACCGGCAGCTGGTCCCAGGGGATATGCGGCGAAGGGTTCTCAAAGTTCAGATGTTTCGGTAATACCTCGTGCTCGAGGGACAGGATGATCTTGATCAGACCGGCCATCCCCGCAGCCGCTTCCAGGTGTCCGATGTTCGTTTTCACCGAACCAATGAGTAGCGGATGCGCGGCGTCGCGGCCCTTGCCGAGCACCGCACCGGCAGCTTGAACTTCGATCGGGTCACCAAGTGAGGTTCCGGTCCCGTGCGCCTCCAGATACCCGACATCACCGGGAGCGACACCGGCCCGCTTCAGCGCCTCGGTGATTACCCGTTGTTGGGCAACGCCGTTCGGGACTGTTAAACCACCGGATGCACCGTCTTGGTTGACGGCGCTGCCCCTGATCACGGCCCGTATTCGGTCGCCGTCACGGATCGCGTCGGCAAGCCGTTTCACCACGATGACACCGCATCCTTCACCGCGGACATAGCCATCCGCGGACGCGTCGAAGGTCTTGCACCGGCCATCCGGAGCAAGCATGTGCGCCCGGGAGAACGCGATCATGCTTGTCGGACTGATGAGGACGTTCGCACCGCCGGCCAGTGCGACATCGCACTCGCCTAACCGCAGCGCCTGGCACGCTTGATGGACTGCGACCAGCGATGAGCTACACGCGGTGTCGACAGTGACCGCAGGGCCATTGAGCCCCAGGCGATAGCTGATCCGGCCGGCGCCCGCGGCCGCCGCCGTCCCGATTGCCTGGTATGCCTCGATCTCGTCGTAGTCAAGTTCGTCGGACATCATTGTCAGGTAGTCATGCGTCGAGAGACCGATGAACACCCCGGTTTGAGTGTTCGCCAAAGCCGTTGGCGCGGTGCCGGAATGCTCCACCGCGCGCCATGCGGTCTCGAGTAGCAATCGATGCTGGGGGTCCATGAGCATGACCTCACGCTTCGATATTCCGAAGAATTGCGCATCGAAGCCTGTTACGTCATCAATGAAGCCTGCCCGCCGAGTGACGATCTTCCCGCGCGCATCAGGATCGGGGTCGAAGAACTTCTCGGCATCCCAACGGTCCTCGGGCACCTCTGATACGGCGTCCCGTCCCTGGCGCAGCACCTGCCAGAACTCGTCCGCATCCGCTGCGCCCGGAAAACGAACCGCGTAGCCCACGATCGCGAAACCCGAAGCCGCCTCCAACCCGTCTTCGGAAAAACCCATGCGCTCGTCCTCCTTGCCTCGCGCGAGGCGGAATCGTCGGCAAGTACTGGATGGGCTTTGCCAACCCCCGTTTGGTTCCATCCTGCCTATCACCGGCCGAACGCGCCAACGTCGCAGGCAGCGCCGTAGCTAGGGGCGATGGTGATGGCACGGGGGTATGTTGACCTCGCCACGGGTTTGCCGGGAATTTGCTGTCCAAACGGCGGAGGGAGAGTCTTGCGTATCGGGAAGGTCACGATCGGTTCGATCGATGACTGGGTCCTCAGCCCGGGCGTGGTGATCTCCTGGCACGCGACGGCCGCGGCTCAGGAAAAGGCCCGGCATGCGCCGGTTAGCCCGATACCGGTCAGCTATATGCAGGCACAGCACATCCGCGGTTACTACAACCAAATCGCCTCGGGACTCGACTACTCGCGACAGATCATCGCCACCTGTGAGGTGCCCGGCCAGTGCGATATTCCTGCGATGAGCCAAGCGATCAATACATACCTCCGCCGCCACGATACCTATCGCAGCTGGTTTGAGTACGCTGGAGTCGGACCCATCGTCAGGCGAGCCCTTGAAGACCCCGCTGATATCGAGTTCGAGCCGATCGACCACGGCGAAATGAAGATTGAAGACCTGTATGACCACGTGGTCGCCATTCCGACGCCGCTCGAGTGGGGATGCTTCACCTTCGGGATTGTTCAGAGCGACGATCACTTCACTTTCTATGCGAGCATCGACCACGTCCATGGAGACGCCGCATTGATCGGAATAACCATGCTGGAGTCCCACGGCCTCTACTCCGCATTGATCACCGATGCCGAGCCCCTGGTGCTGCCCGAGGCAGGAAGCTTCAGTGACTTCTGTCTCCAGGAGCGCCAGTACACATCGACCCTGACCACCGAGTCGCCGGAAGTTCGCGCGTGGATTGATTTTGCCGAGAATAACAACGGCGGTTATCCCGAGTTCCCGTTGCCACTCGGCAACCCGCTGGAGCCCACCAGCGGCGACATGGTCTCGGAATTCCTGATGGATGCCGAGCAGACGGAGAGGTTCGAAGAGGCCTGCACGGCCGCCGGCGCCCGCTTCATCGGTGGCCTTTTCGCCTGTCTCGCCCAGGTGGAATACGAGTTCACCAGCGCTGCGACCTACTACGGGCTCACTCCACGCGATACCCGCCGCACGTCGGACAACTTCATGACGCAGGGTTGGTTCACCGGCTTGATCCCGATCACCGTCCCGATAGCCGCGGCGTCATTCGGTGAGGCCGCATGGGCCGCGCAGACGTGTTTCGATTCAGGTCTGAACTTGTCTAAGGTGCCGTATGACCGCGTGCTGGAATTAGCGCCGTGGTTGCAGCGGCCACGTCCCGACTTTCCGGTGTCGAACTTCTTCCATGGCGGTGCGCCTCCCCTCAACGCGGTGCTCGCAGCAGCTGAATTGGGTTATGCGAACAATATCGGGATCTATTCCGACGGAAGATATTCCTATCAACTGACCATCTATATCTTCCGGTATGAGGATGGCACGGCGATGGAGGTGATGCTTCCGGACAACCCGGTCGCCCAGAAATCCGTTGCCCGATATATGGCAGCGATGATGTCTGTATGTGCGAGAGTCGCCGATACCGGGAATTGGGGACGCGGTGGGTGAGATGCGACGTATGACATGCGACGACTAGCCGATTTCGTGGCCCGGTGGCCCTGGGCGGTAATCGCGCTCTGGGCGGCGGTGGCAATCGCGCTACCGATGACGTTCCCGAGCCTGAACGAAATGGCTCAACGGCATCCGCTCGCCATCTTGCCCGCCGATGCTCCATCGAGTGTCGCCGCCCGCCAGATGACCAAGGCGTTCCACGAATCGGGCACGGACAATCTGCTTTTGGTCGCGATGATCAACGAGAACGGGCTTTCCCCCGCAAACGAAGCCACCTACCGCAAGCTCGTCGATGCACTTCGCGATGACATGTCGGATGTCGTGATGTTGCAGGATTTCATCGAGACACCCCAACTGCGTTCGGTATTGACGAGTCAGGACAAGACGACCTGGGTGCTGCCGGTCGGCCTCGCGGGTCAGTTGGGCACGCCGCGGTCCTATGACGCCTACAACCGAGTCGCCGGAATCGTCGAACGCAATGTTGCGGGAACGGCACTGACGGTGCACCTTGCCGGACCCGCGGCCACCGCGTCCGACCTCACCGTCGCGGGTGGACGCGATCGCACGCCGATTGAGCTCGCAATCGTGGTGCTGGTCCTACTCGTGCTGCTGGTGGTGTATCGCAACCCGGTCACCATGCTGCTGCCGTTGGTGGCGATCGGGATGTCCCTGGTGACCGCGCAGGCTGTGGTCGCTGGATTCTCCCAACTCACGGGTCTCGGCGTTTCCAACCAATCCATTATCTTTCTGACCGCTCTGGTCGCCGGTGCCGGAACGGATTACGCAGTCTTTCTTATCAGCCGCTATCACGACTATGTCCGACTCGGGTCGGATCCTGATGAAGCGGTGAAACGCGCGATGATGTCGATCGGAAAGGTGATCACCGCATCCGCGGCGACGGTGGGAATCACCTTCCTCGGGATCAGCTTTGCCCAGATGGGGATCTTCTCCACCATCGGTGTGTCATCGGCTATCGGGATCGGTGTGGCATGCCTTGCCGCGATGACGCTGCTGCCGGCTATTCTGGTCCTCGCCGGTCCGCGAGGCTGGGTCAAACCGCGGCGCGAACTCACCGCCAGGTTCTGGCGACGGTCGGGAATACGAATCGTGCGGCGGCCGAAGGTCTATCTGGCCGCCAGTCTGCTCGTCCTGATCATTCTCGCCAGCTGTGCAAGCTTGGCGCGCTTCAACTACGACGATCGAAAAGCACTGGGGCCGTCAGCTCCCAGTTCGGTCGGGTACACCGCGCTGGAACGTCATTTCGACGTCAGTCAGGCATTACCTCTCTACATCCTCGTCCAGTCACCGCGTGATCTGCGCACGCCGCAAGCTCTCGCGGACTTGGAGCAGATGGCTCAACGAGTCAGTCAACTCCCGAACGTCGCTGCGGTCAGTGGCATCACCCGGCCCATGGGTGTTGTGCCGCAAGAGTTCCGAGCTACCTATCAGGCGGGGATAGTCGGCGATCGGCTGGCAGCCGGTTTTGCCCAGATCAACGACAACACCGCCGATCTCAACCGGCTGACCAAGGGGGCCAGGACGCTGGCCACCAACCTCGACGATGCGCGTGCTCAGATCAACCAGATCGCTCCGAGTATTCGGGGCCTGATCGACTCCCTGTCGACCATGAAGGGCCAATACGGTGGTGACACCTTGGTCAGGGAGGTCGACACCGCCGCCAAACTCGTCAACAGCATCAATGCGCTCGGCAATGCCATGGGTCTGAACTTCCAAGCGGTCAAGGACCTGTTCGGGTGGGTGGGGCCGGTGCTCATGGCACTGCAGGGAAATCCGGTCTGCGATGCCGACCTTTCGTGTAGCGATACGCGCATCCAGTTTCAGCGGTTGGAGGCCGCCCGTAACGACGGAAGCATCGACCAGATCAATGAACTGGCCCGACAACTGCAGGGGTTCGGAGACAGGCAAACCCTCACCGAAACGGTGAACCGACTCAATGCCGCACTCGCGAACTTCACCGCGACTGCGCGCTCGATGGGCCTGGACCGGCCGGGTGGGCTCGAGGCGGGTGTGACCAGGCTCCAGCAGAGCGCCGAGCGCCTGGCGGGCGGGGGTCAACAGGTGGCCGGAGGAGTGGACCAGCTCGTCGATCAAGTCGAACTGTTGGGTGCGGGACTCCGTGAGGCGTCGGCGTTTCTTCTGGCGATGCGCGACGACGCGGCTGAACCGGCGATGGCGGGGTTCAATATTCCCGCCCAAGTCCTCGATTTAGACGCGTTCAAGAAGGCCGCCCAGATTTTCATCTCACCCGATGGTCACTCGGTGCGGTACCTGGTCCAAACCAAACTCAACCCGTTCAGCACTGAGTCCATGGATCAGGTCAATGCAATCAGTGAAGTCGCACGGGAGGCACAGCCGAATACCACGTTGGCAGAGGCCTCATTATCGTTCGGAGGATTTCCGGCAGCACTTCGCGACACGCGCGACTACTACCAACGGGACATCCGATTCGTGATGATCGTGACCCTCGTCGTCGTCCTTCTCACCCTGATGACGCTGCTGCGGTCAGTCGTTGCACCGCTCTATCTGGTTGCTACCGTCGTCATTTCGTATTTCGGAGCAATCGGCATCGGTGTTCTGGTGTTTCAATTCGCGCTCGGTCTGCAACTGCACTGGAGCGTGCCCCCGCTGGCGTTCGTGGTTTTGGTCGCGGTGGGCGCCGACTACAACATGCTCTTCGTATCGCGAATGCGCGACGAATCCCCGCACGGGATGCGGTACGGCATCATCCGCACCCTAGCCTCGACCGGGGGCGTGATCACTGCCGCAGGTTTGATCTTTGCCGCCTCAATGAGCGGTCTGCTGTTCTCCAGCATCAGCACTGTCGTTCAGGGCGGCTTCGTGATCGGAGTCGGGGTATTATTGGATACCTTCCTGGTGCGAACCGTCACGGTGCCCGCGATGGCGACGTTGGTGGGGCGGGCCAACTGGTGGCCGTCGCGACTGAGGTTGCAGAGGCCACTGATCGACGGGCAGGCGCAGTGATAGGGCGGGGGTGTCAATGAAGCGACTTCTCGCATTCGTCATCACGCTGACCACGGTCGGCGCCGCAGGGTGTTTCGGTTTGGGTATCGCGACGGCCGATGAGCCGTCGACCGATGACAGCTCGACCGGTGGTACATCGCAATTGGGCACCCCGGGTAGGGGATATGCAATGGGCGGCGCGCACGTTCTCGGCATCCCCTATGACGAGTACATCCGCCGCACGGGTGCGGACTGGTTTCCGGGGTTGAATCGGCAAATCGTCGACTACCCCGCGGGGCAGGTTCAAGGCCACACCCTGGAACGGTTGTTCCCGGGTAGCGGTTTGGCCGACGAAAGTTTCCCCGGTCTCGGTGTGGACGGTCCCAGCGTGGGCGAGTCGGTCGACGTCGGAGCGGCAAACCTGGAATCGGCGATCCGCAACGGTGGTCCGGGCACTGCAATCGGCCTGTCCGAGGGTGCGCTTGTAC
>Ga0194035_1000472_pt1 | contig 23247 bp, 26 predicted proteins | sample JunL2320m_MetaG_FD_148680 | JGI IMG/M metagenome (GOLD analysis project Ga0194035, IMG submission 148680) | Anoxic zone freshwater microbial communities from boreal shield lake in IISD Experimental Lakes Area, Ontario, Canada - Jun2016-L239-20m | ecosystem: Environmental > Aquatic > Freshwater >...
GGGCTGGGCGCCGGGCTGGTGGGCGCGGGGCTGCTCGATGATGGCGGCGACGGCGATGTCCCGCAGGCGGCTAGTACCAGGATCGCCGTGAATGCCATCGCTGCCGTTGTTTGTCGCGTCCGAGTCGTCCCGATTGCCCCCATGGCAGTGACGCTACTCGCGTCCTGCCTCCGAAGCAGGATCTCGGCGATATCCGAGTCGCGAGCCAGTGCGCGACTCGGCAATCCCTATGGAGCAGTGAGGCTTTCGGGGTCGGTGACATCGGCAACTGTCACGGCAAGCGCCTCGAATAGCGGCATCGGTGGTAGCGCGATAGCAACGTCGTGCTCGCCGCTACCAAGAGTGATCTCGGGGCGACTCACGAGGAGTACGTCTGCGATGACGGGCCATGTTCTGGTCGTCCCGATGGGGGTGATGGTGCCGCGTCGAAATCCGGTTGCGTCGAATGCCTCGTCAGCCGGTGGCATGGACATCCGTGAAATACCAAGCAGCGCGCGAAGTTTCGGCCACGACAGCGACCGGCCACCTGGCACAAGGATGAGCAGATAGTCGTCGTCGCCGCGTCGGACTACGAGGGTCTTCACGACATCAACAATGTCGACCCCACGCGCCGCCGCCGCTTCAGCCAGCGAATTCACCGGGACGTCATGAACCAACACCCGATACGGCACCCCCAACCCTTCAAGTGCCGTCACCACACTCCCAGCCGGCCCCTTCATCCCGCCCCCATTTGTCATGAATGTGCCCCAGGCTGCGCTAGACGCAGTTCAAACGCCCCATTGATTGTGGTCGGTGGGGTTAGTTGGCTACCGACTAGCCCCACCAGAATGCCGCAGCGATTCCGCAATACAGCGCGATCAGGACGCAGCCCTCAAACCACGTCGATTCTCCGTCGTTGACCACGAGCACGGCAACTATCGCCGACATGATGAGTGCTGCTATCAGCATCGGTGACAGTACGAGGGTGAACGCGGCGGCGCCGAGCAGCGGTGCCATTAGCACGACGATTGGCGCGATGGTCAGCGCGACTTGGACGGGCGATTGCAAAACGACCTGAATCGCGTAGTCAGGCTGGTTGCGCCTCATCAACTGAATTCCGACCACGTTCTCGACCGCATTACCTGCGATCGCCACAACCACTAGTCCGGCGAAAGTCTGTGAGATTCCTAGGGTTTGGATTGCGGGCTCTAGCGCGTCAACGAACCACTCTGAGACGAACGCAGCACCGATCCCGGCGAACGCGAGCATTCCGATTGCGATCTGCAACGGCCATTCACCGTGCTTGTCCGCGGCTCGCACGGCATTGCTTGCTTCGCTGTCACGCGCGATCGGGGACGTATGTTCCGACTTCTCTCGTCGGCTTAAAGTCGCTGGCAACGAGAGCGCGAAAAGTACGAGCATGACGATCGATACGAATACCGAAAGCGGTCGCTCGTAACCCTCGGCTGGCGTATGCAAAGCGGCTGTGAACGAAGGGATCGCGAGAATGAACACCGCGAGAACCAACATAAGTCCGAGATTTCGACTGTGTTCTGCGGAGAAGCGCTGACGACCATGTTTGAGTCCACCGACAACGAAGGCAAGTCCGAGGATCAGCAGCACGTTAGCCAAGATTGAGCCCACGATGGTGGACTTCACGACGTCGTCTAGACCAGCCTTCAGGCTGAACATGATCACGAACAGTTCTGGAAGGTTGCCAAGAGCGCTTTGCAAGATTCCGGTGGCCGCGGCGCCGAGCCGTTCGCCCAGCGCTTCAACACTTCTGCCCACCAGCGACGCAAGAACAGCGAGTGCTGCGCCAGCGACAATGAAGCGGACCACTGGTGTTGCGCCGAGCATGTACAGCGCTCCAGCGGCGATGATGCTGAATCCGCTGAGACCGAGCAGAATGCGATCTCGGCCGGTAAACGTTGGGGACTTAATGTCTGTGGTCACGGACTTAGGGTGCCAGCCGGACGCCCTAGGTGTGCGCAGGGGCACGGCGACTCCCCGCGCGTCGTCATCCAGGTGTCTCGACTAGGGATGTGGGCAGTGCATCGATTGCGCCAAGAACTCTCGACAGCGCGGCCGCGAGCCTGGCTCGCAGCGGTGCCGCATCGTCCATCAGGTTTCGTTGGCGTCTTACGTATTCTGCACGTCCACTCGCGCTTTCGACGCAGATAGGTTCGTACCCAAGATCGCGCAAATCGTATGGTGCGGCTCGCATATCGAGTGCGCGACCCTCGCGGGCAAGTTCGAAGCAGTCTGCAACTAGGTCGCTGCCTACTAATGAAACGTACTTCATAGACCACTTGTACAGATCCATGGTCGCGTGCAAGCACCCTGGTTGATCGAGCTCCGGCTGGCTTTCTCGCGTGGGCATTGTGTCGTTCTTCGCTGCCGCTTCGGCGGTGAAAAATCGAAATGCGTCGTAATGCGTGCATCGAAGTCCGACGTCGTCGACGGTTGTCCGGATCTGGGACGGCTCCAGCCGCAGCGGCCACGAATCATGTCGTACCTGGTCTTGGCCAAGTCCGTACACCATGGCCCATTCATGCAAGCCAAAGCAGTTCGTACGTGGAGTTCTTTCGCTACTGCGTCGAACGAGTCCTTCGACCCAGGCGAGTCCAGTTCGGCGGTGTTCGAAGCGGGCAACGTTCACGGTTCGCGCCCGAGTTCCGTCGAGCTCGATTTCGATGTAAGCGGGATCATTGGCGAGGTAGTCGGCGTTTGCAAGCGCGATACCCAAACCTGGATGCCATCGGCGCAACTGACGAGGCCGGGTCGGGTAGTACTCGAACAGGAAGTCATCGACCGGATGTTTGCTGCCGCGGGCAGCGCGTTCGAGTCGTCCGGCCGTCCACTGATCCACCCTGGTCGCGTGGGACAACGCGCGTTTGTGCCATTCGGACTCGGGTAGTAGGTGAGCCACTGATGGGAGGTTGTCCACAGGATTCATTGTTGCCTGTGGACACGATGGGTGCCCTCAACTGCGTCTAGCGCAGGTGAGGGCACATTCATGACAAAAGAGGGGGTTTAGGTGGGTTTGCCGGCGGTGCCGGCGGTGACGGTGGAGCCGACTGCGGTGAGTGCCTCGGAGATTATGTCGAGCATCTGGTTGATGAGGCTCATGTCGGCGACAAGAGGTGGCGAGAGTTGGATCACCGGCTGGTCCTTGTCGTCGAGACGACAGAGCAAGCCGCGCTTCCAGATCTCATCGGACAGGACGTCTCGCAGCAGCCAGTTGGCCTCGGCGTCGCTGAAGGCTTCCTTGGTTTCCTTGTTCTTGACCAATTCGATTGCCCAGAAGTGGCCGGCGCCACGAACATCGCCGACGAGAGGCAGCGTACGCATCTCGTTCAGACGGTCGCCGATCAATGACTCGTTGGCCAGGACGTTGTCGAACACTCGCTCTCGCTCGAGGATCTCTAGGACCTTGAGGCCGATCGCGGTCGAGAGTGGGTGGCCGCTCCAGGTGGCACCGTGTGAGAACGGCGTACGCCCTGACGAGAACGGTTCCATGGTGCGCTCGTGCAGAAGGACTCCGCCAAGCGGCGCGTGCCCGGCTGTGACGCCCTTCGCAAAGGTGATCATGTCGGGCACCACGCCAAAGCGTTGTGACGCGAACCAGTGTCCAACTCGACCGAAGCCGGTGATCACCTCATCGGCAACAAGCAAGATGCCGTATCGGTCGCAGATCTCACGCAGGCCCTGCCAGTAGCCGGCAGGCGGCATGAGCGATCCGCCTGAGTTCTGAATGGGTTCGGCGATCAGCATCGCGACAGTCTGGGCGCCTTCAAAGTAGATCGCCTCTTCGATCTCGGCCAGTAACGCCGCACAGTGGGCGGCCTCGTCGTGGCCCAGTGGGTGACGGTACGCGTATGTGGGCGACACGTGATTCGTAGGAACCGCAAGGGGTTCGAACGGTGCCCGTGCGGCGGCGTAGCCGGTGAAGCTCAACGCGCCGAGGGTGGTGCCGTGGTATGCGTAGCGTCGCGCGATTGCCTTACGACGTTGTGGCTCGCCGTTGGCCGCGTGCCACTGGCGTGCGATCTTCCAAGCAGATTCGACTGCCTCGCTGCCGGAGTTGGTGAAGAACACATGCTCCATGCCCTCGGGTGCATGCGATGCGATCTGCTCTGCGAGTTCGATGGCCGACGGGTGCGACAAGGTCCAACTCGGCGTGTAGACGAGTTCGGATAGTTGCTTCTTGGCGACTTCGCCGATCTCGGCTCCGAACGAGTGGCCAAGGTTCGTGCAGAACAGGCCAGAGAGTCCGTCGATGAACTTCCGCCCGTGAGCGTCGTAGACGTGGCAACCCTCACCGCGGACGAAGATGGGCAAGTCGGTCTCGGTGAACCGGGACATGTCGGTGAAGTTCAAGAGCATGTGATCGCGGAGGTTCCGCTGCAGGTGCGCCGGGTCACGGCGCACCTCGGCGTCCGATGGAATTGGACGCGGGAGCGACGTGTCGTCGCCCCGAAGTGGAGCCCCGGTGGTGTGCGTGGCCGACATGGGCCATCCCTCGCATCCATCGCCGGAACTGAACGAAAGTTCAGAACATCCTGAACAGACATTCAGGATGTTGCTCACAGTACGCGGAGCCCCTAGGCCGCTGTCAAGGCTCTTCGGTCGGTTCAACGGTCAATTCGTGCCGCCTAACCGGAGCAATATCACGCCCGCGCGGGCTGAGTGAGCTTCGTGGTTGCGCGTGCGCGAGGTGCTTTGATCAACAATTTGGGCGGCACCCCGAGCTCCGCAGCCGCGGCCTCGAGCCAGAGCCTTGTCATCTGATCGTCGGGCACGTCGGGGTCTCGGAGGGCAACCTGAACGGCCAATCCGTCCATCAGCGCAGCAAGCCGCACGACCGCCGCAGCTGGATCAGCGCAGGTGAAACTTCCCTCTTTGAGCCCGGTATCAACGACATCGCGGAGTGTCTGTCGCCAGCGAGCGTCGAGCGCTCGACGCAACGCCCGTGCCTGGCTATCGCGCAGTGCGCGGACCCAGACCTCAATCCACAGCGCCCAGTTGCCCACTGCCGGCCCGCTCTCGCAGCCCAGTTCGCCGAGCAGCCGCAGTCGCTGCACTGCAGTAGCGCGCGGGGGGAGTGCTCGGGAGAAACTGTCATAGAAGTCGTCCTCGACTGAACCCAACGCCTCAGCGAGCGCACCGTCTAGAGTCTTGAAGTGATACACGACCAGCGCAGCGGAAGTGCCCGCGGCAGAGGCGACATCGGCGATACGTGCCCCGGCAAAACCCTTTTCCTTCAACACCTCCACGGCAGCCGCGAGAATCCGGCGTCGACGTTCTTCGGGCGCCTTCGCGGCAAGTGACGAGCGAGCAGACATCGTGCTCCCAGAGGGCCTAAGGTGGACAAAATCCTGATTGGTCGTTCAGGATCGCACCCGGCACCATCTGGTGCAATGAAGCGATTGCCCAATCCTGTCGCATGACGCTCGACGCGTCACGCACTACCGCGAGGACGTCACGTGGAATTCACCGCCAAGGAACTCGATCTCGCCCGCCGCGCTGCGAAGTTCGTTGACAACTGGTGCATTCCATTCGAGGTCGAGGCCGAACGCGCGGGTGGTCCGCTGCCCGCCGAACGCGTTGCGCAGATCAAGGCGGCCGCCCTCGAAGCCGGCTTACAAGGCGGGCTACACCGCAAGGAACGCGGTGGCAATTCGTGGACGTACGTCGAATGGTTGCTCGTCGAGGAGCAGTTGGGGCGCTCGACCAATGCGATCTCGTGGTACATCCCCAATGCCTATAACGTCTGGCGATCTGCAAGTGACGAATTGCAGAAGAAGTGGCTTGAGCCAGCCCTTCGCGGCGAACTCCATGATGCCTACGCAGTTACTGAGGAGTTCGCGGGCAGCGATCCGACGGGTATGCGAACGGTCGCTCGACGGGTCGACGGCGGCTGGGAGATCAGTGGCGAGAAGTGGTTTGTGACCTTTGGCGGTATCGCCGCGGTGATCATCGTTGTGGCTTACGCCCTGGAGCCCGGTGAAGAACTTGATGATCCAGCTACGCCGCGACGCACCACGTTGTTCGCCGTCCCCGCCGATGCCGTGGGGATCAGCACTATTGACGATCCGCCCTTCACTCACAACTACGCCGATGGCCACCCCACGATGCGCTTTGCCAACGTCTTCGTCAGCGACGCTGACGTTATCGGTGGTGTTGGGGAAGGCGATGAGCTTCAGCGCGCCTGGTTTACCGAGGAGCGCATCGGGATTGCCGTGCGCTGCGGCGGGGCGATGATCCGCCTGCTTACCGAAGCCATGGAATGGACCACGGGCCGCGAGCAGGGTGGTGCTCGGCTGATCGACCACCAAGGCGTGTCGTTCCCGATTGCAGATTCCGCCGCCGACGCAGCCGCTGGGCGGCTCCTCACCTTCGAGGTTGGGCGCCTAGCCGACGCAGGTGCCGATCCAAAACTCGTCCATGGGAAGGCGAGCATGGCCAAGCTCTTCATGTCGGAAGCCGCAAACCGTTGTGCTGACAGGGTTTTACAAATATTCGGGGGACGCGGGTACGTGCGTACGACCGCAGCTGAGCGCTTGTGGCGCGAGCTCAGGGTCGATCGGATTTGGGAAGGGTCAAGTGAGATTCAGCGGCTCATCGTCGCTCGGTCGCTGGAGCGACGCGGCGTGGATGCGATGCTGTTCTAAGCGCGCCAGTTGTTCTAAGCGCGCCAGTTGTTGTTGTCTCGCCCGTTGTAGAGAGTGGCGTAAGTCGTTTAGGTCGAGGAGGTGCTGCAGTGAGCGTGGATGGGTCGACCGCTGATCAACCAGAATCTGAGGCCACACCTAGACCCAAGCTCGACCTTGATGTCGATCTGCTGCCCGAGCAAACCAGCGACGATCTCGATTCAAGTTGGGGCGGGGGAGCGAGCGAGGCCGATGATCCTGCCGCCCGGCTCAGGCGCTATCTGGCGGAGACGCCGCCCCATCACGGCGACTGACGCGTTCTGACTAACGCCTTTGCGGCTTCTACCTCGGCCGCTAGCCCCCTGCCCCCAGGCCACTAATGCGCCGGAGCAACTAGGACTGCAGAGAGCCGACCGGCCACTGACGCGCGCATCAGGTCGAGCGCCTGTGCTGGTGTGGTGGCTAGCACAATCACGTTGGATCCGCCGATCCCACTCGAGCCACTGAGCGAGGTGCCGAGCCCGCCAGATGCGCTGGATGAGCTAGGCGGGGTGATCAACACGCGCACTCGGGACGCCACCACCGTTGCCGAGCTGGTGCCGCCCAGCGCGGCCGAGTCGGACGAGGTGGCCGAGATGATGTCGACGAGATCGCCTCGCTGTACGAGTGCGGCGGCAGAATCATCACCCAAATGCACTGGCGTTGCTCGGACATCGGCTCCGAGTGATGACAGGAAGCTGGTTGAGAGGAGAGCACGGGCGGTGATTTGCTCGCCCGCCCGTAGCGGGTAAGTGATGGTGCGGCCGAGGACCTCTTGCGGGTCGGCGATCGCGTCGGTGACAACAACTGCCGCTGGAATTGCGGCCGTGACGATGTCGTTGGCCCCCAGTGCGTTGCCGGGAGTGAGGTCGTGCGCTGCTACCCAGGCTGTGACCGTCGGTGATGGGGGAGGCCGAAGTGCACTGACAGTGGCAAAGACGGCGATGCCGGTGAAAACGGCCGCGAGTACTCGGCGATGGCGCAGGATTTTTCGCTGCCACCTGGGGCGACGGCCGGGCACGGAAAGGGGCACGCGTGCACGCTAGGCCTGCGAAGGACCCGGTTGCCCCGGCCGTCCACAGCCAATCGAGATCAGGCTGCAGAACCCGAGGTGCCGCCAGATCCGGATGCCGATTTCGGCGCGCTAGCTGTCTTGGTCGCGGGCTTTGCTGACCCTGAATCTGATCCGCCCGACGATCCGCCCGACGATCCGCCCGACGATCCGCCTGAAGACGAGCCACTGTCTGACGAACCACCAGAAGCCGATGAGGTGGAAGACGAGTCGCTCGACGAGGAACTTGAGCCTGCGTCACTTGAGGTGCCGCCCGGTACGGTGGAGGATGTCCCGGAACGAGAGTCGGTGCGGTAGAAGCCCGAGCCCTTGAAGACGATACCCACTGCGTTGTAGAGCTTGCGCAGGGTTCCGCCACAGGACGGGCACTCGGTGAGTGAGTCGTCGGTGAACTTCTGCACGATCTCGAGCGGCTCGCCGCAATCGTTGCACGCGTACTGGTAGGTAGGCACTTGATCTCCGGTGGTACGAGGCCTGCTGGCACTCAGGATGTTCGAGTGCCAATTATGCCAGGCTGCCTCACCCACGCCAATTCCTCGAAGCAGATCCACGGGTCGTGCTCGATAAAATGGCTGGGCGCCAGTCTCAGCGCGCTCGGCGCACCGCCTGTTCTGCGCAGTCTCCACAAGGTCGACCACAGCACAGTGGCTATACGGGGATTTCGGCGAGCCAGGGTGGATCTGCCCCAACCCGACCGCAGGTGATGCTGGCAACGACGATTGCTTGCTCTACGGCAGTGCGCAATCGGCCGAGGTCATCGACGTCTGCCCGCGTGCCACCGCCGAGCGTCCAGTACGCCAGGAATGCGCCGCCAAAGGCGTCGCCGGCACCGACCGTGTCGATCACGGTGACGGGCGGAACGGGTAGGGAGATTTCGTCGCTCTGGGTGAGCACTCGGACGGATGCGGAGCCGTCGGTGTAGAGCACCACGCGAGGTCCTTGCGTGAGCAACCGTCTTGCGGTCTCGAGCGCGGGGCTGCCTGAGCCGAGGAACGCTAGATCATCGCCGGACACCTTCACGACGTCGGCACGGCTCAAGATCTTGCTGAGCCGCTCCCGGTACGCGATCTCGTCGGGGATGTTTCCCGGACGACAGTTGGGATCGACAAAAAGGAGTGTGGTGTCTGAGAGTCGTTCGACGAGCACTGCCAGTGTCGATGCGATTGGCTCGAGCACGAGCCCCAACGTTCCGATCGCAAAAATTGCTAACTCGTGGTCAATCCTGACGTCATCGGGCTGTAGCGATGGAGCCGCTGTGCCGGCGGTGTAGAAGGTGTAGGTGGCTGCGCCATCGACATCGACTTCGGCAAGAGCGAGTGTGGTGAGAAGCCCGGCCCGTGTTGATACTGGTGTCGAAACACCCTCACTAGAAAGAATTTCAGCGATGTGACGACCGAACGAATCGTTGGAGATGCCACCGCAGAAACTGACCGGGACACCGAGTCGAGCAACCGTTCGTGCTTGATTGAACGGGCCGCCACCGGCCACCGCAGTGATCGATCCGTCAGGGGTCTTGATTAGGTCGATCAACACCTCACCAGCTACCAGAATGCTCATGCTCTGTCCGCGTTGGTGGTGGGCCAAGGTCCGGCGATCTCGCCAGAGCCTCCGGGCACCAGTCGTGCATCGAAAATTCGGCGCTCGGTGGGGCCGTCGTCGCCGTCGAGCCGACGGAACAGGAGTTCGGCTGCTGCTGCGCCCATACCTACGACATCCTGGAGAACGAGAGTGATTCCGGGGTCGAGCAGATCGACCAGTGGTACGTCGTCGAACCCGACGAGAGCGACTTGGTGATGACGGGATGCGGCTCGTAGGGCACGGATCGCGCCGATCGTGATCAGGTTCTGGCTGGCGAAGATTGCAGTGGGCGGATCGGGCAACTGCAGGAGTTCACGGACGGCTTCCTGAGCAGCTTCACTGGACCGGATTCCTTGGCGTATCAAGTCCGGATCTTTCGCGATGTCAGCCCGATCGAGCGCTTCAACGTAGCCTGCAAGGCGCTCTGCTGCAGTAGAAATCGAGGCGAGGTCACCCACACAGGCGATGCGACGATGTCCGTGACTGATGAGGTGGCGCACAGCGTCGCGGGACCCGACTTGGTTCGCCGTGAGCACCGCATCAGCATCAAGCAGTGTGGGCGGCCGATCGACGAACACCATCGGGGTTCCATTGCGCCGCTCTGTCGCGAGGTAGGACTGATCGTGCCCGGCGGGTACGACGATGAGGCCGTCGACGCGGCGCGCGACGAAGGCCGCAGCAAGGTCACGTTCGCGTGTCTGGTCTTCATCGACACTTCCGGCGAAAACGACGACGCCACGATCGCGGGCAACAATCTCAATTGCCCGGTGGAGCGCAGACGAGAAGGGGTTGGCAACGTTCTCGAGTAACAGGCCGATGGTCTTGGTCTTACCGTCGCTGCGGCGCAGGCTGCTGGCCGTGAGGTTGGGCTGGAAATCGAGGATTTGGGCAGCGCTGCGGACGCGAGCGATGAGGTCCGGGGAAACGCCACTTTCGAAGTTCACTACTCGAGACACGGTCTTGAGGCTTACGCCCGATAGCGCTGCAACGTCGCGCATGGTGGGCCGGTGGCGTGGGACGCCATTTACCGGCTCGTCATGGCTCATCTGCAGTTCCTTCGGGTAGGCGGCTTCGCTTGTCGGGACAAGATAACGTTGTCATATCTCTATGGCAATCTCTTGGATCCCCTTCTTGACAAAGGGTTCGTCGTAAGTTACAAATCCTGACAACGTTGTCAAATGTTGATCAACTCAATCAGAAAGGACCATCCCCATGCTGGGATTGCGTACCTCCAGCTCCGCTGTTCGTGGACTTGTTATCGCTGGCGCTGCCAGCGTGGTGCTGGCTGCCTGCGGAAGCTCTACTCCTGCGCCCTCGACGAGTTCGGCCGCGCCGGAATCATCGGCACCAGCCAAGTCGCTCACTATCGCGTTCGTCATGGGCGCCGAGGCTGACCCGTTCTTCAAGGCCATGAAGGTCGGCGCTGAGGCCGAGGCTGCGGCCAAGGGCGTCACCTTGATCTGGCAGGGGGACCCGTCTCAGTACTCGCCAGCGACTCAGATCCCGTTCGTTGACCAGGTCTTGGCGCAGCACCCAGATGGTCTCGTGCTGATCCCCACCGACCCTGACGCGCTGCAGGCCTCCGTCGCTAAGGCGACTGCCGCAGGCATCCCCGTCGTCAACGTAGACACCCACGTCACGGACCTCACCGACGTGCTGTCGTTCATCACTGGCGACAACACTGATGGCGGCGCTAAGGCGGCAGACGCCATGGCAGCCGCAATCGGTTACACCGATGGCGGAAAATACAAGGTTGTAGTGGGCCTCACGTCCGCGACTGCCACGACCAACGTCGCTCGCCTCGAAGGCTTCAAGGCTGCAATCGCCTCTAAGTACCCAGGTATCGAGATCGTGGACGTCGCCTACTCGCAGTCGCAGCCGGCAACTGCCAACACCAACGTGAGCAACTGGCTGACCAAGTACCCGGACCTCAACGGCATCTTCGCCATCGATGGCACCAACGCCACCGGCGCAGCGTCTGCCCTCCAGGCCAAGGGGCTCACTGGCAAGGTTGCGCTGGTCGGCTACGACGCCTACCCGGACAACGTTGCGAAGATCAAGGCGGGCATCTTCACCGCACTTATCGCGCAGGACCCAGCCGCTGAGGCCAAGCAGGCTATCGACGACCTCGTCCAGTTCATCACCACCAAGGACAAGGCCGGCATAGTGCACGAGGTTGTGATCCCGAACGTGGTGCTAGACAAGAACACCTCGGACGCTGACCTCGCGAAGTACACCTACGTTTCCTAGTACTCATGAGCCGATGCCTTCACCGTCGGCGTGAGATTGAAGTGCACGTCGGCGGTCACAATGTGTGGCCGCCGACGTGTATCTGTGCTTTCCTCGGATTGACTAGTCGGTAGATCAAGGAGCAGTGATGTCGACTACCGCTACACCTGGCGCGACTGTCGAGCCAGGCAGTAAGTCCCACGGGCGAAGTCGGCTGCTGGGGATCGTTTCGAATCAGCAGGTACTGCTGCTTATCGTGTGGCTTGCGATGATCGGGCTCTTCACTGCGCTGAACCGAATCTTCTTCTCGGTAGATGTCGCCGGAAATGTGCTGCTCGACTGGGGGCCGGTGGTCCTGATCGCTCTGGCTGAGACCTTCGTCGTGGTCAGCGGCGGGATTGACTTGTCGGTCGGCGCCGTCATCGGGCTCTCAGGTGTCGTTGCTGCTTACGTCATGCAGGACATGACAACGAAAGGGCAGGGCCAGTGGCCCACTCTGCTCGTGGGTCTTGTGGTTGCGCTTGCCGTCGGAGCGATAGTGGGGCTCACCAACGCGCTACTGATCAACAAGGCGAGACTGGTTCCATTCATTGCGACTCTTGCCACGCTGGGGGCTGCTGGCGGGCTCTCGATCGTGTTGACCGGTGGCTCACCGATCGGTGGAGGCCCGCCGAACGCGATCGAACTCTCAGTGCCGTGGTTTGGTCCCTTCTCTACTCCGGTGCTCATCGTTGTCGTGATTGTGGTGTTGTGCTGGCTAGCGCTGCATAAGGCGCGCCTTGGTCGCTACACCTACGCAATCGGTTCCAATTCCTTCGCTGCCCGAGCTGCTGGCATCAATGTCCAGCGACACCTGACCAAGGTGTATGTCCTCTCTGGCGTGCTCTCGTCCCTTGCCGGAATGTTCTTGTATCTGCGGCTCGGTTCCGGTGCGCCCACTTCTGGTGCGGGCATGGAACTCGACGCGATCGCTGCTGTCGTCATCGGTGGTGCAGCGTTATCGGGCGGCGTTGGCAAGGTCACCGGCACTGTGCTCGGCGCCCTTATCCTTACGACTGTCACCAGTGGCCTGATCATCATCGGGGTCGCTCCCAACTGGAAGCAGGTTGTCGTAGCGGTCCTGATCGCCGTCGCCGTTGCTGTGCAGGGCTTCCGCCGCAACGAAGGAGCATCGGCATGACGAGCACTTCTGCTCCTCTGTACGAGGTGCGCAATGTGTCAAAGCAGTACGGGGCTGTTGTCGCTCTCGACAACGTCAGCATGGCTTTGTACCCGGGTGAGGTGGTCGGGCTCGTTGGCGACAACGGTGCTGGCAAGTCGACGTTGGTGAAGTGCCTATCCGGTGCGCACCAACCGACCAGCGGGACGGTGCTGCTCGATGGGGTTGAGCGACACTGGAAGTCGCCGCACGACGCGATCGAAGCTGGCATCGAAACCCTCTATCAGGATTCGGGCCTGGCACCGCATTTGTCGGTCAGCGCCAATGTGTTCCTTGGTCGCGAAGTCCTCAAGCCCGGCATCTTGGGCAAGCTGGGTTTCCTGGCACAGAAATCGATGGACGCAACTGCGTACGCGGAGCTCGAACGAGTTGGTATCGCGGTGCCTTCATCACGTCGTTCCGTCGCTCAACTGTCCGGCGGTCAGCGGCAGGCGGTCGCGATCGGCCGAGCTGTCACTTGGGCCCGAAAGGTCATCATTCTTGACGAGCCCACCAACCACCTTGGCGCGCGGCAAGCCGGTGAGGTTCTGCAGGTGATCCGTGCGGCTAAGGCAGAGGGCCTTGGTGTCATCTTCATCTCGCACACCCTGCCGCACGTACTCGATGTCACCGATCGAGTCGTTGTTCTGCGACTCGGCAAGGTGGTTCGCGATGCTCCGACATCGGAATTCAGCGCAGACACTTTGCTCGGCACCATCACCGGGCTCATCGATACCTGAGTCGCGGTCTGGTTCACCACTGGTTCTGGCGTAGGGTTCGACTCGAGTCAGGGAGGTGCCAAGTGACGGTCGAGGCGATCGGACTAGGCAAGAATTACGGCAAGACCCGTGCGGTCGATCAGTTGTCATTCCGGCTCGAACCAGGTGTTGTTACTGGTTTTCTTGGGCCGAACGGCTCGGGCAAGTCGACCACCATGCGGTTGATGCTCGGGCTCGATCGTGGCGACGGCGAGACACTCTGGGACGGTCTACCGCTGAGGTCGCACAAGCCCGTTTCGCGTGTTGTCGGCGCGCACCTCGACGCAAAATTCTTCCACCCTTCGCGATCTGCGCGAAACCACCTGCGGCTCCTTGCTACTGAGGCCCGGATACCCAAGTCGCGTGTCGACGAGGTACTCACGTTGGTCGGGCTCGACGAGGTTGCTCGTAAACGTCCATCAGGTTTCTCTCTGGGCATGGGTCAGCGGCTCGGGCTCGCCGGAGCGATTCTCGCTGAGCCTCAGGTGCTACTCCTTGACGAACCAGCCAATGGCCTTGACCCGCAATCGATTCAATGGCTGCGCGACTTCCTCAGGTCCTACGCCGAACGCGGCAACGTCGTGTTCGTTTCGAGTCACCTGCTCTCCGAGATGCAGCTCATGGCTGACCACCTGATTGTGATCGCCGCCGGCCAGATGATTGCCGACGAGTCGCTCGCACAATTCGTCGCACGGAGTTCGCTCAATGACGTCTTTGTGCGGTGCAGCGATCCGGCGGCTCTCGCGTCTGCGATGGCCACGGTTGGGGTCACGTCAAAGCCTGAGGGTGACGACGGTTTGTCGGTTGCGATTGCTGACACCGATTGGGTTGGCGATGCAGCGTTCCGGTTCGGCATCACGATCCGTGAGCTCACTCGTCGCACTGCGAGTCTGGAAGAGGCCTTCCTCGAGATGACGAGTGGCACACAGCAATTCCAGGTCGGCGCACCCAAGGAGGAGTCAGCATGATGGCTGCCCTTCGCTACGAGTGGCTGCGAGTCACAACCATTCGCTCCACCAAGATCATGCTCGTCCTTGCACTTGTACTCAGCGCCGGACTTAGCTACCTCATCTCGGGGCTGGGTAAAGGCGCGGGCGACGGTGCGCCGGTAAGCCTTGATTGGTACACAGCATTTGGTGCACCGCTCGGCATCGCCGCGATCCTGGCGTCGGTAATGGGCGCGCAAGCGATTGGTCAGGAGTACCGCTTCGGGCTGATTCGCTTGACCCTCACTTCATTCCCACGCCGTGCACAGATCCTGGTCGCCAAGATCGCAGTGGTGGTCTTGGCTGGTGTCGCGGTCACCGCGATGTCATACCTAGGTAGTGAAATCGGCTTGGCGCTGCACGGCCAACCTGTGCCGGCCTCCGACATCGTTGCTCCTGACTCCACCTACTTCCTACGCGGTCTCGTCTATGTCGTCCTGTGGGGCTTGTCTGCCTTCGCGATCGCTGGGGTAACTCGGCAGACTGCGCTCGGCATCGCGATCCCTTTGGTGTCGGGCAAGATTGTTGAGCAATTGCTCGGGGTGTTCCTGGTAGATCGAGCCCCCTGGCTCGTGGCTCACTTGCCCTGGAGTTCAGCCGATCGTTGGCTGATGAGCGGGGGCTTCACCGAGGACCCTGTTGGCTGGGCGGCCATCGCAACCTTTGCAGTGTGGGTCGCTGGATTCCTTCTGATTCAGGCTGTCGCGTTCATTCGTCGTGACGCCTAATTCGGCGTGACGCGCAACAAGGGGTCTCTCCGCCCGTCAACGCCAGCGCGGCCCATCGGCAGCATGCACCCGCTGCACTGGGTCACGCACTAATCTCGCAGTCGTGACATCTGTGCGTGCCGACGAGGTAGCGGTTGTCGCTGTCGGGGGGCTGCTCGGTGCACTCGCACGCGCATCGATCTCGGTGGCGCTGCCTCAGGCGGGGCCAGCCGACTGGCCGTGGGCGACCTATCTCACGAACCTCATTGGTTGCGTTGTGCTCGGTGCCCTACTCGGCTGGATCGATAGTCGGCGCGAGGTGTGGCGTTCTACGTCGCCTCGGCGGGATCGACTTGTTCGTCCAGCGTTAGCCAGCGGGTTTCTAGGCGGCTTCACCACCTTTTCGACCTTCTCGGTCGAGTCTGTTCGGATGGTCACGGCAGGTGCTGGCGGTCAGGCGGCGGTTTATGCCTTCTCATCGGTGGTTCTTGGCGTTGCTTTGGTCGCAGTGGGTCGACTCGCTGCTGAGGCCACATGGGGCATGGGTGCGCATTCGGTGATCTTGGACGAAGACCTATGAGTATCGCGACGATCTTGCTTATCGCTGTAGGCGCTGCGATCGGGGCGCCCGTGCGCTTCGTTGCCGAACGCCGGCTCCTAGGTTCCTGGCCCCGCGGCACGCTGCTGGTTAATGCGGCCGGATCACTGTTGTTGGGTCTACTGGTGGGCTATGCGATCGCGCAGCCCGCGCAACCGACATCGCTGCTTGCGCTCGTAGGCACTGGGTTTTGCGGTGCCCTCACGACTTTTGGTGGGTTCGCCGCGCAAACCCTTGACCTCATTGCGATCCCATCGGCCGTGCCCACTCTCGCCGCGCGAATTCTTGGACCGCTGAGGCGAGCGCTGGCGTATTCGCTTGGATCGCTCACCTTGTGTTTGCTGCTGGCCTGGATCGGTTTCACGGCGACGTCACGCTGACCGTCAAGTCGAGCCGACCACTAGTCGAGCGCGAGGTACTCCCGACGGCCAGGGATACGGAAGAAGCGCGTTGGCGTGAGCACCGCATCGACTGGATGGTCGTGTACTTCGCGAGGTATGGACTCAACGACCTCGTCGTCGTGCACGACGGCAACGATGAGTGGACGAGCCGCGAGATGCTCAAGGTCGCCGAGTAGTCGGTCATAGAAGCCACCGCCCTTGCCCATGCGGTAGCCCTCGTTGTCGACCGCGAGAGCTGGGACGAGTAGCACATGACAGTGCAGCGAGACGATTCCATCGGGGCCATGGGCCACGATCTCGCCCGCAGGCTCCGGAACCCCCTCGTAATTGCGTCCGGGCTCTAGTACGCCGGTATCCCAGGCCCAATCGAGAGTGAAATCAGGACGGATGACTGGAAGAGCCACTCGCAATCCGCGTGCCGTTGCGAATTCGCGGATCGAGGCTGTGCCAGGCTCGCCGCCGAATGACGCGTACGCCCCCACAGACTCTTCGGTTGAGAACGAGATGACCTCCTTCACTTCCGGAATCTCGGCGAACCCAGCGGCCAGACCCGCTGCGGCAGAGGCTTTTTCCGTATCGGTCAGAGTTTTTCGATGGGCGCTAAGTTCTCGTCGAAGCAGCACTTTCCGCTGCTTAAACGAGTCGGCGTCGGGATCCGATGGTTGGGCGCTGTCGTCATCTTTCCTGTAGGTCATAGGGCCATGATCCCTCAAACGCCGTAGGGTCGGGGCGTGCGCAGTGTTGAAGAGCATTTACAGGCAGTACTTGCGGGCGTCCTACCTTTGTCACCACTTGATGTGACATTGCAGGACGCGCGTGGTTGCGTGCTGGCCGAATCGGTCACTGCGCCTTGGCCGCTTCCTCCGTTCGACAATGCGTCGATGGATGGATACGCCGTCAAGGTCGCCGACGTCGCCACGGCGACTGAAGGCGCTCCGGTCACTCTTGATGTGATCGACGACGTGCCTGCCGGGTATCGCTCCACCGAGGTGCTGCGTGAGGGAACTGCTATTCGGATCATGACCGGAGCGCCGATCCCAGAGGGCGCTGAAGCCGTGATCCCAGTTGAGTCGACCGATGCCGGAATGCCCACGGTTCGCATCAGTCGTTCGGTGAAAATGGGGGACTACATTCGGCTTCGCGGTGACGACATCGCACTAGGCGAATTGGTGTCTACCGCAGGAACAATTCTCGGCCCTCGTGAGATTGCGCTTCTCGCTGCTGTCGGACGCGGCCGTGCCTCGGTGCATCCGCAGCCACGCGTCGTCGTCATGTCAACCGGAAGTGAACTTGTCGAGCCCGGCGGCCAACTACTCCCTGGCATGATCTCCGACTCGAACGGCCCCACGATTGCGGCCGCCGTTCAAGAAGCGGGTGCGATCGCGTACCGCATCGGCCCGATCCCTGACGACCCCGACATCATGTTGGCAACCCTTGAGGATCAACTCGTCCGGGCCGATCTCATCATCACGACAGGTGGCGTCAGCGCTGGCGCGTACGACACTGTGAAGGCGGTCCTGTCGCGTCTGGGCACAGTCGAGTTCACCAAGGTTGCGATGCAACCGGGGATGCCTCAGGGGCATGGCACGCTCGGCCCCGACGACACTCCGATCTTCACGCTCCCTGGGAATCCAGTGTCGGCGTACGTGTCATTCGAAGTATTCGTCAGACCTGTGATCCGGCGAATGCTCGGGCACCAGAACATCTATCGACCCGTAGTCCGCGCGGTGCTTGCTGAGTCGTTGCAATCGCCTGCTGGTAAGCGACAGTTCGCGCGTGGCTCGCTCAGCGTTGAAGACGGTCGTTACGTCGTGCGTCCTGCTGGTGGCCAGGGGTCGCACATGCTCGGCGCGTTGGCCAAGTCGAATGCGCTTGTTGTTGTGCCCGAGGACGTTACCGATTTGCGCGCAGGCTCAGCCGTTGCGGTGCTGCGTTTGGACGAGGGGTAGCCCGTGACTGAGCACACGTTTAGCCATCTCAATGCCGCAGGCGCTGCGCGCATGGTCGATGTGTCGGGCAAGGACATAAGCACGCGCACTGCCACAGCTACTGGCCGAGTGCTCGTCTCAGGTGATGTCATCAGCGCACTGCGCGGCGCCGGTGTCCCTAAAGGCGATGCGATTGCAGTCGCTCGAATTGCAGGGATCCAAGCTGCCAAGCGCACACCTGACCTTGTGCCGCTGTGTCATCCCATCGCAGTGCATGGTGTCGACGTCGACCTCGTTGTCAACGACGATCACGTCGCGATCTCGGCCACCGTGCGTACTGCTGACCGCACGGGCGTCGAGATGGAAGCGCTTACCTGTGTTGCTGTTGCCGGTCTCGCGCTTATCGACATGGTCAAGGCAGTTGATCCATCAGCGGTAATAACAGATGTGCGAGTAGAGGAAAAGACCGGCGGCAAGACTGGTCTATGGCGTCGGGCGGAAGATTCCTGATGCGCGCCCTCGTCGTATCAATCTCGACCCGGGCAGCTGCCGGTGTCTACCCCGACCGATCGGGCCCGCTCATCGCCGAGATGCTTGAGAAGTTGGGTTTCGAACTCGGTCAGCCCGTCGTAGTACCCGATGGGCCTGAGATCGAGACCATCCTGCTCTCGGGGGTTCATGATGGCTACGACGTCGTAATCACTACTGGCGGAACGGGTTTGTCCCCTAACGATGTCACCCCTGAGTACACGTCATCGGTGATCACCCGGCAGATTCCAGGTATTCCAGAAGCCATGCGCACCGCTGGTCGAGCTGCTGGTGTCGCCACTGCCGCTCTGTCGCGCGGGGTAGCGGGTTTATCAGGTCATACTCTCATTGTTAATCTCCCTGGGTCGCCAGGCGGAGTGCGCGACGGGCTGGCTGTCCTTGAGCCACTGCTCATTCACGCCGTCGAGCAGGCTCAGGGTGGGGGCGACCACGGGGCTACCGCGTGAGAACCGGGTGGCCCGTCACCCTCACCGACCAGCGGATCGTGATGCGTCCGCTAGGGCAGTTCGACGCGAGGGCGTGGCGCTCAGTGCGTGCACGCAACGCCGATTGGTTGCGGCCGTGGGAAGCGACCAGTCCAGAGCCTGTGCGTGATCCGGCACCGACCTACGGGGCGATGGTTCGACGATTGCGCACGGAGGCTCGCGAGGGTCGCACGATGCCGTTCGTCATCACCTACGACGGCGAACTCGTCGGGCAGTTGACTGTGGGTGGGATCACCTGGGGGTCGTTGCGTTCGGCCCATGTCGGCTACTGGATCGATCGCGACTTCGCCGGACGGGGGATCGTCCCCACCGCTGTTGCGTTGGCCACAGATCACTGCTTTGCAATCGGGCTGCATAGAGTTGAAATCAATATCCGGCCGGAGAATGCGGCTTCGCGTCGTGTTGTTGAGAAGTTGGGCTTTCGAGCCGAAGGCCTGCGTCCGTCGTTCCTGCACATCGATGGCGAATGGCGCGATCATTTGGCCTTCGCATTGACTCAGGACGAGGTTCCTGGCGGGGTCCTGGCTCGCTGGAAGGCAGTTCAAACGTCCACTACGTGAGGTTTGGGTGAACGCTTGCCTGCCGTGCGATTGCGACACGAGACACGCTGTTACACGTGGGGTGCGTGATCATAGGTGTGTTGGCGCATAGCCTCAGGGCTGTGGGAGGAACCGGCGTCATCTATGTCGTGATCGTTGGCATGTGGGCGCTCATTTTGGTCCCCATGTGGCTACGTCGTCACGACCAAACCCAAGAGACCAAGTCGGCGGATCGATTCGCCCGGGCCATGGGTTCACTTCGTCGCACAGAGGCCGGGCTCGCCGGGTCCGTCCGACACGTCGTCATGCCCGGTCGCGATGCGGCCGATCACGACAGTCGAGTGATGGTCAGTGGGCACGACGAGTCGCCAAGGTCCGATATCGCAGTTCGCCGCCAGCGCACACTCATCGGTCTGGGTGCGTTCTTTGGGTTTGTCGCGCTGTTGACCGCGCTTCATGTGCTGCCTACTGGGCTCCTAGTTCTCCCGGTTCTGCTTCTTGCCGGCTTCGTTGTACTCGTCCGTCGTCAGGTGACGATGGCCGCAGATTTGAGGCGCCGACGTGAGCAGCGCGAGATCCTCGCCGACGCTGCACGCGCCGCTGACGCTCGCTATGGTGCCGACGCTGGACGTGCTCGCCGTGGCGGTCGGGTAGTCGATCCAGCGGCCGCTCTCAACGAACTCGACCTCACCCTGAGTCTTGAGCGCGCCGCGCGCGCTGGCGTGAGTGTCGGTGCCACCGCGAACGCAATGGCAGAGTCTGGTGCCGAATCGTGGAACGCGGTTGCCACCACACTGCCCACCTATGTCACCGCGCCCCGTGCGACTCGGGTCCCACGGGTCATTGATCTCACGACTCCCGGCTCTTGGTCGGGTGCCGCCATGGTTGAGCAAGCTCGCGAAAGTTTACTGTCTCAGGCTTCAGCCGAGGGCGAGATGCGAGTCGAGACCTTCCAGATTGCGGTTCAGCGCGAGGTGCCCGTGCGCGTGACGGCCGCAACCAAGCCGGCGAGCTACTCGGATCGTTACGTCGAAGATGAAGACGGTTTCGACGGTCTCGATGACAACGCAGCGCTTGAGGCACTGCTCACCGATCCGCGTACCGGCGTTGAACTCCCGTCGTGGAGACGTGCCGCTAACGGCTGATCCGGGTTAGAAACTCGTGACCGCGTAGAACACCGGGACAGCGAGCAGGATGATCAAGCCGATTTCCGGTGAGATCGTGACGCCAAGTGCGCCAGCCAGAATTTAGGCAACAGCGCCGGGCAGTGTGCTCATCCTCGACCACGCCGCCGGTAAATGCTTCGGCCAGCACAGCAGTCGGGAACGGCAGCGCGACGGCTCCAAGCAGAATCTCGAAATTGGCCCAGAGCAGCGCGGGGTTGGCGGCTTTGAGCCCGTCGAAGATCCCGTGATGGTTAATCCACATGGCGCCGATGTAGACGAATCACGAGAAGAAGGCCGCATACGCAGGCCAGTGATGCAACAGTTCGGTGCCCAGTGGGTGCTCTTGATACCCGCTAACAGCCAGATCCAACACCAGCAGTGTCATGGCGATGGCAAGCACACCATCGCTGAGGAACTCGGTGCGATGCAAAGTGAACCGCCCCGGCGAGTCCGGAGACTTTGGTGTGTCCCGGACTCGCCGGGGCGGTTCGTTTCTGGGCAGCGCTCCGTTAGTGAATAGCCCCATCGTGATCAAACATTGTGTCCCTAACCGCCATCTGGGTGGACGCGACATTGTGTGCCCCACGAACTCGCCGTATTCCCGACAAAGACAGCCAACCCCGCGGGCTCAAACCCGGACCCCAACCAGGCAACAAAAAAGGCGGCATGCCCAAAGGATTCAAGTTCAAAAAATAAGAATGTCCCGGGACATCCGATAAGGATGTCCCGGGACATTACACTGTGGAGCTGAGGGTGCTGTGTTCCACGACCTATTTATCGCATGTTCCGCGTCCTGCTTATCGCTTCAAGGGGTAATACCGGGCAGCGTTAGTTGCCATGTCCAAGCAGCGAGTCATCGTCGAAGCAGTCCTAGCCGGCAAGTCTCAACGAGAGGTCGCCCAGCTCTACGGAGTCAGCCAACCCCGCGTCAGTCAACTCGTTGCAGCATGGCGTAGCGGCGGGTGGGACGCGATCGAACCACGACCAAGCCGACCCAGAACCAACCCCAACGCGACCCCACCACAGACCATCAACCGGATCCTGGAACTACGCGCCACACTCCTAGCTGACGGCTCCGATGCCGGCCCCCACACCATCGCTGCACTCCTAGCCCGCGAACACGCCAACCCACCCGGAACAACCACCATCTGGCGCATCCTGACCCGCGCCGGAGCGATCACACCCGAACCACGCAAACGACCCAAACACGCCTACCTACGATTCCAAGCAGACCTACCCAACCAATGCTGGCAAGCCGACTTCACCCACTGGACATTAGCCAACGGAAACGACGCCGAAATCCTCATCTGGCTCGACGACCACTCCCGATACATCATGTCCGCCACCGCCCACAAACCCGTCACCGGAAACATCGTCCTGGCAACCTTCCGCGACGCGTGCACTCAACACGGAACACCCCAATCCACGTTGACAGACAACGGATTAGTGTTCACCACCCGATTCCGCGGCGCAGCCAACGCATTCGAAATCGAACTCCGAAACCTCGGCATCGAACAAAAGAACGGACGCCCCAACCACCCCCAAACACAAGGCAAAGTCGAACGCCTCAACCAAACCCTCAAACGCTGGCTCACCGCTCGACCACGCGCCAACACACTCACCGAACTACAAACACAACTCGACGACTTCACCCACCACTACAACACCCAACGCCCCCACCGATCCCTCGACAAACGCACCCCCGCCGAGGCCTACCACGCACGCGCAAAAGCAACCCCAGAACACAACCACCAAGGCCACTACCGCATCCGCGACGACACCGTCCACGCCACCGGATCCGTCACCCTACGAAGAGCCGGAAAACTCCACCACATCCAACTCGGCACCGCACTCAGCGGCACACCAGTACGCATGCTCATCCACGACCTCGACGTCACCATCATCAACCGAGACACCGCAGAAATCATCCGCGAACTCACCATCAACCCCGACAAAGACAGCCAACCCCGAGGACTAAAACCAGGACCCAAACCAGGAAACAAAAAAGGCGGCATGCCCAAGGGCTACAAGTTCAAAAAATAAGTAAGTCCCGGAACATCCGATAAGGAAGTCCCGGGACATTACAAAAGTAGCGGGGACAGGATTTGAACCTGTGACCTCTGGGTTATGAGCCCAGCGAGCTACCGAGCTGCTCCACCCCGCGCCGTTCGGGCTTACCCGACGCTGTACCTCAACACTACGTCCGTACCGACCGTCAGAGCAAATCGCGATCCGCGCTTGCGCTCACGGCATGGGCCATCCGTCGAGATCTAGTACTCGCCCTTGATCACAAAATACGAGCCGCGGATCGTGCCGGCGAGCTTGGACTTCTGCCGAGCAAACTTGAATCTGTCAGAAAGCTCGGAAGGAACGTCCATG
>Ga0194035_1000475_pt1 | contig 23165 bp, 26 predicted proteins | sample JunL2320m_MetaG_FD_148680 | JGI IMG/M metagenome (GOLD analysis project Ga0194035, IMG submission 148680) | Anoxic zone freshwater microbial communities from boreal shield lake in IISD Experimental Lakes Area, Ontario, Canada - Jun2016-L239-20m | ecosystem: Environmental > Aquatic > Freshwater >...
GCGCGCGGGGCACGGTCGATTTCTGACCGACCAGTACGTTCTGCCGACCGCTCCGCCTAGTGAAACCCATAACCGATAACCTTCTGTTCTTCGTAGCTGACGCACCCCCGAAACCAAGGAGAAATTCCCGTGGCTGAGCTTTTCTATGATGACGATGCAGATCTGTCAATCATCCAAAATCGGGTGGTGGCGGTCCTCGGCTACGGTAGCCAAGGTCACGCCCATGCGATGTCCCTTCGCGACTCGGGCGTCGATGTTCGAGTTGGCCTGCGCGATGGTTCCAAGACTCGAGCGAGGGCTGAAGAAGCCGGCCTACGGGTAGTTGACCCAGCGGCGGCTGCCGCCGAGGCAGACGTCATCATGATCTTGGCCCCTGACCCGGTACAAAAGAAGTTGTATCTGGAAGCAATTGAGCCCAACCTGCAAGAAGGCGACGCGCTTTTCTTTGCTCACGGGTTCAACATCCGCTTCGGGTTTGTTAGCCCGCCGGCATTCGTTGATGTCTGCATGGTGGCCCCCAAGGGCCCCGGCCACCTGGTGCGCCGTGAGTATGTTGCCGGTCGCGGGGTTCCCGCGATCGTTGCCGTCGAGCAAGACTTCACCGGCGGCGCCTGGCCGCTCACCCTGTCCTACGCCAAGGCCATCGGTGCGCTTCGGGCCGGCGGCATCAAAACAACATTTACCGAGGAGTGCGAAACCGACCTCTTCGGCGAGCAGGCGGTGCTGTGCGGGGGCGCCTCCCAATTGGTGATGTATGGATTTGAAACCCTCGTCGAGGCTGGTTATCAGCCCGAGGTTGCCTACTTTGAATGCCTTCACGAACTGAAGTTGATCGTTGACCTCATGTACGAAGGTGGTATCGCGAAGCAGCGCTGGAGTGTCTCAGACACCGCTGAGTACGGTGACTATGTGTCCGGGCCGCGGGTTATCGATCCTCGGGTCAAGGAGAATATGAAGGCGGTGCTGGCAGATATCCAAAATGGCATTTTTGCACAGCGCTTCATGGACGACCAGGAAGCCGGTGGGCCGGAGTTCAAGGCGCTGCGAGCCAAAGGCGAAGCCCATTCAATCGAAGCGGTTGGCCGCGAACTTCGCGGGCTGATGAGCTGGGTTGATAACAAGGGTGATGACTACGTCGAGGGCACCGCGGCTCGCTAGGCGCTCCCAAATCAACCACCGATACAATCCGCAGGTGACCAGACCTCGCGTTCTAATTGCCGAAGAACTCTCACCCGCGACCGTAGAAGCACTTGGCCCCGATTTTGAAATCATCAATTGCGATGGTTCAGATCGGGTGGCCCTGTTGGCCGCCATTGTTGACGTCGATGCCATTTTGGTGCGCTCAGCCACGCTGGTCGACGCTGAGGCCATCGCTGCGGCGCCGAAATTGAAGGTTGTCGCGCGCGCAGGAGTTGGCCTTGACAATGTTGACGTCAAAGCGGCCACTCAGGCTGGTGTCATGGTCGTAAATGCGCCAACCTCGAATATTGTCAGCGCTGCTGAGTTAGCCGTAGCGTTACTTCTTGCGAGCGCTCGCAATGTGGCTCCGGCAAGTGCCGCACTCAGTAAGGGGGAGTGGAAGCGTTCGAAGTACACCGGAGTAGAGGTTGCTGGCAAAGTCGTAGGCATCGTGGGCCTTGGTCGCATCGGGGTACTTGTTGCCCAGCGGATGAGCGCCTTTGGGGTGAAGTTAATTGCCTATGACCCCTATGTGCAGCCTGCGCGTGCGGCTCAATTGGGGGTCCGCATGGTCACTTTGGATGACCTACTTGCCGAAAGTGATTTCATTACTGTCCATCTGCCTAAGACGGCCGAGACGGTGGGGCTAATTGGCGATGCAGAACTTCATAAAGTCAAGCCAACTGTGCACATCATTAACGCAGCACGTGGTGGCATTGTTGATGAAGTAGCCCTCTATGAGGCCATCGTTGATGGGCGTGTAGCCGGCGCAGGTCTTGACGTTTATGCCAAGGAGCCGTGCACTGACTCACCGCTATTTGGGCTGGAGTCGGTCGTGGCGACTCCCCACCTTGGTGCGTCCACCGATGAGGCCCAGGAGAAAGCCGGGATCTCGGTAGCGCGCTCGGTTCGCCTGGCACTCGCCGGCGAGCTAGTACCCGACGCAGTAAATGTGCAAGGTGGCCAGATGGCCGATGAGATCAAGCCACTGCTGCCGCTGGCTGAAAAACTTGGGGCCATTGCCTGCGGGTTAGCGAGCGCTGCAGTTGCTCGAGTCACAGTTGAAGTTTTCGGTGAAGCCGCTGACCATGATGTTCGAGTGCTCGAGTTGTCGGCCCTCAAGGGGGTGTTTCAAATGCTGATCCACGACCCCGTCTCCTTCGTAAACGCTCCCGTGCTTGCTGAACAGCGGGGAGTCGAAGTCGTGCTAACCACTGACCGAACTAGTGATGACCACAAGTCTGTGGTTCGGGTAACAGTCACATTGACCGGTGGTGAAAGCGTTAGTGTGGCTGGCACGGTAGCCGGGCCTCGGCACACCCCAAAAGTGGTAGAGGTTGATGGATTTGATGTCGACGTACCGGTCAGCGACCACATGGCGTTCTTGCGCTATCACGATAAGCCAGGTGTTGTCGGTATAGTCGGCAAAGTACTCGGTGACGCCGGTGTCAATATCGGGGGTATGCAGGTGAGCCGCGATGACAGCAGCCATGCGCTGATCCTGTTGACCGTTGACTCACCGATTCCCGCCGCGGCACTTGATGACATCGTGAGCCAAATTGGTGCGCACAGCGGGAAATCAGTCGACCTCAACTAAGTAGGTTCAGGAGCGCACTGCACGGTTTACGGCGCTGATTATTGCCTTGAGTGACGCCGTGGTGATCGACGGGTCAATGCCTACGCCCCAAAGCACTCGATCGCCTACGGTGCATTCGAGATAGGCGGCCGCTTTCGCATCGCCGCCGGCGCTCATCGCATGCTCGTGGTAGTCGAGCACCCTGACGTCGACACCGTGCTGGGCTAAGGCATTGCAGAAGGCCGCCACCGGGCCATTGCCGCTGCCGTCTAGGGCAAACTCGTCGCCGTCGTCGCTGATGACCACGTGGACACTGGTGTCGCCGTCAACGTCTGACTCCTGCTTGACCGAACGCAGTGCGAACCTGCCCCAGGGTGCGCTTGGGTCTGGCAGGTACTCGGAAGAAAAAGTCGCCCACATTTCTTCGGCGCTGACCTCGCCACCCTCGGACTCGGTCACCTGTTGGATTACTTGGGAGAATTCGATCTGCAGGCGCCTCGGTAGTTCAAGTTTGTGCTCGGTTCGCATGATGTAGGCGACCCCGCCCTTGCCAGATTGTGAGTTCACGCGGATGACCGCCTCATAGGTGCGACCGACATCCTTTGGATCTATTGGCAGGTACGGCACCGCCCACATGAAGTCCGCAACGGGCACACCGGCGGCGAGCGCATCGGCTTCCATGACTTTCAGCCCCTTGTTTATGGCATCTTGGTGGGATCCGGAGAAGGCGGTATAGACGAGGTCGCCACCGTATGGATGGCGCTCATTAACCGGAATTTGATTGCAGTACTCGACGGTGCGGCGGACGTCATCGATGTTGCTGAAATCAATCTGCGGATCAATACCCTGACTAAATAAGTTCATCCCAAGGGTTACCAGGCAAACATTGCCCGTGCGCTCGCCATTGCCGAACAGGCAGCCCTCGATACGGTCGGCACCTGCCAGATAGCCAAGCTCGGAAGCGGCTACCGCAGTGCCGCGGTCATTATGTGGGTGAAGTGAGATGATGACTGATTCTCTGCGCGCCAAATTCCTGCTCATCCACTCAATGGAGTCCGCGTATACATTCGGCGTTGACATTTCGATTGTCGCCGGTAGATTCAAAATCACTTTATGGTCGGGTGTTGGTTGCCACACATCGGTAACCGCATCGCAGATTTCTACCGCGAACTCGAGCTCAGTCCCGGTGTAAGACTCAGGGGAGTATTCGAAATAGACATCCGTTTCGCGTGCGATCTCATCGGCGAACTTTTTGCAAAGTTGCGCTCCGTGCACGGCGATATCGATGATGCCGGGTTTGTCGAGCCCAAAGACCACCCTTCGCTGCAAGGTGGAAGTCGAATTGTAGAGGTGGACTATTGCTTGCTTGGCCCCTTTTATCGACTCGAAGGTGCGCTCAATTAGTTGTTCACGTGATTGGGTCAAGACCTGTATAACGACGTCATCGGGGATGAGATTGTCATCGATGAGCAGTCGAACGAAGTCAAAATCGGTTTGTGATGCCGAGGGGAAACCCACTTCGATTTCCTTATAGCCCATAGCTACCAGCAAATTAAACATGCGTAATTTGCGAGCCGGTGTCATTGGATCTATCAGGGCTTGATTCCCGTCGCGAAGGTCTACCGCGCACCAACGGGGTGCCTGCGTGATCACCTTCGTGGGCCAGGTGCGATCTGGCAGTTCAATGGGTGCGAATGGGGTGTAGCGCTGCCACTTCATATTCGAGGGGCGCTGTGCGGTGCGAACTTCATAGGGTGTGGTGCGATCGAATTGCGATTTCATGTCTGGGGCTCCTGTAATTCGTCAGTTTGGGGGGAGGACCGGCAAACGACGAAACCCGCGACGAGGAGGCCGGTTAAGAGGCCTCGCCGCGGCGGCGAAGGAGCAGGTTCACGATCAGCACCCATGCAGAGTACCAGAGGCCGGCTGGGTAGGGTTTCGGCCATGTCAAGAACCCTCAACATGGCGCTGATCCCAGGCGACGGCATCGGCACCGAGGTGGTGGCCGAGGCGATGAAGGTACTCGCTGCCATTGCCCCCGCGGCTGGCATCACCGTCACCTCGACCGAGTACGACCTTGGTGCCCGCCGTTACAACGCCACCGGTGAGTTACTGCCCGACTCGGTGGTCGAAGAACTTCGCGGTTATGACGCCATCTTGCTGGGTGCGATCGGTGACCCTTCGGTCAAGCCGGGCATTTTGGAGCGCGGCGTGTTGTTGCCGCTGCGATTTGTGATGGACCACCACGTTAACCTGCGCCCGGTCAAGTTGTATCCGGGTGTTACGGGTCCACTGGCTGGCAAAGGCCCAGCAGATATTGATTTTGTAGTTTGCCGCGAAGGCACCGAAGGTCCATATGTTGGCGCCGGCGGTGTGCTGCGCATAGGTACCCCCCAGGAAGTCGCGACCGAAGTAAGTTTGAACACTGTCTACGGGGCCGAACGCATAATTCGCGACGCCTTTGATCGCGCTATGCGCCGGCGCAAGAAAGTTACCCTGGTGCATAAGACCAACGTGCTGGTTTTCGCCGGTGATCTATGGCAGCGCACCTTCGACCGAGTGAAGCTGGAGTACCCTGAAGTTACCACCGACTATTTACATGTTGACGCAGCTTCCATGTTCTTCCTGACCAACCCCGAGCGATTCGATGTTGTTGTCACCGACAATCTTTTCGGTGATATTCTCACCGATATTGGCGCCGCGATTGGTGGCGGTATCGGGCTGGCGGCAAGTGGAAATATCGATCCGAGCCGCAGCAACCCGAGTATGTTCGAGCCGGTTCACGGCTCAGCCCCAGATATCGCCGGTCAAGGCAAGGCCGACCCAACAGCAACCGTGATGTCCCTTGCCATGTTGCTAGACCATGTTGGCTTTAGCCAAGCGTCAGGGTGGGTTGAAGTAGCCGTGGAGAATGATCTGGCAACACGTGGATCTAACTCGCGTTCTACGAGTGAGATCGGCGACGCGCTTGCGGCCGGTGCGATCGCTGCCGCTGCCTGAACTCTAAGCGCGGCGGGAACCACGGCCCGGGTGGTAATGCCGGGGCACCTGTGTAGCGTTACTCCAAATACGTGAGGGAGCCACCGATGACCACCAGAACCGAGTCCGGAACTTCGCTCTGGCCAATTGAGATCAAGGCGTCGGCGGAGCCTAGGTCAATCGCTGAGCGCGATGCCATCATGGCCAATCCTGGTTTCGGTAAGTACTTCACCGACCACATGGTGCGCGCGAAGTGGACCACCGAGGACGGGTGGCATGGCGAAGAGTTGGTTCCGTACGGCCCGCTGATGCTGGATCCGGCCACGAATGTCATGCATTACGGCCAAGCAATTTTTGAGGGCCTTAAGGCCTATAGGCACGCAGACGGCAGTATCAAGACATTTCGACCGATCAAGAACTCTGAGCGTTTCGCCCGCTCCGCTCGCCGGTTGGCGATGGCCGAACTACCCGATGAGTTATTCCTGGGTTCGATTGAAGCGCTGGTCCGCCAGGATCAAGCATGGGTACCAAGTGACCAAGAAAAATCACTTTACCTGCGCCCCTTCATGATTTCCACCGAAGTTGGCTTGGGGGTACGCCCCAGCAATTCCTACGAATACTTCCTTATTGCCTCCCCTGCGGGTGCGTACTTTCCGCAGGGCGTGAAGCCGGTATCAGTGTGGCTGTCGGATGAGTATGTCCGCGCTGCCCCCGGTGGCACCGGTGAGGCTAAGTGCGCGGGCAACTACGCAGCTTCACTTGTCGCGCAGGCTGAGGCCGCCCAGCATGGATGCGATCAAGTTGTTTGGATAGATGCAGTTGAGCGCCGCTGGATAGAAGAGATGGGCGGGATGAATCTGTACTTCGTCTATGGCGAGGGGGATTCAGCGCGCATCGTCACCCCGCAACTAACCGGTGCCCTGCTACCGGGCATCACGCGGGAGTCCTTGCTCACCGTCGCCGAAGACCTCGGGATCCGAGCCGATGAAGGCCGGATCAGTGTTGAGGATTGGCGAGATGGCTGCACCAGTGGGGCGATCAGTGAAGTCTTTGCCTGTGGTACCGCCGCCGTCATCACTCCGGTTGGGCAGGTCAAGTCCAGGGAAAGTGGAGCCTGGGAGGTGGCTGGTGGCCGCACGGGAGTCCTGACCATGAAACTTCGCCAGGCACTTCTTGATATCCAGACCGGCGCCGCCCCAGATCGCCATAACTGGATGCACACCATCTGCTAGGTGGCTTTTGAGGGGCTGCAGGGGTGCTAATTGGCCAAGGGGTGACGGTTACCCGGCCCATATGCCACAATAGGGGAGTGATCAGCACTGTCAGCAGCATTATTTTGTAGCGCGTCAACGAACGTTGACGCGCAGCCCTTCGCACCCGCGGGGGGCTTTTTCATTGCGCTACGGCTAGAAAGAGGACGACAATGCCCCGCCCCGACGAGTTTCACGTGTACGACACCACCTTGCGTGATGGCGCCCAGCGTGAAGGTATTTCGTATTCTGTCAACGACAAGTTGGCGGTTGCTCGCCTCCTAGATGGCTACGGGGTGGGATTCATCGAAGGCGGCTGGCCCGGTGCCATGCCTAAGGACACCGAATTCTTTGAGCGCGCCAAGACCGAGCTCGAGTTGCAGCACGCCGAACTGGTGGCATTTGGTGCGACGCGTAAGCCGGGTGTGGCGGTAGCTGATGATCCCCAGGTGCAAGCACTCCTTGACTCTGGCGCTCCCGTCATCACCATCGTGGCTAAATCCGATGTGCTGCACGTGAAAGATGCGCTTAAGACCACCTTGGATGAAAACGAGGCGATGGTTCGCGACACCGTGGAATACCTGGTGTCGCAGGGCCGGCGGGTTTTTGTTGACATGGAGCATTTCTTTGACGGGTATAAGCACGACCGCGACTACGGGGTACGACTAGCCGATGTAGCCCACGCAGCGGGAGCCAGCGTGGTGGTGCTCTGTGACACCAACGGGGGGATGTTGCCGGGTGGCATCACCGCCACAGTCACCGATGTTGCGAATAGATCCGCTGCCCGGCTCGGCATTCACTGCCAAGATGACACCGGATGCGCGATCGCAAACAGCGTCGCTGCGGTTGAGGCGGGTGCCACCCACGTGCAATGCACGGCAAATGGCTATGGCGAGCGCACCGGAAACGCCGACCTATTCGTGGTGATCCCGAATTTAGTAACCAAGCTGGGTTACGACATTTTGCCCGATGGCGCACTGAAAGAAACAGTCCGAATTGCCCACTCAATTGCCGAAATTGCGAATATCGCACCAAATACCCATCAGCCATACGCTGGGGTTTCGGCGTTCGCGCATAAGGCTGGCTTACATGCAAGTGCGCTGAGAGTTTCAGCAGATCTCTACAACCACATCGATCCAACCCTGGTTGGAAATGACATGAGAGTCCTAATCACCGAAATGGCAGGTCGGGCTTCGGTTGAACTCAAAGGCCGTGAATTGGGCTACGACCTCTCGGGGGATTCCGCACTGCTCACCAGAGTTATCGACAAAGTTAAGGATCTAGAAGCACGGGGCTGGACATTCGAGGCAGCCGACGCGTCCTTCGAACTGTTGCTTTTGGATGAGGATGGTGCTGAGCGAAGATTCGATGTTGAATCCTGGCGCACGATTGTCGAGCAGGCCGCTGATGGGAGCGTAAGTACCGAGGCAACCGTAAAAGTGCATGCAAGTGGCGAACGAATCATCTCAACGGCAGAGGGTAATGGCCCGATAAATGCTCTAGACCGAGCGTTGCGGGCCGCCGTTATTCAGTTGTACCCAGAGCTCGACTCGCTCGAGTTGATCGACTACAAGGTTCGCATTTTAGATGGCATCACAGGTACCGATGCCGTTACCCGAGTCTTGGTTGGTACCAGCGATGGCTTCGGTCAGTGGTCAACGGTCGGTGTGCACGAGAACGTAATTGCGGCTTCTTGGCGGGCACTTGAAGATGCCGTGACCTTCGGGCTCATCCGGGCGGCCAAGCGTGATGCACCGGCTCAATAGATAGGCTGCGCGGGTGCGCATAGTCCGAGTTTCAGTTGACGGCGAGCTTTTCTACGGCGTACTCGAAGGTGTATCTGCCGAAAACGAGCCAACCGAAGCCTCCCTAGTCGTGCTGGTCAATGGCCATCCGTTTGGTGATCTAGTGCCCGAGGGTCGCATCATTCCGCTGGCCGATACCCGCTTGGTGGCACCGGTGTTGCCGAGCAAAATAGTCGCGGTCGGCAAGAACTACGCTGACCACGCGAAAGAAATGGGCGGGCAGGTGCCGGCTTCGCCATTAATTTTTCTGAAGCCCAGCACCAGCATTATCGGCCCCGGTGAATCCATTGCCTTGCCTTGGCAGTCTGAGAAAGTTGAACATGAGGCCGAGCTCGCGGTCGTCATCGGGCGCCTTTGTAGCGATGTGCCCGTTGACCGTGTTCAAGAGGTGATCTTGGGGTACACCTGCGCAAATGATGTTACGGCGCGTGATTTGCAGCAGGCCGATGGTCAGTGGTCCCGAGCTAAAGGGTTTGACACTTTTTGTCCTATCGGTCCGTGGATCGAAACCGACCTTGATGTTGAAGATGCTCGAATAACCTGCAGTGTTGATGGCGTGCTTCGCCAAGCGGGTTCAACAAATGACATGGTGCACGATATTGCAACATTGATCGCTTACATCAGCTCGATCATGACGCTCATCCCCGGTGACGTTATTCTTACGGGCACACCGGCTGGCGTAGGGCCGATTGTCGCCGGAAATAATGTCTCCGTAGCGATCGAGGGCATTGGCACACTTACCAATCCGGCGGTGGACCGTGTCTGATACGCCCATCGCCCAGGTAAATATTTCGCAGCCGCCGGTCCGCGTGCGCTTTTGTCCGTCACCGACAGGCAACCCGCATGTCGGAATGATTCGTACCGCCTTGTTCAACTGGGCGTTCGCCAGGCACACCGGTGGCACTTTTGTATTCCGGATCGAAGATACCGACTCAGCCCGAGACACTGAAGAGTCATACAACGCACTGCTGGATTCGCTGCGCTGGTTAGGTTTGGATTGGGACGAAGGCCCCGAAGTGGGTGGTGACTTCGGCCCATATCGTCAGTCTGACCGGCTTCCCGTGTATGCCGAAGTCGCGAAACGGTTGCGCGATGGTGGCTTCGCCTATCACTGCTATTGCTCATCCGTTGAGCTTGAAGAACGTCGCGAGTTGGCCAAGACGGAGGGCCGTACCCCCGGCTATGACGGTAAGTGTCGCGAGCTTTCACATGATCAGGTGGAGGCCTACGAGGACGAAGGCCGTGACCCCGTACTTCGATTCCGGATGCCAGATCGTGATTTTGAATGGGATGACCTAGTGCGCGGCTCGATAACCTTCGGGGCCGAGCATGTGCCCGATTATGTGTTGGTTCGTGGTAATGGTGAGCCGCTTTATACCCTCGTAAATCCGGTTGACGATGCGCTCATGCGCATTACCCATGTTTTGCGCGGTGAGGATTTACTGTCATCGACCCCTCGCCAGCTTGCCCTTTATGAAGCATTGGCCGCTATCGACGTAAGTGACGGCACCACGCCGCGGTTTGGTCACCTGCCGTATGTGATGGGCGAGGGTAACCGAAAACTTTCGAAGCGCGATCCAGAGTCTTCATTGCTGATGTATCGCGAAACTGGGTACCTGCCTGAAGCTCTCCTTAATTATCTGGCATTACTGGGCTGGTCAATGGGCGATGACCAAGAGTTCTTCAGCAAAGAGCAGATGGCAGAAGTTTTTACCCTTGAGCGAGTAAATCAAAACCCAGCACGATTTGACTTGAAAAAGTGCACCGCTATCAATGGTGACTGGATCCGGTCATTGGCGCCGGCGGAGCTGGTCGAGCGGATCATTCCATTCCTGGTCGCGGCTAAATTGATCCTGCCGAAACCGACCAGTGAGCAGCTGTCGATTTTGGAAGTAGCGGCCCCGTTGATCCAAGAGCGCATGGAAAACCTCAGCCAATCGGTCGAGATGCTCGCATTCATGCTGCAGCCCGCCGAAAGCTTTGTCGTCGACGAGGGCGATCGCGGGGTGATCGGACCCGATGCCGCGCCTACTTTGGTGGCGGCGCGGGCGGTTTTGGGCGAATTACCGCGGTGGCAAACCGACGAGATCCATGAAGCATTGCGCATGACCTTGGTCGAAGGGCTGGGCCTGAAACCCAAATTGGCATTCACCCCACTGCGGGTGGCAATTACCGGGCGCCGAATTTCGCCCCCATTATTCGAATCGATGGAAATTCTGGGTAGGTCGGTGTGTTTGGCTCGCTTGGATGCGGCGATTGGTGGTGGGTGACCGGTCGCCTATAATCACTCTTCGCCGAGTGGTTGGACCTGGAGCTCTGGGGCCAAGAGTTCGGCCCCATGGGGTATGGGGTAATTGGCAGCCCAAATGATTCTGATTCATTTAGTCTAGGTTCGAGTCCTGGTACCCCAGCTGGTGTTCAGTCGACGTGGTAGGCCCACCCGGCTTGATACCTGGGTAGTTGCGTGTTTTGTTGCGCAGCTATCCGAAGGCACGGCCCCGTTGTGTAGTGGCCTAGCACGCCGCCCTCTCAAGGCGGTAGCGCGGGTTCGAATCCCGTCGGGGCTACAGGTGGGCGCGGGTTCTCAATTAATGGGAGCCCGCGCTCAGTTACCAAAGGAGCATCGAGTGGTACCAAAGGAGCGTAGGATGGCTAGCACGCTGGCAGAAAAAGTGTGGGCGGCGCATGTGGTGCGCCATGCCGATGGTGAGCCCGATCTGCTCTATATCGATCTGCACCTAGTGCATGAGGTGACGAGCCCACAAGCTTTCGAGGGCTTAAGAGTTGCGGGGCGCGGGGTACGGCGTCCGGATCTCACCTTGGCCACCGAAGATCACAATGTGCCGACGATCAACATCGACCAGCCCATCGCCGACCCGATTTCACGGGCCCAGGTAGATGCCCTGCGCGCGAATTGTGCCGAATTCGGGGTGCCCCTTTACCCGCTGGGCAGCATTGAACAAGGCATCGTGCACGTGGTTGGCCCACAACTTGGGCTAACCCAACCCGGAATGACCGTGGTGTGCGGTGACTCGCATACCTCAACCCATGGGGCATTTGGCGCCCTCGCGTTCGGTATTGGCACCAGTGAGGTCGAACATGTGTTGGCCACCCAGACCTTGCCGCTGAAGCCATTCAAGACGATGGCTATTACCGTTGAGGGCGAGCTCCCGGCTGGCGTTTCCGCCAAAGATGTCACCTTGGCAATCATCGCCAAGATCGGCACCGGCGGTGGCCAAGGGTATGTACTGGAATATCGGGGTTCGGCAATTCGCGGACTTTCGATGGAGGGCCGCATGACCTTATGCAATATGTCTATCGAGGCGGGCGCGCGTGCCGGCATGGTGGCTCCTGACGAAACAACCTTCGATTACGTAAAAGGTCGCGAACATGCACCCACCGGGCAGGACTGGGACACCGCCCTTGCGTACTGGCGCACCCTTCCAAGTGATGCCGACGCGGTATTCGATGCTGAAGTCTTCCTCGATGCAACGACCCTGAGCCCATATGTAACTTGGGGCACCAACCCGGGCCAAGGCCTACCACTTTCGGCTTCGGTGCCCTCACCAGAAGATGCGCTTGACGAAGTCGAGCGCGGTGCAATCGAGCGAGCGCTCGACTATATGGACTTAGTGCCTAGAACTCCACTCCGCGAAATTGCGATAGATACTGTTTTTGTCGGCTCCTGCACCAACGGTCGCATCGAAGATCTTCGAGCGGTTGCCGAAGTACTGCGTGGGCGGCAGGTGGCCGACTCGGTGCGAATGTTAATTGTGCCGGGTTCAGTTCGCGTCAAACTGCAGGCTGAAGCCGAAGGATTGGACTCGGTATTCATTAATGCTGGTGCCGATTGGCGCGAGGCGGGGTGCTCAATGTGTTTAGCCATGAACCCGGACAAATTAGCCCCCGGGGAGCGCAGTGCGTCAACTTCAAATCGAAACTTCGAAGGCCGTCAAGGCCCGGGTGGTCGCACCCACCTGGTGTCGCCAGGAGTAGCAGCGGCCACTGCGGTGGTCGGTACCTTGGCCGCTCCCGCTGACCTTCCAAACCTCGTTTAAGGAGCAGGCAATGGATGCATTCATCACCCATACCGGTACCGCGGTGCCACTACGCCGAAGTAATGTCGATACCGATCAGATCATCCCCGCCGAATACCTAAAGCGGATTTCACGCAACGGTTTTGAGGATGGGCTATTTGCTTCATGGCGTAAAGATCCCGAGTTTGTCTTGAATCAGCAGCAGCACGCTGGTGCCACCATCTTGGTGGCGGGCCCCGATTTTGGTACCGGTTCTTCACGTGAGCACGCAGTTTGGGCTTTGCAAAACTATGGATTCAAAGTTGTTATTTCGTCGAGATTTGCAGATATCTTCCGGGGTAACTCGGGTAAAGGCGGGCTACTGACGGCCCAGGTGCCGCAGGAAACCGTTGAGGCGCTTTGGTCACTGATTGATGCGGACCCGGCGACAGCGGTAACTGTCGACCTAGATAAGCAGCAAATCCGGGCGGGCCAACTTAGTGCCGATTTCGATGTTGATGGCTATGTGCGCTGGCGGCTGATGGAGGGCTTGGACGATATTGGCATCACTTTGCAGTCGGTGGATTTGATCACAGCCTTCGAAAAGCAACGTCCGGGAATCACTCCAACCACCATTTGAGCGTTTTTCTGCCTTCAGCGGGCATTAGGTTATCAAGATCACGGTGTGTCGATTGGCGTAATCCGTTGATTCGCAATAGTTTTTCCCTGTCGACATCCGTCGATTGTTCCTTTAACGTCGATCCTCCTGGAAGGTTTCTCCCGTGAACAAGGCAGACCTAATTGATTCGGTGGCCGCAAAGCTCGGCCACACCAAGCGCGACGTAACCGACATCGTTGAATCCTTCATCGAGGAAACCAAGAAGGCTGTTGCCAGCGGCGAGCGCGTTGCTCTCAGCGGCTTCGGTATCTTCGAGGCTCAGGCCCGCAAGGCCCGCCTAGGCCGTAACCCACGTACTGGTGCAACGGTGCAGATCAAAGCCACGAAGACCCCTAAGTTTCGCGCTGGCGCGGAATTCAAGGCGGTAGTTTCGGGCAAGAAGAAGGCCGCTCCGGCCAAGAAGGCTCCGGCCAAGAAGGCTCCGGCCAAGAAGGCTGCGGCCAAGAAGGCTCCGGCCAAGAAGGCTGCCGCGAAGAAGCGCTAAATCAATTACTCGTGCGAATGGCCCACCAATTTGGTGGGCCATTCGTCGTTGGTGGGGAGTGGGCGCATATAGGGCAGTTCACGCGAATCCCCGACGGGGCGTTTTGTGAGGGGATTGAACCCAGAACTCTCGGTCGATTGGCAAGATTACATTCAGGCCCGTGAATGATCACAGTCTCCCCACGACACTCGGCCTTCGAGCCATCACATATTTTTCACAAGGCGGATTCCCTCAAGGATTATCTCCCGTGGGCTCTGCCGCCGAAGGAGTGACTGAAGTAGCGCCTTGACTCTCGTAGTGGTGGCGGTTTTCGACTCCTCCGTTTTGGAGGCAGAAATCCTGTCTCCGACGAGGAGATTGGCATAAAAATCATGAAGGCGGGTAAACACATTGCGGCCGAAGTAACTACTCCCGGAGCGCGGACTCTGAACGGGCTCGCCGCCGCAGCTCCGCTACTCGTTGAGTGGGCTTAGTGGAACCCGGCCGCGGGAAGTTGTTTGGCGTTTTGCTATTGCCTTTTAGCGGTTTCGGTGTTCCAATGAAGTCAGTAGCGCACCCTAGCGCCGCTAGCCTTTCCACATTTACTGACGCAAAGGACGTAAATCAGATGCCAAATATTGATATTGCCACCCCAGCTAGTTCAGCGCCAACTGATCGGCTCGAACTCGGTGTTGGTTGGGTACGCCCCGGTGTGGCCGGTATCGCCGGCACCCTAAACCCGTCTGACATAGGAACCCCAGGTGGGTATATGCCGTGTAGATGTTTTGAGGGTAATGAAGAGTAGCACCCTTTCCTACCACTAGGTGGGGTGTTTAAACCCTGTTGCTGGCCCCTGACCGCTCAACGAAAAGAAGTTCACACCTACCAACGAAGTAATAGATCACAACGAGAAGGACGGAGCACTAGATGCCCAGTATTGATATTGCTACCCCAGTAAGTTCAGCGCCATCTGATCGTCTCGCACTCGGTGTTGGCCCGGTGCGGCCGGGTGTTGCCGGTATCGGCGGCACCCTAAACCCCTCCGGCGCTTCCGGCCACTCCGACCACTACGCGTGCTTTGAGGGTAATGAAGAGTAGCAACCGCTCAACGAAGAAGTTCACACCTTCCAACGAAGTGATAGATACCAACAACAAGAAGATTGGAGCACTAGATGCCCAGTATTGATATTGCTACCCCAGTAAGTTCAGTGCCGTCTGATCGTCTCGCACTCGGTGTTGGTTGGGTGCGGCCCGGTGTGGCCGGTATCGCCGGCACCCTAAACCCCTCTTTCGGACGCTCACCCTCGGTGTGCTTTGAGGGTAATGAAGAGTAGCAACTCCGCAGGCTTCGTTGAGCGGTGAGTTGTTACAAGAAAAATTCAAACTTATTTGCAACAACTCACCGCTCAACGAAGAAGTTCACGCCTGCCAACGAAGTAATAGATCCCAACGAGAAGGATGGAGCACTAGATGCCCAGTATTGATATTGCTACCCCAGTAAGTTCAGCGCCATCTGATCGTCTCGCACTCGGTGTTGGTTGGGTGCGGCCCGGTGTGGCCGGTATCGGCGGCACCCTAAACCCCTCCGGCTACGGATCACCCTCTGTGTATTGCTTTGAGGGTAGTGAAGAGTAGCAACTCCGCAACCCTCGTTTTATTGTGGCAGGTGAATTGCATCCACAGCGCCAGTTGGCGACAGTGCAATAGCTAGTCGCTGGCCAACACGTAATTCCCGGAACACCGATTCGGCTACCTGCTGTTCGGTAACTTGCAGTAGCAAGCCTTCTTCTGTTGCAACTTGCGCAGCTCCGTTCGGCAGCCAGCGGTAGAAAGTAGCCGCAATCATTGTTTAATATTTCGCTGCAGTGCGGATTCGGTAGCTGGTCCGACGCCAATGCGTATCGCATCCCAAAGATCGACTTGGGTGTCTACATCGCGGTGCACGCGCGCTAGGTTGAGGCGCTGTGATGGGTTCTCCGAAAGTCCGAGCTCTACGTAGCCGAGTGCTGTATGGCGAGCGCGGGAGCGTGCACCAAAAGCCGGTGTGCACCCGGCGATGGTGTGACACATCAACATGGTGGTGCCAATCCTTTGCGTGTCAGCGATGAACGAACGCTCGTAGATGCCCGCGTAACGAAGCACAAAATCAATCACCTCACCGGTTAAGCAAGGTAGGTCACCGGCAACGACGGCAATACCTAAGCCGGGTGGGGTCAACGAGGCGCCGAATAATGCCGCTTCATTTAGCCCCCGATGTGGGGATTCAGGGGCCCACAGGTGATTGGCCTCGGCCGCAACTTGCTGCACGTTCGGGTCATCTGTCACCACAGTGACCTGGGCAACGGCTTCTGAGTCACTAAGTGCGCTGAGAACGTCCCGCAGGAAAGCCAAAGCCAGTTCGGGGCGGGCCGGGTCGCCCGCTGGAAGGAGCCGAGTTTTAGCGCCGGGCAGAGCTTTGACGGGTAGCACGACGGCCCAACGGCTTGGCCCGCTGATCAAGCCTCCGGTGATGCTCACGGGCACTACTGTGGCACGGTGCATATAACGCGCCGCGACCCCTTGGGTTGGGGCTATCGGGTCACCGTATTTTTGTTGACCCCGCTGCTTAACCTTTTGACCAAAAGGCACTGGGAGGGCACCGAGAACATCACGATGCAACAAGGTGGCATGGTGGTGGCCACCAACCACATCTCCTGGTTTGACCCGCTCGTGACTTCGCATGTCTTATGGGATAACGATCGGCCGCCGAGATTCTTGGCGAAGGAGTCTGTTTTTCGGGTCCCGATTGTGGGGGCGATTATTACTAGCGCCCAGCAAATTCGGGTATATCGCGAAACCAGCAACGCCACCGATGCGGTGCGCGATGCCATCGCGGCCGTTAATTGCGGTGAGTGTGTGGTGGTTTATCCAGAAGGCACCATCACGCGCGAACCGAACCTGTGGCCGATGACAGGCAAGACGGGGGCAGCCCGGATCGCGCTGGCCGCCGGTTGCCCATTGATTCCGATGGCGCAATGGGGGGCTCAAGAGGTGATGCGCCCATACCGCAAGGAATTTCGCATCCTGCCCCGTAAAACCATGAAGATCTTGGTTGGGCCACCCATCGACTTGTCAGATTTACGAAATCGCCCGCTCGATGCCGATACATTGCACCTTGCAACGAATCGATTGATGGATGCCCTAACCGGGCTGCTCGCGCAAATTCGTCAGGAGACCCCACCCGAGGAGCGTTACGTGTTTGACCGTGAGGAGCATTCGTGACCGAAATTCGGGTTGCCATCATGGGCAGTGGGTCTTGGGGCACCGCATTTGGCATGGTGCTCGCCGACGCCGGGTGTGAGGTACTGATGTGGTCGCGCGAGGCTGCCGTGGCACGGCAGGTCAATGAGGAGCATTTGAATTCTGTTTACCACCCCGGTATTACTCTGCCCGCTAAATTACATGCGACAACCGATGCCAGCAAGGCGCTCGCGGGAGCTTCGATCGTGGTGCTCGCGTTGCCCTCTCAAGTTTTACGAGCCAATCTACAAACTTGGAAAGACGAGTTAGCCCCCGGAAGTGTGGTCGTAAGTTTGATGAAAGGTATTGAGTTCGGCACTTCGCTGCGGATGAGTGAAGTCATTGCCGAAGTCACCGGGGTTGAGCCCGGCCGCATCGCGGTGATTTCTGGCCCAAACTTGGCCGGTGAAATCGCGCGGCGCCAGCCAACGGCAACAACGGTCGCCTGCGCCGATGAGGCTAGCGCTTTGGCACTGCAGGAAGCCTGCACCACTGACTACTTTCGCCCGTACTGGACAACTGATGTAGTCGGCACTGAGATCGGGGGCGCGGTCAAGAACGTAATCGCACTCGCCAACGGCATCGCGGTCGGTATGGGGCTCGGAGAGAACTCGCAGGCATCTTTAATTACCCGGGGGCTCGCTGAGATGGCTCGCCTCGGTGTTGCCCTTGGAGCCGACCCGTTGACATTCCAGGGCTTAGCAGGTGTTGGTGATCTGGTGGCCACCTGCCAGTCACCCCTATCGCGCAACCGCTCCTTTGGTGAAAATCTTGGGCGCGGTTTATCGGTTGAGCAAACGATAGAAGTTACCAAGCAGACCTGCGAGGGCTATAAGAGTTGCCAGCCAATCCTGGACCTAGCCAAACTTTATGACGTCGAAATGCCAATCACCGAGCAGGTGGTAGCCGTACTTCATCACGGTCAGTCCCCGAAAATGATGGCTTCTGCTTTTATGTCCCGCGACACGAAGCGCGAAAGTGCGCTCACCTAGATTTTTTACCTGAGCACCAAGTCCAAAGCCTGCTTGAGATCACGCCAGAGGTCGCCGGCATTTTCAATGCCGAATGACAAGCGGATTAAGTTCTCAGGGACGGTGGCGCTTTCCAGCGGCCAGCGGCGCCGACGTTCAAGGAGCGACTCAACTCCACCAAGGCTGGTCGCATAAGTCCAGATATTTGTGCTTTCACAAACCGCATCTGCCGCATCGGAGCCTTGGGCAATTTCGATGGCCGCCATCGTGCCGAACCCTGGGTAGCGCACCCTTGAGACCGCTGGGTGTTCGGCCAACAGATCGGTAATAGTCTTGGCATTGTCTTGTGCCTTTTCAATGCGAATGGCCAAGGTGCGGATACCCCTTAATGCCAAATAGCAGTCAAAGGCACTTGGCAGTGCACCGAGGAAGACTCGCCGTGTGCGAATCTGCTCGGCAATTTCAGGGTCGGTCGAGACTAATGCGCCGAGCAGTAAATCTGAGTGTCCGCTCAATGCTTTGGTGACACTGTGCATGACGATGTCAGCGCCGTCGGTGATTGGCTGCTGCAGAATGGGGGTGGCGAAAGTGTTATCGACCAATACCAATGCGCCGTTGCTATGAGCGGCGGTAATACAGGTGGGCAGATCAGCAACCTGCAGCATTGGATTTGTTGGTGATTCAATCCACAGCATGGCTGCGCCCTTGCAGGCGGCCACTACAGCGGTGGTGTCGTCAACTTCAACTATGCGAAGTTGAATCCGGCCGATCTCCTCAAGTTCGCGCAGGCGCACGGCCACGCCTGTGTAGGCAGCACTTGGAGCAACCACCACCGCACCCATTGGCACGAGGTCCATCGCAGCATTCGCGGCCGCCATTCCCGAGGCGAATACTGTTGCTAGCCCACCTTCGAGCCCACCGATAACGTCCTCGAGTGCATGTGAAGTGGGGGAGTCGTAACGTGCGTACTCCATGGGGCCACCCGCGATAAAACTGGAGGCTGGGGCGATCGGGGTATTGAGCGGCGCATCGGGGATGCGCTCGGGCCGCCCGGCTGACACCACATAGGTGTCTACGGATTGGCCGTGGCCGATGGTGCCTTCAGGGGGGTTAGTTACGGGCATGGCATGAACATTAGCCATGCACCCGGTGGTTATCGACTCAGAGTCCAGCAGATACGGTCTGAGGGTGGACCGGGTTCGCATTGCGGTGATCTTCGGTGGCCGAAGCGGTGAGCATCACATCTCCTGTGTCAGTGCCGGGGGCATTCTGCGGGCCTTGAATCCTGAGATTTACGAGGTGATCCCAATCGGTATCACCCAGGCAGGTCACTGGGTGTTGCAAGAAAATGACGCCGACCGTTTGGCTATTCAAGGTGGAGTGCTGCCTGCTGTTGATCGCAATGCGCCCGAAGTCGCGCTCAACGTTGATCCGACCGCTGCGGGCTTGACGATCCACCGGCCGAATGAAGTACCTGAATCCCTTGGTCGCGTAGATGTGGTGTTCCCGGTGCTACATGGTCCCTGGGGTGAGGACGGAACCATTCAAGGACTACTTGAGATGGCCGGTGTTCCCTATGTTGGATCCGGAGTTCTCGGGTCTGCGCTAGCGATGGATAAAGGTTTCATGAAGGCGGTTTTTCAGCAGGCTGGATTAGCCGTCACCCCCTATGAGGTGGTTACCGATACACAGTGGCGCCTTGATCGCGAAGCCGCACTACTTCGGGCTCGAAGTCTTGGTGAGGTGGTGTTTGTTAAACCAGCACGCGCCGGCTCGTCTAATGGCATCACTAAAGTTCGCGACCCCGGGTTACTTGAAGCGGCAATTGAGGCGGCGCGTATCCACGATCCTAAAGTGATCGTTGAGGCAGCAGTTCTTGGTGCACGTGAGATTGAGTGCGGGGTAATTGTTGATGGCGCCCCCAAGGCAAGCCGCTGCGCCGAAATCATTGTGCGGTCCGGGCATGAGTTCTATGACTTCGAAGCCAAATACCTTGATGACTCTGTTGAGCTGGTAGTGCCAGCGGAGCTACCACCCGGGCTAGAGGCGGAGGTTCAAGCACTGGCAATTCGCGCATTTGAGTCCCTAGCCTGCGAGGGGCTGGCCCGAGTCGACTTCTTCGTGACCGGCGCCGGTGAGGTAGTCGTCAATGAAATTAACACGATGCCAGGTTTCACTCCTATTTCAATGTTCCCGAGAATGTGGGCGGCATCAGGGCTGGATTACCCAGCGTTGATTGACCACTTAGTGCGCGATGCGCTGCTCCGCGGCACCGGGCTTCGTTAGGTATTGGTGAGTGCATTTCTTCCCGACGTGCAATGATGAGTTTGGAAGGGCCGAAGATCATGATCTCCGAGAGGATGCGCCGGGATGTCAGGGCAAAAATCGAATGAGATGCTGGCGGCGGTATATGCGAAAACCGGCGTTGCCTCTGCTGTGCTTAGTGTGCGTAGTGTTAAGCGTCCAGATGTTGGGGCCGGCCAAGTTCGGGTGAAAGTTGCATTTTCTGGCATCAACCCGACCGACGTGAAGTTCCGCGGTGGGCGAACCACTCGCCCGATCGAGGGTTTTCAGGTTCCGCATATGGATGGCGCAGGGACAATCGACGCGGTAGGGCCCGGCGTAGACCTAACGCGTATTGGCCAACGGGTTTGGGTGCTACTTGCCGCCCACGAAAGCAAGTGGGGGACGGCTGCAGAGTGGACGGTGGTCAATCAAGACCGAGCTATCCCGCTGCCTGATGCAGTTTCCTTCGAGCTCGCCGCAACCCTTGGAGTGCCCGCGGTCACCGCGGCTAATTGTGTATTAGGTGATGGCCCGGTTGCCGGCCTGGATGTACTCGTTGCGGGCGGCGCAGGTGCGGTGGGTAGTTGCGCGGTGCAACTGGCCCACTGGCAAGGTGCTCGTGTTGCGGCAACGGTTAGTGGTGCGGCCAAGGCTGAGATCGCTCGGCAGGCCGGCGCCGATTATGTGGTGAACTACCGCGAGGCCGACGCGATCTCGCAGCTGCAGGCGTGGAGTACGAAAGTTGCGCGCATTATCGAACTGGATCTTGGTACTAATTTGGACCTTGATCTGGCAGTGTCGGCGCCCGGGACCTCGATAGTGACTTACGCGGTTGACCGCGAAGACCCGGTGCTTCCAACTCGCAGATTGATGACCGCCGGTGTTTGCCTGCGATTTATGCTGCTCTACACCCTGCCGGCACCGGCACTTGCCGCCGCCATTGAAGTTGTTTGTGCGGCTTTGGCAGCCGATATTTTGCGGCTGCCTTCAATTCAGGTATTCGCACTGACCGAAATAGTTGCTGCCCACGAGGCCCAAGAAGCTGGCCCAATTGGTCGAGTGTTGGTTGAGCTCCCTTAGTAACTAAATTTATTTAGTGAACTGCAGTCAGAGATTAAGTACCGGGCAGGTCAGGGTGCGAGTAATGCCCGGTACCACCTGAATGCTGGCAACAACTAGTCGGCCAAGGTCATCCATGGTGCGCGCTTCGGCGCGCACAATTACGTCGTATGGGCCGGTAACATCTTCGGCAACCACAACTCCGTCAATGTCACGAATTGCCTGAACGACCGTGGCGGCTTTACCGACCTCGGTCTGGATGAGAATGTAGGCCTGTACCACCATGGTGCGAGACTAGCGCCGAAACCACGTCAAAGGGGTACTGATGGTCGATTCGCCGGACGGCACGATTTCTGATTTGGGGGAGTTTGGCCTTATCCAGCGCATCACAGCGGGGGCTGGAGCCGCCAAGGCGGTGATATTGGGCCCCGGTGATGACACCGCAATTGTTGCGGCACCCGACGGCAGGGTGGTTATTACGACCGACCTCATGGTTGAAGGGCGGCATTTCCGCCGTGATTGGTCAACGCCAATTGATGTTGGCCGCAAAGCAGCTGCAGCGAGTTTGGCCGATGTGGCGGCTATGGGCGCGGTGCCTACGGCGCTGGTGGTGGGATTGGCGGCCCCCGGTGACCTACCGGTCACCTGGGCGGTGGCATGTACCGCGGGCTTGACCCAAGAAGCTGCGCTGGTTGGGGCCGTAATTGTGGGCGGCGATGTGGTGGCAGCGGAGATGATCACTTTGGCGGTTACCGCGATTGGCGATTTACAGGGACGCGATCCGGTATTGCGCAGCGGGGCCAAAGTTGGTGATCAAGTGGCGATTGCCGGGCGTTTAGGTTGGGCGGCGGCGGGGCTCGCAGTGCTTACTCGCGGGTTTAGATCACCGAAAGTCCTTGTTGATGCACACCGCTTCCCGGAGCCACCGTATGCGGGCGGCCCCGCGGCGGCAAAAGGTAAAGCAACTTCGATGATTGACGTCAGCGATGGGTTGGTGGCCGATGCGAGACACCTTGCCATCGCTTCAAATGTGGTAATCGAGATCGATACGTCAGCATGGGTGATTGCCGAACCATTGCAGGCGGCGGCCTCCGCGTACAACGTTGATCCACGCGAGTGGATGCTGACCGGTGGCGATGATCACGCCCTGCTTGCTACCTTCCCGGCGAAAGCCAAATTACCTAAACCGTTTTATGCGATCGGTGTCGTAACGGCACCGGGCACCGGTGGTGCAGGGGTGAGCGTTGACGGGGTTTGGCGCACTGAGCCGGGTGGTCATGAGCATTACCGGTAAAACGTCGGCTGCCTTCGCTTGTTGGGCAAACAAAAAAGCGCGGGTATAAACCCGCGCCTTCTCGTGGGAAAGTTCTTAGCCGCGCACGACCTTGCCGGCCTTAAGGCAAGAAGCGCAGACATTTTGGCGCTTCGGGGTCTTGCCCACCAGGGTGCGGACCCGCTGGATATTGGGGTTCCAGCGGCGCTTGGTGCGAACATGTGAGTGTGAAACGCTGTACCCGAAGCTCGGGCCCTTGCCGCAGACGTCGCAGTTGGCAGCCACTGTGAACTCCTTCATATGCTTGCCAAGCTCGGCGATTTACTGAGCTTGGCAAGCATATGAAGGAG
>Ga0194035_1000476_pt1 | contig 23157 bp, 14 predicted proteins | sample JunL2320m_MetaG_FD_148680 | JGI IMG/M metagenome (GOLD analysis project Ga0194035, IMG submission 148680) | Anoxic zone freshwater microbial communities from boreal shield lake in IISD Experimental Lakes Area, Ontario, Canada - Jun2016-L239-20m | ecosystem: Environmental > Aquatic > Freshwater >...
GATCGGTAGCCATTCATCTGCCGCGAGAGATCGTTCCGGTACCGGTACTCTTTCAGAAAGCTGGCTATTACACATGCAATGGCAGCGGAATCGCAGAAACAGGAACAAGCAATCTCAAACGTCAAGGGCTTGGAAAGACTGACTACAACTTTCAGTGGGACGAATCGGCTTACGACGCAAGCGACTGGAGTGGTCGCACACCGGGCCAGCCATTTTTTGCGCAGGTGCAGATTCACGGCGGCAAAATGCGTGGTGAAAAAACTGTTCAACGCGCCGGATTGGCGAAACAAGCCAACGAGGAAACTGGATGCGCCACAGATCGCTCGAGTGTTTCGCTGCCGCCGTATTATCCTGCCGACGACGAGATTCTCGATGACTGGACCGCCTATCTCGACGCTGTGCGGCTGACGGATGCGCATGTTGGACGAGTGCTTGCACGACTCGAGAACGAACAGCTTCTTGAAAACACGTTTATTATTTTTATGACCGATCATGGAATCAGTCATGCGCGAGGCAAGCAGTTTCTCTACGACGAGGGAACACACATCCCCTTGATTGTGCGGGGACCGAACGTTTCCCGAGGCGCGGTGCGTGCGGATCTCGTGGAACACATCGACATGGCAGCATCCTCGCTGGCTGCTGCCGATATAAAAATTCCCAGTTGGATGCAGGGGCGAGATTTCTTTGCAAGCGACGGCGTTCCTCGCGAAGCGGTGTTTGCGGCACGGGATCGCTGCGATGAAACAGTTGATCGGATCCGAAGTGTGCGCACCGATCAATGGCTCTTTATTCGCAATGAACACCCTGCTCGACCGATGCTGCAGCCGAATGCATACAAAGATGGAAAATCAATTCTTCAGCGATTGCGATCGCTGCATGCATCCGGATCACTCAGCCCGCTGCAGGAGAAAATACTTTTCGCGCCGCAAAGATCAAAAGAAGAACTCTACGACCTCAAGACCGATCCATTTCAGCTTGAAAACGTCGCGAGTGATCCGAAGAATGCCGAAGTCGTCCAAGAAATGAGGCAACGGTTGTCCGCGTGGATGGCCTCGTGCGGTGACGATCAGCCGGAATCACCATCACAGTATGCAAGCGACATGGAGGTCTATCTCCAAAGTCAAAAAGGTGAGCGACGAGAAGTGATCGAAAACAATATTCAGCTCAACACAAAGTGGCGAGCAGAGGGTTTTTAACAACAATCAGAAACATGAATCAAAAAAGAAGTGGTTGCCGCTACGCTTGTTTGAAAATGCCAATGTGGTTAACAGACGCGACGTACTGAACAATGAGTCGCTTGTGAACCCCTAAAATCAGTCTTCAGTGATTGTCGCAAAAGTGAATTGATTGGAAACAATGGCTGAGTCATTGTTTCGAATGATTTTCAGAGGTGCATATCCAATCAAGGCAGAGCGATGTTGGGAATGTGATTGACCGGAACAAGTAAAATAGAGAAAATCAACCGCTTGTGTTCTGGCGAATTCGAAGAGGACGTCAAAAGACGTTTCTGTAGAACAGGAAATTCACATGCATGACTGGCGAACTGGCACGATGAAGCGTCAATGGGTTGCGTCAAAACATTCATATCAACCACACCATCATCCAAAGGCGTTCACACTGGTGGAACTGCTGGTCGTGATTGCCATCATCGGCGTGCTTGTAGGTCTCTTGCTCCCGGCCGTGCAGGCGGCGAGAGAATCAGCCAGACGGAGTAGTTGTCGCAATAAACTGAAACAACTCTCTTTGGGATGCATCAATCACGAAAGCACGAAGCAGCAGTATCCCGGCGGTGGGTGGGGATTTGGCTGGACCGGCGATGCCGATCGAGGATCACTGCGGCGCCAGCCGAGCGGATGGATCTATAACGTACTTCCTTACATTGAAGAAGAATCGCTGCACGACAAGGGTTCAGGAACAACAGGAACCGGAAAAATGGCTGCCAATCTCGAACGATTTGCGACACCAATTTCCTCGCTGTATTGTCCGAGTCGTCGCAGCGCGTCGGCCTATCCATGGCAACAGGGATGGTCGCTGGTCAATGCCAATCAGCCAACGGTGGCTGGACGCAGCGACTACGCCGGCAACGCGGGAAGCGTCTATGTGAGTCCAAGTTCACCGATTGCACCTTCGTGGCCCACGGCCACGCCCGGAGCCGATGCCGGGCCAGCCAGTCTTGCTGATGGTGATTCAGCCACGGGGCACATGGATCAGGTAGCGACAGTTGCCACAGGTATTTTCTTTTATGGAAGTCTCACAAAACTTGCTGACATCACAGACGGTACAACGTCAACAATTCTTATTGGTGAAAAATATTTAGCGCCTCAAAATTATACGACCGGCCGAGATGGCGGCGATGATCAAGGAGCGCTTGTCGGTGCCAATAAAGATATCTGTCGATGGAGCAGGGCCCCTGGATCCAATGCAATTCAGACTCCCAAGCAGGATGTCTCAACGAGCACGAATCATTTTCGATTTGGCAGCGCGCATGCCGGGTCATTTCATGCAGCGTTCTGTGATGGATCGGTTCGAACGCTTGCTTACGAAATAGACGAAATACTTTTTGAGAATCTTGTCAATCGTCGCGATGGCGCCATCATCAGCGCTGGCGAACTCTGAAAGTGTTGCGCGCGATCTCCGTGCAAAGCGGTTTCAGATGAAAGTGGAATGCTCAGAAGCACCATTGTTTGTTTTGAAATATCGACTTGTTGGATGAATGACGCTTATGGTTTGGACGCATAGTTACAATCCGCTTGACTCGACGCTCCTTTCAACGCTCGTGGCAATGCTGCCGCTGGTCGTGCTGCTGGGTCTCATGGCGGTGTCGGGTTGGTCTGCAAAATCGTCGGCCCTCGTGGGGCTCGTCACAAGTCTTGGAATTGCCATCGGCGTGCTCGGAATGCCAGTCGATGCGGCGATGGCTGCGGCCGGTTATGGCGCGGCCTTTGGACTGTTTCCAATCGGGTGGATCATTGTGGGAGCGATGTTTCTCCATAGTCTTTCGGTGGAGGCCGGTGCTCTTGAAATTATGAAGCGTTCGGTGACAAGCCTGTCAGCGGATCATCGCGTGCAGGCACTCTTCATTGCATTTTCATTTGGTGCATTTCTGGAAGGGGCTGCCGGATTTGGCGCGCCGGTGGCGATCTCTGCGGCACTGCTGGTCAGTGCAGGATTTCCAGCACTTGAGGCGGCGTGTCTGGCGCTGATTGCCAATACGGCGCCAGTGGCATTCGGAGCACTCGGAACGCCAATCACGACGCTTGCCCGCGTGACGGGACTCGATGAGTTTGCAATCTCGTCGATGGCCGGTAGACAGCTTCCATTTTTCTCGTTGATCGTACCGGCATGGATGGTCTGCACGATGGCCGGAAGGCGAGGACTTATGGGAGTTTTGCCAGCGGTGCTGGTCTGTGGTGTGTCATTTGCGGCTGTGCAGGGGTTTATGGCGAACTTCGTCGGGCCTTCGCTGGTGGATGTTGTTGGGGGCGTGGTGAGTCTCGTTTCGCTTGCACTTTTTCTACGAGTCTGGAAGCCGCGTGAGTGTTGGCGATACGGAGAAGGATTTTCAATCCGACAGGAAACCTCCACAGCGTCATTGTTGAACAAGTCTCGTGACTCGGTGCGACTGGTGCTGTGGGCGTGGATGCCTTGGGTCTTTTTGTCGCTCACCGTATTTGTGTGGGGAGTTCCGCAGGTCAAGGCGGTGCTCGAAGGAACACGAAGCCTCGTTCTTGCAAACCGAGAGTGGACTCTTCCGCAAAAAATAGTTTCGCCAGAATATGCCGTGCCACGACTCGACGGCCGCGTCGCAAAAGTACCTCCCGCCACTCGACAAGACCGCGAACTCGAACGAGCTGTCTATCGCTTCAACTGGCTCTCTGCTGCCGGTACGGGAATCATGCTTTCGGCACTCGTGAGCGTGTGGTGGTTGGGAATTTCATGGAAACGAGCGGCCGTCATCTGGTGTGAAAACATAAGACGGCTGTCTGGCCCACTGATCACGATCGGGGCGATGCTTGCATTGGCGTTCACCACGCGCTATTCAGGACTGGATGTTACGCTCGGTTTGGCGATGACGTATTCGGGATCGGCATACCCATTTTTTGCAGCAATGCTCGGATGGCTGGGCGTTGCGTTGACGGGATCCGATACATCGAGCAACGCGATGTTTGGAAGTTTGCAGCGAGTGACCGCAGAGCAACTCGGTTTGAATCCACTCTTGATCTGTACCGCCAACAGCACTGGCGGAGTGATGGGAAAAATGATCGATGCTCAGAGCATCGTCGTATCCGCGACAGCGACCGGCGAACATGGTCAGGAGGGAGTCATTCTGCGAAGAGTGTTTCCTCATAGTGTGGCACTCATGTTTCTCATGGGGATTTTGGTGTGGCTCCAGGCCGGCGTACTCGATTGGATGGTGCCACCATTTGAGTCTGCAACTTCTGCGAATGCTCCAAAACCATAAACAGACGGAGACCATACTCCCATGAAGCGATTTATTGACCCCTGTGCAACGCTGCTGCTGTTACTTGGAAGCAGCAGTTGTATGAGCCCGAAACTCCTGATGGCCGAGCCCATTTCAAAAAGACCCAATATTGTCGTGATCCTTTCTGACGACATGGGCTACAGCGACCTTGGCTGCTTTGGAGGTGAAATTAAAACGCCGACTCTCGATGGACTCTCACACAATGGGCTGAGGTTTACACAGTTCTATAACACCGCACGGTGCTGTCCGACTCGCGCGGCATTGCTCACGGGGATGTATCCTCACGAAGCGGGCTTGGGACATATGACAGGTCATCAGCACGATGGCTTGCCTGGCTATTCTGGAAATCTGCGCAGCAACTGCGCAACCCTTGCCGAGGCTCTGCGCCCCGCCGGATATCAGGCGTATCACCTTGGTAAATGGCACGTGTCAAATAACGTGCATCCACAAGGACCGCGACACACCTGGCCGCGAGCGAGGGGATTCCACCGTTCCTATGGAACGATTGCCGGTGCCGGAAACTTCTTTGATCCTGCATCGCTTGTTCGCGACGACCTCCCGATCACAATCCATACCGATCCTGAAAAGTATCCTGCCGACGACTACTACTACACCGATGCACTCTCCGACGAAGCGGCCCGATTCATTCGGGAACACCATCACACTCATGCCAATACCGATACGCCTTTTGTGATCTACATCGCGTTCACAGCGGCCCACTGGCCCATGCATGCAAAAGATCGCGATATCGCGGCAGTCAAGGGAAGATACGACGCTGGCTATGAAGCAATTTCACAAAAAAGACTGCAAAACCTGGAACATTTAGGAATTATCAACTCTGATTTCGCGCCTGCACCACTGACAAAAAAATGGGCCGCGGTCAAGAACCGCGCATGGGAAGCAGCCTGCATGGAAGTGTATGCTGCGATGATCGAAAGCATGGATCGAGGCATTGGACGGGTGGTGCAAGCACTCAAAGAAACGGAAGTATTTGACAACACGCTTGTGATGTATTGTCAGGATAATGGCGCGTGCGCAGAAGACATAGGACGCAAAACAAACGATTCGCGACAGACCGCTCCAACGCTACCGATCATCGCCGACGACACGCTTCTCACTCACGTTCATGCAAAGCAAACTCGTGATGGCTGGCCGATCCTCGGGGGATCAGCGGTGATGCCGGGTCCGCGAGATACTTTCATTGCCTACGGAGAAGGTTGGGCAGGGGTCTCCAACACTCCTCTCCAGCGATTCAAGCACTGGGTACACGAAGGCGGTATTTCAACTCCTCTGATCGTGCACTGGCCCCGAGGTATTCCGGAGAGCCGGCGCGGAACCACCGTTGATGTGCCGGCGCATGTCATCGACCTTGTGCCGACCTGTATGGCTGTTGCGGGCGCGAAGCATCCATCGGAATCGGACGAAGTGTCATGGAAAAAACCGAGTGGCATCAGTTTGCTACCGACGTTTGCAACGGGTACATGCGATCGTGTCGAACCAATTTATTTTGAACACGAAGGGAATCGAGCGGTGCGAGATGGCGATTGGAAACTCGTGGCTGCTGGTCCGGCGAGTGACTGGGAGCTGTACAACATCGCCAAGGATCGTGGCGAAACAAAAGATCTTGCCGCGGTAAACGGAGATCGGGTGAAGAACATGTCGCAGGCATGGGAATCGTGGGCCCACAAAAGTGGTGCCAAACCTTGGCCTTGGAAAGATACAAAGGGAGCACCAAAGAGTAAAAATGCTTCAATAAACAGAGCGTCTGAGTCGCCGAGTGTTTTCAATTTCGTCCGTCAATCTGAAAAAAACAAAAAAATAAAAGGCGATTCAGCTGCGATTTCTAAATCACGGCCGAAAGACATTTCGATTGAGCCAACGATCGCCGACGTGGCCTATGGCCCCCATCCCAAACAGGTGCTTCACGTATGGAAGGCAGTCGGTGACACTCCGCGTCCATTGGTCTTTTTTGTTCATGGAGGCGGCTGGACTGGCGGGGATCGTTCGAGTGTTTCGGGCATGCTGAGACGAACGCTTGATGCAGGAATTTCGGTTGTTTCGGTGGAATATCGATTCATTTCAGAAGCGCAGGCAGATGGAATTCAACCGCCCGTAAAGGCTCCGCTTTTCGATGCGGCCAGAGCACTGCAATTTGTTCGGTCCAACGCGAAGGCATGGAATATCGATCCTGTGCGAATCGGGGCTTCGGGCGGTTCGGCCGGTGCCTGCACGAGTTTGTGGTTGGCATTCCATGACGATTTAGCCGACCCAGCGAGCCTTGATCCTGTGTCGAGAGAGTCAACGAGACTTTTTTGCGTGGCGGTGAACGGTGCGCAGACATCGTTGGATCCCAAGCAGATGACCGAATGGATTCCCAACAGTAGATACGGTGGACACGCTTTTGGATTTCTTAAAAATCCGAAAGAGCGGGACAGCCAGTTTGCAGAATTTCTTGCAGCCCGCGAATCGATTCTGCCATGGATCAACGAATACTCACCCTATGCGCTTGTCAGTCAAGATGATCCGCCGGTCTATCTTTTCTACACATCACCTCCCAATATGGGAAAAGAGGAAAAGGATCCAACACATTCAGCAAATTTTGGAGTGAAATTGGCCGAGCGTCTCAAGGAAGTGGATGTTCCGTGCGAGCTGGTCTATCCAGGATCGATGATCGTTACGCATCAAACCACCGTGGACTATCTCATCAAAACGCTTCATGTCCCAGCAGCGTCACACAAAAAAGAGTAGCAAAAAGTATGAAATCGGAACTTCCAAAGACCCCCGATCGTTGGTCTTTGACCTCGTGGTTCACGGCATGCGGTGCGCCAGACTACGTTGCATTTAAATCCGCGCTGATTGCCGACATCGAAGCGATGGGGCATCGACCGGCTCTGCGTGAAGACGATTGTGGTGAGATTGCCAAAGCAGTTGCCCTGTATGAAACGCTCGTCGATCGCGTCGGGCACCTATCGGCATTTCTTGGTTGTCTCTCTGCGGATGATGCAAAAGACGAACTCGTCAAAAGTGAAGAAGCATGGGTCTCCACGCTCGATGCCGAACTCTCAAAACGGAAGGCTTCGTTGCAGTCGACACTCGCAGCGATACCGGAGACGAGTTTTAAACAACTCCTGAACGAACCTCTCCTCGCTGGTGCATCGTACGCCGTTGGTCGTATGCGAGAAGAAGGGCGTCGGCAAATGACCTGCGATCTCGAATCGCTTGCCGCAGATTTGAACGTGAATGGCCTGCACGCCTGGGGGCGACTGTACGACACGCTTTCTGGAAAAATGGAATTCTCGATGCTGTTCCCTGACGGTCATACGGAAATCGTTCCTATGGCTCGTCGACGTGCACTCATGTCTGAACCAGATCGCCATCTTCGAGAAGCTTCTTTTCACGCCGGTCAAAAACCTTGGAATGACCACGCCGATACGCTTGCTGCCGGATTAAACGGAATTGCTGGCACGCGCCTCCAGCTCTACGATCGTCGAGGAATCGATCACTTTCTCACGCCGGCGCTCTTCGACGGTGCATTGAGTCGCAAGTCGCTCGAGGCGATGCTCGAGGCGATTTACGACACCCTCGAATTCTCCCATCGCGCACTGCGAACCGCTGCTCGCTTGCAAAAAACGTCGGCGCTGCACTTCTTCGATCTTGAGGCTCCGCAAATTGCCGTGCCCGAAACCAAGGCTTACTCGTGGGACGAAGCCACAGCGACTGTAGATCGTCTCTTTTCAGCAGCCTATCCGCGACTTGGAGAATATTTTCGTTCGATGCTTCGGCAACAATGGATCGAAGCTCAGCCGCGTCCTGGAAAACGTCCCGGTGCTTTTTGCACTGGCTCACAGATCCGGCATGAAGAACGCATTTACATGACGTGGCATGGCACCGTGCACGATATGGTCACGCTTGCTCACGAGGCGGGCCACGCATGGCATTCGTGTGTGCTGCGTCCGGCTCGGTCATTCGCGGCAAATTATCCGATGACCCTTGCTGAAACCGCATCAAACTTTGGTGAAATGATTTTGCTCGATGGCTTTCACGCCGATCCCGATATCACGCCCGAGACCAAGGCTTATTTGCTCGATCAGGAAATGCTTCGCGCTCATGCATATCTTGTCAATATTCCAATGCGATATGAATTTGAACGCGCTTTTTATACCGAACGCGCCGCCGGAGAAGTGTCGGTCTCACGACTGTGCGAATTGATGACTGCGGCGCAGGAAAAACTCTACGGCGATACGCTTCTTGCCGATGGAAAAGACCCGATGTTCTGGGCTTCTAAAATGCATTTTTTTATCACAGGCGTTTCGTTTTATAATTTCCCTTACGTTTTTGGATACCTGCTCAGTCAGGCACTCTTTGCACGGTTCAAAGCGGAGGGCTCGGCGTTCATTCCACATTACGAAGCGTTTCTGTCCGCAACCGGCAGCGGGACTTGTGAGGAAGTGGCGTTTCGTACTCTCGGTGCCGATCTCACCACGCCAGAATTCTGGAAAAACACTCTTCAAACAATTGTTCCGGCAGTGGAAGCGTACGAAACCTTGGCGTGACCCGTGCATCCCTCGCCAGTATCGAGTCTGTTCCAGACAGAATTGTTTTACGCTGACAGGTTAGGCGAGTACTGGAGTAATGACTTCCCCGTGCACATCGGTGAGGCGTCGTTCGATGCCATTGTTGTAATAACTCAGTCGCGTGTGATCGATACCGAGTAGGTGCAGAATCGTGGCATGCAGATCGTAGATCGTCGTAACATTCTCGACGGCTTTGTAGCCAAACTCATCCGTGGCCCCGTAATGCATTGCGGGCTTTACACCAGCACCAGCCATCCAGACTGTAAATCCAGCAGGATTGTGATCTCGGCCGCTGGCGCCTTTTTGGAATGTTGGCATCCGACCAAACTCAGTGACAAAAACCACGAGCGTGTCTGAAAGAAGACCACGCTGTTTGAGATCACGAAGAAGTCCTGCCACAGGCTGATCCAGAATAGGTCCATGTTTGTCGTACTGTTCTTTGAGTGTTTTGTGGCCGTCCCAATTGCCAACGCCCTCTCCCATGGCATACGCGCCGTTAAAGAGCTGCACAAAACGCACTCCTTTTTCCAGAAGACGTCGTGCGAGAATACAGTTGCGAGCAAATCTGCTCTTGAGGGAATTGGTCACGTCGTCGGCACCGTAAAGTGAAAAAGACTGTGGCGTTTCATCCGACAAGTCGGCAATTCGCGCTGCGGCGAGCTGCATCTTTGCCGCGAGTTCATACGCAGAGATCCGCGCTGCCAAATCGGCGTCGCCGGGATGTCGTTTCAGATGCTTTTCATTGAGCCTTTGCAAAAAGTCGCGCGAAGCTCGGTCAGTATCTGCTGACAATGCAGCGGGGCGTAAGAGGTTGGGAATTGGCTTGTCGGCATTAAAGGGAGTTCCTTGAAACGCGGCCGGTAAAAAACCAGAGGCCCATTGCCTCGGACCAACCTGGGGAACTCCTCGAGGATCGGGAATCGCCACAAATGCCGGAAGGTCTTGGCACTGTGAACCAAGCGCATAGCTGACCCATGCGCCAGCGCTCGGAAATCCATCGAGCGTGAAACCCGTTGCCATCTGATTTTCGGCTGGCCCGTGCGTATTGGACTTCGCTGTCATGGAGTGAATGAAGCAGATGTCGTCGGCCATTGCACCAAGATGCGGCAGCAGATCGCTTGTCATCGCACCGCTTTCACCACGAGGACGAAACTCCCACTGCGGCTGAATTAAATTTCCATTTTCACCCTGAAACGTAATGAGCTTTTCGCCCATGTCGGGCATCGGAGTATCGTGACGCTTCACGAGTTCGGGCTTGTAGTCAAAAGTATCGATGTGTGAGATCGCACCGGTACAAAAGACGAGCACTACGCGAGAAGCCTTCGCAGGAAAATGAGGCGGCCGTGGGGCGTAGGGTTTTGAGGGATCGATTTCGGGCCGGATTGGTGGCTGTGAGGCAAGAAGGCGCTCGTCGTGCAACATGGCCGATAAAGCAATGCTTCCAAGCCCGGAGCCTCCCGAGAAGAGAAACTCGCGGCGATCGAGGAGTCTGCGGCCAGCGTGTGTAAGAATGTGCATGTGGTGCGTGTCTGTGGGAGAAGCCGAGAATGAATTATGAAAGCGAAACCGTCAATCGATGATAATAAATTCGTTCGAGTTGAAGATTGCGCGGCAGACAGACGGCATGCCGTGAAGACGTGCCAGTTCGGTTCCATCGGCAATTTCATCCGCGAGTGCGGCTCTTCCGAACGCTATTTCAAAGGCACGGGCTATCTGAGCCGAAAGCTCTGGACCAGATTCCCTTGCAAGCCGCTTTGCAAAAAGGTCTGACTGGTCAAGCACAAACTGACTGTTTAGAAGATTAAGAGCCTGTAGTGCAGTGGTGCTCACGGTTCGTCTGGGTGCAATCTGTCCAGCATCAGGGCAGTCAAATGCGCCAAAAAGTGTGTCGAGTTCAACGCGGGGTTTCTGCTGGTAGATCATGCGACGATAATCTTCGGGCAAGAAACCCGTTTTTGTTTCGTAGACCTTCACGTAATTTGTATTCGGTACAAAGAGATCAAATCCCGGTCCTCCCATTCGAATGTCGAGCGCCCCACTCGCTGCAAGAATCGAATCCCGCAAGGCCTCTGCCTCGAGTCGTCTCGGAGGATAACGCCACAACCATCGCGACTGGGCATCAATCGCAAGTGGGCCGGCCTGCGATTCGCTCGATCGCTTGAACGCTTGGCTCGTGACAATCAAACGATGTATTGGCTTGAGTCGCCAACCCTGCTTTACGAGTTCCCCTGCCAACCAATCGAGTAACTGTGGATGTGTAGGTCTTCCACCGTTGATGCCAAAATCACTTGGAGTGTCAACGAGTCCGGTGCCGAAATGATAGTGCCACAGACGATTGACAATCACTCGCGCCGTAAGTGGATGATCGGGTGAGACAATCCAATCAGCCAAAGCACGTCGTCGCTGCTGATTGGTTGCTTCGTCCGTCAGGTGGAGCGGTTGACCAAATGCGATCAGCCCACCTGGAGGGATCGATTCACGAGGCGACATCGGATCGCCTCGATGCATTCGGTGGGTCGGTGCTGGCTCGACAAAGCGGCCGGCGTAGGCCGATGGAACGCGGTTCAGCGATGCCACTGTGACATCGATCTGCATCTTTTCTTGAGTCAAACGATTGACTTCATCTCGTGTCTGTGCATCGAGTGGTCCAAGCGTTGGCACCTTGACATTTTTATAGCGGGCATACGGAAGACGGTCGTCGCTTGAAGCAATCGGCTGCCACTGCATTCCATCAAGCGAAACCTCGATGCGATAGCCAATTGCGAGGCGATCTTCATAGCGGGGAACATTTTCACGATCACGGCTCCACTCGATGCGATTGATCCACTCGCGTTTTGCAAAAGCCAACTGCACCCATCCGCGACCAAATTCATCAGAAATCCAACTCCATGCGTTGCCGTAGCGGCCGTCGTTTATGTGTTTGAGTGTATGGAGCGGATTCTGAGGGAAGTCGCCCGATGACGATGAGGATGCATCGAGGGCCACATTGCGACCGTCGAGAGAAAAAATTTCAAGCTCATCGATGCAGGGCTCAAGCTGAGAAGTTTCAGTGATTGAAAAGCGTACAAAAGCGGTTTCAATGTCGGGAAACGATTCAACGTTATTCCCCCGAGTGACGCTCGAACGCAGCAGCGGAGTGCCCGAGCCCGTCAACTGCGATGCCATCGGTGGAAGAGCTTCTTGAAAACAGATCAGATCAGCGGTGACATATGCGTCGGTCGATCCGCCTCGAAGCACAACAGAACTTGTTTCTTTGAGGTCGTGTTCGCCAGCAAAGGCAAATCCGCTCCAAAGCGGCTGCGATGAAACTTCACCGGATGCATCTGAAAAATGGCGATGATCGGCAACGAAAATCTCCTGCTGGTCATCGGTGGTCGCAGGATCACCATCAATGTCAAGAATGTACCGAGCGTCTTCTGCATGGGTGTTCCAGCCACAGCCCCAAGAAACCCAGATACAAAAGCGTCCTTCAACATGCGGGCTCCAGAGAAACAGATCTCGCCCGGCAACATTGTTCCAGTAGGAATAGTTGCGAGCAAGATTAGGAAGCCGGTCAACGGTGCCGGGATCGGAAGCCTCGCCACGACCGGTGCCGGGCTGATGCAGCTGCAATCCGATTCGCGGAACAAGCTGCCGGATTCCGGCAACTTCTGACGAGTCGTCGTCAATCATAAGAGTCCGCCCAATCCGGCAGTGCGGATTGAATTGTGCTAAGCGTTTTGTGATTGGTGCAAGTGTCGCTTGCAGCGACTCGAGAGTTTTTTGCCGCTCGAGAGCGTCGGCTGACATGATCGGCCGATCGCCATGTTCAACACCGGCAAAGATCGCCTTCATGGCGTAGTAATCCGTCTGTGGAATTGGATCGAACTTGTGATTGTGGCAGCGAGCACAACCGACGGTCAGTCCGAGAAACGTCGAAGCGGTGGTGCTGACCATATCGTGAAGTTCGTCGGCCCGCTGATTCGCTGTGAGAACTGGATCGGGCGATTTCACTCGATCCCAAGGACCTCCGACAATGAAGCCGGTTGCCTCATCAGCACCAAGCATGTCGCCAACGAGTTGGCATCGCACGAACTCATCAAAAGGCATGTCGGAATTGAATGCGCCGATCACCCAGTCGCGATACCGCCATGCATTGGGACGCGGTTGGTTCGTTTCAAAGCCATCGCTCTCTGCAAATCGTACAACGTCAAGCCAGTGTCTGGCCCAGCGTTCTCCAAAGTGTGGCGATGCGAGCATGCGATCGACTAATTTTTCCCAAGCATCGTCAGAAGCATCCAATGCAAATGCATCGGCTTCACCAGATGCCGGCGGAAGACCGAGAAGGTCGCACGAGAGCCTGCGCAGGAGAACCTGTTTTGATGCCTGCGGTAAGAGCGGCAGATTCTGTTCACGCATCGACGCTTCAAGAAAAGCATCAATTGGATTGCCGCCAGAACGACCTGCAGCAGGAATTGGAACAGCGTGAAGCGGCTGAAACGCCCAGTGCGTTTTTCGTAGATCGGTGTCGAGCGCACCAGCTGACAGTGGCCACTCGGCACCCTGATCAATCCAGCCGCGCAAGAGAGAAATCTCTTCGTTGGAAAGAGGGTCTCCCTCGGGTGGCATTTGCATGCCGTCTTCAAGTCCTGCGACCAATCGAACCAGCGGGCTCTCGGCGCTTTTTCCAGGAACGACTACGGGACCGTAAAGATCGGCTCCCTCCATAACGATCCGCTTGATATCAACTCGAAATCCACTTTTATCTGTCTCGGGACCGTGGCATTTCAGGCAGTGCTTGGTCAAAAGCGGCTCAATGTCGCGGACAAAATCAATGGGATGCGTTGCAGAATCGGGCAGATCAACGGCATAAAGAAAAGTTGACCAAAAAACTGAGCAAATAATGCCAATTCCAAACAGACCAGGGCGAATCGCCCAGCCAACATGTTGACAAAACAGGAAGTTCAATAAAAGCATGTGCATCACAGACATTGTGCATACAAGTGTTGCGAGCAGGCCCCGTCATGATGATAGGAAGGCCAGCGTACTGAGGAATACCAGAGCAAGAATACCAGAGCAAGAATACCGATACAAAAGAGGCTTCAAAAAAACGAAGTTGATCGCACGCGTTACTTCAGCGGAACCTGCACCGCAGAAGTAAGATAAGCGACGAGATCGCGAATCTCATTTTCTGAAAGCAAGGCAAGTTGTCCCTCGGGCATGATCGAGACTCCGGAGTCTCGAATGCTTTCGATGTCATCGCGTACAAGGACGAACGACTCAGTCGGATTTCGAAGTGTGATCGAGCGATCAGATTGCTGTGAAATGAGGCCGCCGAGCACGCGACCATCCGTCAAATGCACCACGCTCATTCGATAGTCAGCGGTAACGACGGCACTGGGATCGATCATGTTTGTCAGAAGGTAATCGAGATTGTGACGGGATGATCCTGTGAGATCAGGTCCAAGTGTGCCTCCTACCCCGTACAGTACGTGACAGGCGCCGCAGAGTTTTGCATACGTTCCTCGTCCTGCTTGGGGGTCGGCCTTGGAAAGAGATTGGTTCTGAAGAGTTGCCTTGAGAGTTGCGATGGCCGCACGTTTTCCCTCCGGGCTTTCTCGCGAATCACCCCACACTCGTCGAAGATGCTCCGAAAGTTCCGCATCGTCCAGAGAGAGAATCTGTCTGACGGCGAGAGCCGAAAGATCCTTTCTGGGCACTTTTTCTTTGTCAATATTTTCGAGAAGCACGTGGGCAAAACTGGGTCTGGAAACGAGAATCGTGATCAGTGCGGCATGATCGGAAGGATGAAACGAACCATAGTGTTTTAGAATCATTGTGGCGCCAGATGCATCGGGATCGATTGCAAGTCCACGCGCAGCAGCGATATTGACAAACCGGACTTTCAGCATTTCTTCACAGAGTTGCTTGAGGTCTGGTGCACGGATTTCAACAAGTGTGGCAAGAGCCATTCGGCGTGTTTCAAGTGGCGCTTGATCATCTCGTACGAGTCGCTGAAGTTCCTCAATCGCGCGGCCGTCGCCAAAGACAGCATCGAGGGAATCAAATGTTTCCTGAAGCGAAGCATGTGCTTCGAGTACGGCAGTACGAAACGAATCCCACCCGTCCGGCTTCATCACTCGATGTCGTCCGCGGAGCCCTTCGCTCAGCCCTGCGAGCAGATCTGTCTGTAAGTCATCGGTTCCTTTGATGGCGCGATCGAGCAATGCCGAAAAATATTGTGATGAGTGAGGAAGTCGCTCGGCGAGCGATCGCGCAATGAGCACTCGAGTTATCGGCAGACGACAGGCGGCGAACACGTCGACAAGGCTCTGTGGATGCGTATCGATAAGTGGCATCAGTCCATACCAAATCATCAGTGGGAGATTATGATCGGAGGCATCCGAAGCATGAGACACGAGTTGTGCGGCGATTTCTGGTCGCAGAGAAATTGGCAGTCGCTGAAGCGATGAGGCAATCGCCAATCGAACCTCGGGAGAGGAATCTTGCTCGGCTAATCGCAGGAGCATTGCAAGAGATGCAGGTGAGACAACGTGATCGGCTCGAGGCCGCTGATTCATGACAGTGTCAAGCGGCCAGAAATCAACCAGGAGGCGCACTGCCCAGGTGCGGATGGATGCATCAGGATCGTGTGAGAGCTCGATGATCTCGTTTTCGTCAAGAGAATCGAGTGAATGCAGTGCCCAAAGTGATCGCAGACGCACGATCACATCATCGGAGCGCGAGAGGAAGTCGCGGAAAATTTGAACAGATGCCGCTTCTTCGGTATCGGTCTCAAAGCGATCAACAAGCGCGCGGCGAGCAGAGCGAGCAGTCCATTCATCGGCCGAGGCAAGCCGAGCAAGCTCTTTTGATTCCATGGCACACAATCGTCGTATCGGCATTCGAGATTCGCCGGCCAGCGCATAGATGCGACCGCTCGAGCGATGCACACCTGTGTGTTCGTGGCATTCGCCGGTGTCACTCCAGTCGAGAACCGCGATACGGCCGTCTGGCATTCCAATCAGATCGATGCCGCGAAACCAAGGATCGCCAAAGAGAATCGGATCTGGCTCATGGCGTGCGATGAACCCCGAACCCTCTCGATCAAGTCGCTCGGCGTTGACTCGTCGACCGTGAAAATTAAGCGTGAGAAAGCGATCCCGCAAGCGTGCCGGCCATCGTGAATCATTGGGCACGATCAGCCCTCCGGAATGAGCGTGTCCTCCTCCAAAATTATTGGCGTTCCCGTCTCGCGACGCACCCCATCCCTTGCCGGTATCAAAGTGCCAATGGTCGGCATGGAAATCAATCGGTTGATAGACATTTGGATTGGGATCGATTGTATGTGGACGCACCAGATGAGACCCGGGAATCATCTGCCAGAAATGCCCGTTGACGGTGTTGATGAAAAAACATTCACCGCGAGTATCCCAGTCATGGCCCCACGGATTTGTCGTGCCGTGACACAGCGACTCGTAGAGGCCTTTGTTGGGATGGTATCGCCACATTCCACCACGCAAAGGAATGCGGGACTCTGAAGAAGCACCCGGAACACCAATCTCTCCGGGACAACTCGCCCCGCATCGTCCGTAGAGCCAGCCATCTGGTCCCCATGAAAGTCCATTCGCAAAGTTGTGGTAGTTTTCTCGCGGCATGTCGAATCCATCGAGGATCAGCTCGGCAGCCCCGTCGGCAACGGCATCTCCATCACGGTCGGGTACAAATACCAAACGCGGTGGACACATGAGCCACACGCCGCCGTGGCCAACTGCGATGCTCGTGAGCCCTTCTAGATTATCGAGAAAGAGATGGCGCGTATCGGCTTGGCCATCGTCGTCGGTATCGAGAAGTACAACGACGCTGTCTCGCATGCCGGCAGGAGCTTTCGGTGGATGTGCGGAGTAGCTCAAGTTTTCAGCCACCCAGATTCGTCCAGAGGGATCGATATGCATGGCAATTGGATTATGGATCAAGGGTTCTGATGCAAACAGCGACGCGGTGATTCCTTCAGAACAGGAGATCATCCCGAGTGCCTCTCTCGCAGGCGTGACGTGTGGCGAACCTTGTTCGGTGTCGATAATCGGGTGAGAATCCGACTCAATCTCAGCGGCCCTGATCGAAGGCAAGGACGTTCCGCACAGGAGATACATCGCTTGTACAAGCAGGTGGCCGACAACCGACACTGCTGCAACAGAACAACGCACTGGCGAACCATTCCAGACCTTGAGAGAAATCAGCATTGTTTCACCTCTTCATGCGTTAGAAATCACAATGAAAGAATATCCGGTTATCGTAGGCGCATGCTACTTGCAGGCTGTGCGAAAACAGGCCACATAAAAAGCACGATTCCGCTCGACATCGGCTTCAGGTGGTTTTCGGGATCAAGATCGTAGGCTACATTCGTTGTTGCGAGTTGAGTTGCGTCGCAAGAACTGTAGCAGCGACATGAGAAGCGTATTTTGGAGTCTGGTATGAAATGGCAACGGTTTGTTCTGATGTGTGGACTTCTATCGTTGTGTGCGGCCATGCGACTGTTGCCACATCCGCCGAACGTGACGCCGGTGGGAGCGATGGCAATTTTTGCAGGCGCGATGTTTGTTGATCGAAGAGTCGCCATGCTCGCGCCACTGGTGGTGCTTGGAGCAAGTGATCTTGTGATCGGCGGGTACTGGCTGATGCCCGTTGTCTATGGAAGCATGCTCATCAGCGTTTTGATTGGACGCTTGATCGCCACGTCGCGATTCTTCGGTCATGTCGCGGTGGCAACGTTCGTTGGTGCTACGCAGTTTTTTATCATTACGAATCTTGCGTGCTGGTGGAGCTTCTATCCACATTCGCTCGAGGGACTCGCTGACTGTTTTACATTGGCAATCCCATTTTTTCAAAACTCGCTAGCGGGCGATGCACTTTTTTCCACAGGCCTGTTTGGCGCCGTATGGCTGGCTGAAAAATCGATTCCGAGTGTTCGTGCAGGTGCTCCCGCTGTCATTGCGATTACCTGAGGGAGTCTGAATGCGGATTGTCTCACTGCTTCCAAGTGCGACTGAGATCGTCTGTGCAATCGGCCTTGAGAAATATCTTGTAGGCGTCACGCACGAATGTGACTATCCACCGTCGATCCGATCGCTTCCAAAAGTCACAGAGACTCTCATTCCGAGAGACGCTTCGAGTGCGGACATTGATCGACTTGTACGAATCCGAATGGTCGACCGTCAGGCACTGTATACGCTCGATCGGAAAATGCTTGAATCACTCAGGCCAGATATTATTGTGACACAGGCGCTGTGTGACGTGTGTGCTGTAGCCGAAGAAGAGGTGCGGCAAGCAGTCTGCGCACTTCCGGGCGCACCAACGGTCTTGAATCTCGAACCACAAACACTTGCGCAAGTCTTCGATTCGATGGTCGTAGTGGGGCGAGCTGCGGGTGTCGAAAAGCAAGCAACACGGTTTGTAGAAAATCTTCGAAGCCGGGTTTTGGCCGTTGCCAATCGTTCGACTGGAATTTCGATGCGACCACGAGTGGTCGTGCTTGAATGGCTCGACCCGCTTTTTTCATGCGGTCACTGGACGCCCGAACTCGTTGAGATGGCAGGTGGTCGGGAAATGATTGCAGTGTCTGGCGAACGTTCGCGAATAATCACCCCCGACGATCTCGAAGCCGCGCAGCCGGAGGTGATTGCGATTGCCTGTTGCGGCTACAGCACGAGCCGTACGCTTGAGGATATCCCAATTGTCGCAAGTCAGTCGTGGTGGCACAGTCTCGATGCAGTGAAAAAGGGAAACGTTTTTGTCATGGATGGCAACGCCTTTTTTAGTCGACCCGGTCCGAGACTCGTCGAATCGCTCGAACTTCTCGCCCACGCAATCGACCCGAGAATTCATCCGGCACCTGGTACCACTGATCCGGCGACCAGGCTTGTTTGAACAGACTTTACAGCACTCGATTGTTCGTAGAGTTCGCAGACCGCCTCTCTTTCCCCACGACAAGCCGAATCTGTTCAGCATCGACGACCGCAAACTCAACTCAACCCTTTTATTCTGTCGAATCAATAAGAGTTGTCAAAAAACCAATGAACGCCAACGTTTTCTTGCCGAGCGAAGATGAAATTCAAAAGATTTCGAAAGAGAGGTGCAACGATCAAGCTTGTCGTGTTATGCGCGATTTTCATGTGCATTGACGCGAGGCCGATCTGGGCAAACGATTTGATCGACCTGCTCTATAAACAATCGATCGAAAAAAATCAGCAGGCTGATGAAAATGGTGATGTGATCGATCCCAACAACGGTGATGTGGTGCTCGCGTCACGAGCTATGGCGCCCGAGTTGAATGCACCGTTACCGACCGAAAACCCGCAGGACAGTAACTTTGTCTACCGATTGATCCATCGAATGATTCCTGGACCTTCGCAGCGCACCGTGCCGCCGTCAGACATCAACTTTCCAGGGCCCGACACCGCCAATTTTCCAAACAGTCCTTTTACGCTTCCCAAGGGACGTTCGTACATCGAAACCACGCCGTTTAATCTCTCGCTGGCAGGTGACGGTGCCCCGCAAACATGGTCGTGGAGTTTCCTGATGCGATCGGGACTCACCGACGATGTCGAGTTACGTATTTTTAGCACTGGGCCCACAGTCATGGCGGCGGCTGACGGTGAGCCGGCAATCGAAGGATTTCAACCGCTGGCATTTGATATCAAGATTCATCTCTGGGGAGAAAAAGAATGGATGTACATTCCAATCGTTGGATTAGAAACCTACATTTCGAGCAACTTGGCATCACAGGCGTTTCGATATGGAAATCAACCGGCACTGGTGCTCCTTGTCGATCACAATTTTCCAGGCGATATTTTGTTGGAATGGAATGTCGGCATGTATGGCAACGGAATTGTGCAAATCAACAACAATAGCGAATTCACTCTAGGGGCAAGCTGGGCGTTGCAAAAGCAAATTCAAAAAAGTCTTGCAGTATTTTATCAGGGCTTTTATCAGGCCGGAGATATTCCATCGTTCAACTCAGATCTGGCGAGTGGCTTTGGCGTGCAGTGGAACGTGACACAGCGACTCAGCACATGGGGCAGTTGGAACTGGACACTCGACTCAATGAATAGCCCATCCGGCGGATACGCCGGTTTTGCCTACGCCTACTAAGAGCATTCCGAGAGCCTGCGGACAATTGTGTGGAATCTCAAAGGGTCATTTCTTGGCCTTGTGCCTGATCGTGCGCTTGAGAAGGTGCTGCACAGGTGGCACACTGCTGCTTTGATGTGCGTTATGCAGTCACACATTCGAGGAGTCTCTGCGAATGAATTACTTTTTCAAGCAACCGGTCAACAGACTTGCGTGCATCGCATTCATACTGGTGACTTTGTGGAGTTTCCATCGCATAGTGTCTGCCGATGAACCATCAAACCAATCGACAGCAGAGAAACCACTCAAAAATCTGATTCTACCGGGAGAGTCATTTGTTATCGAAGGGCATTCTGCGTTCATTTTTCCGTCAGTGGAAAAAGGAGAACACAACGCATCCTCGGGAATCACAAAGCCATGGATTCTCTATGCTCCGACGCTTGCGGCCTATCCCGATGAAGCCGAACGATGGATGCACGAGCAGTTCACGGCTGCAGGTGTTGCGGTTGCCGGAATTGATTCTGGAGAATCGTATGGAAGTCCAGCGGGAATTCGATGCACCGAACGACTGCATGCTGAAATGGTGAAGCGGGGCTATTCAAAAAAACCATGTGCCTTTGGAAGGAGTCGCGGCGGGCTCTGGGCGAGTGCTTGGGCAATTGCCCATCCGGAACTGTGTGCTGGGATAGCCGGCATCTACCCAGTCTATGACTGGCGCACCTATCCGGGTGCTGAAAGTGCAGCTGTTGCATATGGCCTCTCGCAAGAGCAGCTTCTCTCCAAGGTTGATGAACTGTGTCCGATTGAACGGATAACAGTGGCCGCGCGAGCTGGCATTCCGGTGTTCATCATTCACGGAGATGCCGATACGGTGGTGCCGCTAGATCGGAATTCAGCTGAACTGAAAAAACGATACGAATCGGTCGGCGCAGGAAAGCTCGTGGAACTGGAAGTCGTGAAGGGACAGGGGCACAATTTCTGGGAAGGGTTTTTTCGGTCAACCAAGCTCGTCGCGTTTGCAATTGCGCAGGCAAAAGCGGGTGCCGCAGAGCCAGTTGCGATACAAAGCAAATAAAAAACCGCTCGTTCGTTCTCCACAGAAAAGTGAAGAAGCTTCCCGAGCAGCTTTTATGAGCGTGACCACGGTATGAATATGCATGAGCAGGCGACGGAGCGTCGATGCACCATCGGCAACTCATTGCCACTGGTCAATTTTCAAAGTGAATCAAGCACCTGGACGACGAAAGTGACGATAGGCCTGCAGAACGTCGTAAAGATCTGACGAGATCGAAATCTCATCGTCTGCAAAATCTGAGAGCCATGTGCGATCGCTTGCGACCGCATCGGCCAAGATGGGAAGCACCTCGCCAAGCGTCACACGCACTTTGTCGCGATTGAAATCGTGAAGTGTTGAAACTGACGACTTGGTTACTTCTGGACCGTTATAGACTCGAAGCTTTCTGAGTGACATCTGGCAAACTCCCTCTGCCGAAAGGCGAAAAATGTTTTCGCGGCCGTGGTCATCATGACTGGCCGCACAAAAGAGCAATCCGTTGTTGAAATGCCCGCCCTGTCCGAGAAGAGATATCGGCTCACGACCGCTTTGAAGTTGGGCCGATTTTTACCGCCGTGCAAATTCAGGCTGACATTTCCGGCATGCAATGGGGGTTCATGCAGTATGGGTAGAGTGTTCGCTCTGCGTTGAAATTTCCTACGCAGTTTCGGAAGTTTTGGAAGTCTGGGAGCTTCGATGCGCGTGAATCGCGTCCTCGATTGAATTATATCGAAGACGATGGACCGCTTGTGAACGATGAACTCCCGATTCGGCCGGCTCGAAACGCCTCGCTCATCGCTTTTGGAACTTGCGCCTCGGCACTCAAGACTCTGGCGCGATTCTCAGAAACCGCAGCCTTCATTTCCTGTTCACGAGCAATTGCAAAACTGCGTCGCTCTTCGGCCTTCGCACGCGCAACACGAGTATCAGCTTCAGCCTGATCGGCCTGCAGTCGGGCGCCGATATTTTCTCCCACATCAATGTCAGCAATATCGATCGAGACAATCTGAAAAGCGGTTTGTGCATCGAGTCCGCGATGCAACACGGCCTTGGAAATCTGATCGGGATGTTCCATTACCGTAAAGTGGCTGTCTGCAGATCCAATCGAGGTGATAATTCCTTCGCCGACCCGGGCAATAATAGTTTCTTCGGTTGCTCCGCCGATCAGCTGCTGAAGATTGGTGCGCACTGTCACCCGAGCACGAATTTTGAGCTCAACACCATTTTTTGCAACCGCCGAAAGGGTCGTCTTCCCACTGGCGGAATCGGGACAATCAATCACCTTTGGATTGACACTTGTCTGAACGGCATCGAGCACATCGCGTCCTGCGAGATCAATGGCACATGCTCTGTCAAAATCGAGATCGAGATCAGCACGATGCGCAGCAATCAGTGCACGAATTAATCGTGGCACATCGCCGCCCGCGAGGTAGTGCGCCTCAAGTTTGCGAGTTGTAATATCGCGTCCGAGTCCTGCCTGCGTTGCCATAATCGTGGCTTGTACGATAGTGCGCGCGTTGACTTGACGCAGACTCATACCAACGAGTTCTGCAAACGTGACACGGGCTTTTGACCAGTAGGCCTGAAACCATATCTGTCCATAGCTAAAGATCAAAATAACAAACATCAGTGCAATGAGACTCAACAGAACCCCAAGCACGACAACGATGGAAACGTCTTGTAAGCCTTGGGGAAGTTGCTGAGCGAGTATGGAAAGCATTGGCAGGTATTCTCTGTGAAAGCTGTAAACGCGGAATGGACCGAACAACACCAAGCAAGAGTAGTTCGGGTTTGCTCACAGGGAAAGGAGCTCCCAAAAAAGTGAAAAAATAAAGCGGCAATCCAATCATTTCAGGCGTCAGGATGCGTTTGTAAACCCCCTCAATCCTTTCTGAATCGAAGCCAGGGAAGCCTGAAAAGGAGAACTGTCCTTCGGG
>Ga0194035_1000477_pt1 | contig 23096 bp, 19 predicted proteins | sample JunL2320m_MetaG_FD_148680 | JGI IMG/M metagenome (GOLD analysis project Ga0194035, IMG submission 148680) | Anoxic zone freshwater microbial communities from boreal shield lake in IISD Experimental Lakes Area, Ontario, Canada - Jun2016-L239-20m | ecosystem: Environmental > Aquatic > Freshwater >...
GGAGATTGAAATGAGCGGAAAAATATATCAAGCTAAACATGCACAAGGCAATAGCATCGAAGGCGAATGTTTAAGTGCCTCAGATGGTTTTTCTGCCCGATATGATTTGGACCGTCTGAAGGGTGTTTTTTCAAGACCAGCTCATAAGCTTTTTGGCCAATCTTATAAAGATAAGATCTTAGTTTTAGACGCGGCTAAGGGTGGTGTAGCAAGTGCATGGATGCTGTATGAAATGAAATCTAGAAATCTTTGTCCATTAGCGATTATTTTTAATGCCGCTAATCCTATTTTGGCCCAAGGTGCTGCACATGCAGATATACCAATGCTAAGTGGTTTTGACTGTGATATTACTCAGGCAATTAAAACCGGCTCACGCTTGCGCATTGACACTATTAAGCAAACTGTTGAAGTTCTATAGCTACCATTTATCACTCAATAAGGTTTGCATAGATTCAGACATTTCATAAACACTTGATACCGCTAGATTAATATCATAGGGTTGGTTTTCTTTTTCAGCCCGTAGCCTAAGCTTTTCCTCGTGAAATTCCAATACTTCTTTGGGGAATGGCATATTGCCTGGGTCTAATATTCGAAGGCAGCCATCCACATCTCTGGCTGGCATGACTTTGCTCTTAACCCATTTATTTGGAGACCAAGGGATATCTAAGATCCCTGCCTCAAAAGCTCTCACAGACCCAAGGGCGACATCACCATCACCCATTTCCAATACCTTATTTACGATTGGGCGCACCTCACTCTTAATCAAATTCACTTCATTTTGAAATTCAGGCATGGAGTCTAATTTAATATTTCTAGCGAGATAGATAGCCATTCTTGTCATTCTTAAGCCATCAGCGTTAATTTTCGGGGTTGGTATACCAAAAGCCTCATGCAGTGTTTTAGTAGTTACTGAACTTGCCCCAGAAATAGCCGCGAGTGTGCCGCCGTAACTCACTAAAGATGCTGCTTGTGCTTCATCTTGTGGCCAGGCACCCATCCAATGTAATAACGTGATTGGAGTAAAGACGTCCTGATAGCCTTTTATAGCAAGATATTCTTGGCATAAATCTTTGCAAGCCTTCACTGCTGCAGCGTCTTGTATGAGATGCAATGTTTCACCCATCTCTAGTCCATAATTCTTGACGCCTTGAGCTGCAGCAAGCAGTAAGTCTAGTATTGCAATAATGATTGCAATTGAAGGCGGTATATTGGTGCCAGTCAGAAAGCCTGGTTGACGACGATGTAGCTCTACGCCATGATCAAGGTACATTGCAGACAGTCTATCTAGGTATTGATAGTTCTTGATGCCATCCTCGATAGACATCTCTTTAATATAAGACGTGGTGTAGGCGATACCAGACCCCAGATAGCCCGTATAACCCGCCGCAAAACCAATCTCGCCAGTTAACTTAGGCATCGTTGTACCAGTTAACATAATTGCAGGTTTGTCGATTGCATCAATGAGTTCCCTCGCTTTTGCAACACCATAATTTACTATTGGGTAGCCATTTAATAGTGAGCGCCCTAATTTTTCTGATTCATCAACGCCTTTTTGGGCTAATGCAAATTGTTCATTTCGAGTGTAACTATCTGTTGTGGTTGGGACGATATCTGCCAAGCCTTCTTTATCGATGATTTGCATCAATTCTTTTTGATCTTTAAAGGTACCAAATCCACCTCGAGGTTGGACGAGGCATCTGCCTTGCGCAACTGCTTTTCTCATCACAAGATCAAGTCTTTTGTGATCAGGCAGTGATTTTTGTCTTTCTAGGGCACGCTCAAAATCGACATCCGCACCTGTTGGCCATCTCAACAGATTGGCTTTGCGCATTTCAAGAAATTCGGATTCATCAATTCTTTTTTCAGATATGGAGGCTTCATTGCTCATAATATTTTTTTCTTTATTTGCCGTTAGTAAGATGCTCTATTGCTAAGTTGAATGCAGCCTTCGGGTCAACTTGACTTAAAAGACCGCATGCGAAGAGGATATAGTCCCTGTCAATCAAAATTTGAGGTGATGTTGGTCTAAGGGAGTTAGGCTCATCTGAGGATGAGAGAGTGCATTGGAGAAGGGTCATAGGATCTTTGCTATGAGCGATAACTCCACCAGTCCCAATGAGAGTTTTAATTTGAGTCAGGTCTTTACCGTCTTGTGCTGTCACTGGTCCAGTAGCGGTATAAACAACCTCAATGGAACCACAATGTCTTTTCATAGCAATTTTTAATGCAGTACTAGCAAGTGCACTATCTAAAGCGATCTCCTCTGGGCCTTGAGGAACGGAATCAGGATTGTTTGATAGGTAGGTGATCATTTCGATAATCTTTTCACCATGAATATTGCTTAAGCTAACTAACTCATCAACACCGACAGTCTCTAGAATGGTAACTGCGTTATGGCGCATTCCTAAGTCACCTTCCACAGTTCTTTTAACGCGGGTCTCAGGCAGTCCTCGCTGAATAACACCTTGCACCGACGGGTTCCCGGTGGCAATGGAGTGCACGTCTGTTGTAGCACCGCCAGGATCAATTACCAACAACTCTCCGAGCCCAGTACTGTCGTTGTAACCATCTGCTATGAGACGTGCACCCTCCATTACGGCTGATGGGGTTGGCATAAGCAAATGGTCAAATTGACCTTTTGCTTTATCGATACCTTTTGCATGAATGATGCGATTAATAAAAATATCCCGAATGGCCGCTCGTGCGGGCTCGATATTTAGTACATTAAATTCCGGCATCACATTTTCTGTAATGACCAGATTTTTATGCGCAAATGCATGACTTACCTCATCCACCGCAGACCGATTGCCAGCATAAATAAATGGGCAATCTAATGAGCTCTCACCGAGTTTTTTTGCATTATGGATAACAACCTGAGAATCCCCTCCATCTGTTCCACCAGCAAGCAGGATGATGTCTGGATTTAAGTCAACGATCTGTTTTAGATCTACAGAATTGAGTCTATTAGCAAAAATACCAACTAATTTTGCACCAGCACCAAGCGCTGCACGCTTGGCTGCCTCGACAGTGAGCTCTTTAACCAATCCAATCGTAATCATTTTGAGTCCACCAGCAGCACTGCTCGAGGCGAGGCGATACTTAAATGGAGGAAGGCTACCAAGACTATTTTTTAAGCTATTCAGGGCCTGTTCCATGCCAATATTAATATCTGACGTAACAGTAGAGGGTCCTTGACTAGATCCAAGGATTTTTGCCTCATCTAAATTAATGGCTCTTAATTTGGTGTAAGTGCTACCGAAATCTATCAAGAGGGCGAATTCACTCATGGGATCAGCATCATCTTTTAGTTATTGTTTTCCTAGGTCCTGCTCCAGCCAAGAAAGAATATCTTCTAATCTAGTTCCTGGCCGAGCGGCCCTATCAAAACCCATATCTAAGAAAATAGCGTTGACTTCATCCCAAGAGTGCTTTCCAACCACAAGGTTACCTCCCACATAAAGCAAAATACCATCAAGGCCAGCTTCAGTACATAAGCTACGAAAGCCGCGACAGTCTAATTCACCCTGCCCATATAAAGATGACACGAGAATTGCATCTGCTTTAGTTTCAATCGCTGCTTTTACAAAATCTTCAGCAGGTGTCAATGCACCGAGTGAGATAACTTTGTAGCCAGCTTTTTCTAGTGCCATAGAGATAATTCGATTTCCAACAATGTGGGTATCTGATCCTATGACTCCAGTAATAATCGTTTTTTGCGACATTTCTATTTTCCTGATTTAGCTGTTAGCTTTTTGAAGATCATGAGCTCATTTTCAAGAAAAGTATTTGCTTCAGCCATTGGGATATAACTATCTGGCAGGGCATATTGCTCTTTTAAGTAATTAGTAAACTCAGGGGTCGTAGATAGTTTATTCAGTGAATTTGCAAGCACTAGTAACTTTTTAGGATCTACCCCCTTTTTCGCAACAATTGAACGTGTTTGAGGTAATAAAATTTCATATCCATAATCGCTCGATACAGGTATGTCAGCAAATGGAGGCGGAAGTCTTTTTGATGCAAAAAATATCAAAGGACGTAATTTTTTAGCCTCTATTTGGCTTCTGATATCACCAGCTTGCTCATATAGCAGTTCTACTTGGTTGCCAAGCACTGCCACATAACGTTCTGAGGGTTTTGGATAAGGGATGCTAACCAAACTAATGCCCTTTGAAACTAAATAATTAACTGTAGATTCGTCAGGGCTATTAGGTCCTGTAATGGCCACATTGATTGAGTTTGGCTTTAGTTTTGCAGCAGCAACTAAATCATCCCAGGTTTTAAAAGGGCTGTCATAGTTTGCGAACAGACCTGAAGGCTGGCGAATCATCACTGCCAAGGGTGTTACATCACTATATGTAAAGGTCGATTTTGGGAAAGCATCTAAAGAAAGAGTGTCACCAGTTAAGACGCCAATTGAGTAGCCTTTTGATCCGTTTTGAATCATTTTATTGAGGCCAATACTGCCAGTTGCCCCTGGCACATTGAGAACAGTCACTGTAGTTTTTAAGTCATTTTCAAGCCATCGTGCAGCCATTCTTCCCATGATGTCTGCGCCGCCTCCAGGCCCCCAAGGAACAATTAACTCTATTGGGGATGCTGGATAAACTTCTTGAGCGTATACAGGATTTATATGTAATAGTGAAATGAGGGGTAACACAAGGGCATAAATACTTTTTCTAAAATTTTTCATCATTGGACTCCTTCGGTTTTATGTTACTTTCAAAAGAAATTTACCTAAAGTTGCTCGAGATTCAAGCAACTCATGGACTTTTTGGATTTCGGATAGTTGGTATATATCATGTATAGAGACCCGCAACTTTCCGCTTGAGATATAAGAGAAAATTTCGCTCATTCTCTGATTAATAACCTCGGCATTTTGGATATAGTCTGCCAGATGGGGGCGGGTGAAATAGATGGAACCTGCTTCCGCTAAAGCCAGGGGTGCAATACCTGCTACTTGGCCTGAGCTTGCCCCAAACATGACGCATAAACCCCTTTTTTGGAGACAGAGAATGCTTCTGTCAATGGTGTCTTTCCCAACAGAATCAAAGACGACATTGACACCCTGATTTTCAGTAATTCTCATTACCTCTTTCTGAAAATCTAACTCGCGATACAGAATAATATGATCTGCCCCTAATTTCTTTGCAATTTCAGCCTTCTCTTCGCTGCCAACAGTCGTGATCACAGTGGTACCTTTGAGTTTAGCCAGCTGTATTACAAGCTGACCCACTCCACCAGCACCTGCATGAATCAAGCAGGCGTCATTATTTTTTAGAGCATATGCGGAATTAGTGAGGTAATGTGCCGTAAGTCCTTGAAGCATCAATGCTGCCGCACGACTGCTATCAACTGTTTCCGGAATTTTGACGAGTCTCCATGCAGGAACAGCGGCATATTCTGCATAACTTCCTCGGGAAAGGCAGTATGCAACTCGCTCACCCAATTTGAATTCCTTAACATTTTTACCAAGCGCATGAACTGTCCCAGCACCCTCCATGCCAACAGTCATAGGTAAGGGCGTTTGATAAGTGTGGGATTTTGCATATGAACCATTACGCATATACACATCCATATAATTTATTCCGGAATACTCTATTTTGACGACTACCTCATTTTCCTCTGGAGTTGGTATAGGAATATCTTTTTCTAGTAATTTGTCTGGTCCACCGAATTCATCAATTTGGATTGCACGCATTTTTTTCCTCGATAGTAATATTGTTTAGATGAAATCTGGAACTGATTGATTAAATTTAAGTCAATATTGGGTAGGTAGGAGGGTTCAAGTGAAATGCAACCATCTTTGAATTGAAGAGGATTTTGTAGGACAGAGGAGACTGGCTTCATAAAGCCATTCATTTCACCAGCATTAGTAATATGTGTTCTCGCAGCTAGTGCCTCCATCCAACAGCCGATTTCACCTGCAACCCCATTACCAAGAACAGGCTTCATTCCAAGATTGGATATGAGGGACAGAGCATTGGTTAAGTTTTTATAGGAGCCAAATTTCATAAGCTTGACCTTAATATAGGTAGCAATATTCAAATCTGCCGCTCTCTGAATATCTTCAAGCCCATAAATTGACTCATCAAGCATCATTGGGACATTCGCAATTTTTGAAATTGCCAGAGCCGAATCCCAATCATCAGCATGACAAGGTTGTTCAAATAGCTCTATGCCCGCCGGATTTAGTTGCCCAATAAATCTAATGGCCTCAGATCTCGAGTAGCCTTGGTTGCCATCGAGCCGAATTTTTGCCCGCTCCCTCAAGACTTTTTGAACTTTCTTCACCTTCACACTATCTTTATCTACATCAAATCCAACCTTAACCTTGAGGGTCTTAAATCCATTGGATAACAGAGCCTCAATTTCAAGCTCAAGATCTTCAAGAGTTTCAGCATTAACTACGCCGAGTATGGGAATGGATGCATTAGATTGATTTAGCAATGCACCTTGATGCTTGGCCAGCTCAATCGCTGAAGCAAGGGCTGTAACTGTAAAAGGATCGCTTACTAAATATTGATCAAGAAGTTGTTGATTTGACTCATCGGATTGCGCTACTAAATTTTTTGCAAGTTCTTGAATTAAATCCCAGCTACCTGTAATAGTTTCCTGTGTATACCCAGTAAGAATGGTTGCCTCACCGAATCCTTGATTCCCATTGGCATCTGTAACATTGACGATCAATGTATCAAAATGTGTAACAGGCCCAAAGGCAAGTTTATAGGGCACCTTCAAGGGCAGCTCAAGCCGATGGAGAGTAATGGATTCGAGTGATTTCATTGGAATTTATCTTAGCTACTTTGAACCAGATTGACAATTGGAGGTTTCCCGTCGATTGAGAATTAAAAAAAGCTAAGCATCTGTTTTTATTGAGTTATTTATCGATGATGCCTTGATGTTGGGGTTACAATCATTCAATAAGTCATGTATATGAATATTTACTTTTAAGTTATGGGTAGGCAATGGTTAAAACAGCTGAGTTTGCATACAAGAGGGTTAAGTACGCCATCACAGAATTACTACGTCAGAATAAGTGGCGTCATAATCAAGCGATACCAAGTGAACCTATCTTGGCTGCTCGCTATCAGGTTAGCATTGGCACTATTCGGCGGGCAATCAATGAATTGGTTGCTGAAAATATCTTGGTAAGAGAGCAAGGCAGGGGTACATTTGTAGTTAGTCACACCCCTGATTACATGCTCAACGTATTTTTTAGGATCGAGAGCTCTGAGGGGGTGCGTGAATTGCCCAATTCAAAACTCCTTTCCTTTGAAAAAATACGGGCAAATCAATTTGTTGCTAAAAAATTGTCAATTAAGCCCTATGAAAAAGTTTATAAAGTGAAAACTCTTCTTAGCTTTAAGAATCAGCCCGCAATAGTCGATGAAATCTATTTATCTGAAAAAATGTTCCCAAATTTGAATGAAAGTTTTTTTTCAGATAGGAATGAAACGCTTTATGGCTTGTTTCAGAGGGTATATGGCATCACTGTTTTGAACATTAGCGAAACAATAGAAGCCATTCCTGGGAATAAATACATATCAAAACTACTAAAGCTGAAAATTAATCTACCCATCTTATGCGTCAAGAGGATTGCTTATGCCTACAAAGGAAAGCCTGTAGATATGCGCATCCGCTATATCCATTCAAGCAAATATCGTTACTTTAATAATTTAGGCGGAGGTTAGACTTATCAATATGCAATTACTTGGTTCGCTCACAAGCCCTTTTTCAAGAAAAGTAAGAATTTGTTTTCTTGAAAAAGAGATTCCTTACGATTTGCTTATTGAAGATGGGTGGGATGTTCATACCAAGCTTCATCAAATAAATCCGCTAGGCAAAATACCTTGCTTGGTTCTTCCTAACGGTCATCCCATATTTGATTCATCTGTGATAGCTGACTACATTGATGGCATAAGTGAAATCAAGCCATTGCTCCCCAAGTTAAACTTAGATAAAGCCCATGTAAAGACCTTTGAAGCACTGGCTGACGGGCTTTTAGATGCTGCTATTTTGGCACGCCGTGAAAGAATATCTAGACCCTTAGCAGAGCAAAGTGAGGCATGGATTGAGAGACAGATTAGTAAGGTCAAAGTATCTTTGCAGTATTTATCTAACTCGCTTGGAACTTCAGAGTTTTGCTATTTAAATCAGTTCACGATTGCTGATATCGCTATAGGGTGTGCACTAGATTGGTTAGACTTTCGCCTACCTGAAATTACGTGGCGAACGGATTATCCCAATTTAGATATTTATCTTTCTCGCTTAAACTTAAGACCATCTTTTCTCTCAACCGATCCACGTCAATCTAATCCTTGAGTATGAGTATGTGGAGTTTTTAAAACACTGAAAAGTATTCTGGTAAATCAGGCCTAACTCGACCCGGTTTATTTTTAGTGACTGTGCCAATAGTAATAAAGCAAATTGGGTCTTCATGATCCGGAAGATTAAATAGACTTCTCAGTCTTGAGCTTTGTAGAGCTTTGCCACTAGAGAGTCCAGAGCCAAAACCAAGAGCATAAGCGCTAAGCAAAATATTCTGCACTGCACATCCCAGAGAAACTAACTTTTCTTCTTTGCTAATCTCATTAGTGTCATCAGCGTAGTTGGCGACGGCTAATAAGAGTAGGGGACCACGCAAAGCTTTCTCTCGAGCCTCTTGGAGTTGAATTGGTGTGGCACTTTGATCACGATCGAGTAGGCATTGATGAAAGACTTCACCAAGCGCATTACGACTACTTTGCCTAATTTCAATAAAGCGCCAGGGCATCATCCTGCCGTGGTCTGGAGCAGCATTTGCCGCTAATAGAATCTGATTCTTTTGTGACGTATTGGGACCAGGGTCACCCAGTCTCTTAGGTGAGACATGCACTCTTCCATGAATGAGTTTTTCAGCAAATTCATCCATAGAATGGGTGATCTTTATGACACTCTCTGATAGTACAAATTTTGAGGGTGATTTGCTTCAGCAAAAAACATCCATCTTTCCGCTAATAGGCCAATGTAATGCATGAGTAAGGCAATGGCTATTTGGGTAATGTTTGGAGAATTCATCGAAAAAGCTAGCAAGATCATTGGACCTACATAAGTCATCAAAAGAATGATTTTTCGAATATTGCTAATGACTCGATCAGTTTGATGATGGAAAAATTCTCGAGTATTAAAGCTACCACCCATAAACCCCATAGAAGTTTGGCGGATATTACTACCTTTAATACCTGTAGCAGAAGCCAAATTGGATTTAGGTTTTAACGTTTGATTACGCCGCCAGATCCATAACTTGAGATTGAGGGCAAGAAATAACAATAAAAAGTTGACCCCTGAGATAAGGCTGATTCCGAAAGGAGCGCCTGGCTCATTCCAAATCATGAGAAGAAATTCCAGTAGCAAGCCACCCGAGCTTAAGCCCAGCAGAGTGAAGTTGCTAAGAGTAGACGGATGCGACCACTCTTGAATAAAGCGAATACATTGGTAAATCTTGGCAGTGCAAATCCATAAGGCAAGGATGCTAATCAGTAATGCAGCCCATACCAATGCCGGCACTATTCCAGTAATGACAAAGAAGAAGGTGATTACAGTTAGTGTCATGACCGCTGGTAAGGCGATAACTTCTCTAGAAAGCCAAGAGGTACGCCACATCATGGCAGCACGCCAAGCACGCTCGGGATGTCCTAAATGGAAAAATGATGCGACTAAACTAAGGGTCAGTAATGTGAAACTGACTGGTAATACCAGCATGGACAGAAACGGGGCGGACAAGACTGGCCCCTCTATATTCAATAGCGCCACGAAAAATAACAGGCCTTGCGCCATTCCTGCAAGGGTAGTGAAAAAGATGATTGAAAATTGAGGACGCATTATTTGTCATTCCTTGCTGCGTCAATCGTTTCCATAATCGAGCGAGGTAAGTAGTGGTTAGCAGGTTGGGTTTCCCATTCAGGCATGAGGGCATAACCTCCACGCTCTGAAATCGCTTTACTCGCTTCTGACTCTGGATCATGAACATCGCCAAAAATACGGGCGCTGGTTGGGCATGCGAGTACACATGCAGGCTTACGCTCTGACTCAGGCAAGGTTTCGCTATAAATACGATCTACACACAAAGTACATTTCGTCATGACTTGGCGCTCTTCGTCTAATTCACGTGCTCCGTAAGGGCATGCCCAAGAGCAATAGCTGCAGCCAATACATTTATCGTAATCAACCAATACGATGCCATCTTCTTTGCGCTTATAGCTTGCTCCTGTTGGGCAAACAGGTACGCAGGGAGGCTCTTCGCAATGCAGACATGATTTAGGAAAGTGGACTGTTTGGGTATTGGGAAATGATCCTGCTTCATAGGTTTGTACTCTATTAAAGAAGGTTCCACTTGGATTTGCACCATAAGCATTCAGGTCTGTTAGTGGCCCTGCAGAGCCAGAAGTATTCCACTCTTTGCATGATGTGACACAGGCATGGCAGCCTACACAAACATTGAGATCAATGACTAAGGCGAGTTGTTTATTAGTACTCACTTGTTTGCCTCCTTTTTGAGGGGCATACCGGGTACTTCATGTGCTTTTACCTGAGGCCATGTTTCTTGCACTTCATCATCTCCGGCCGCAGCTAATCTTACTCGAACATCGTACCAACCTGCCTGCCCAGTAATAGGATCAGAGTTGCTAACAGTAAAGCCACCTAATGTGAGCTTTTCAGAAATCAAATGATTTAATAAGAAACCTTTTTTAGATTCATCTGCATTATCAGACAGGCTCCAGGCAGATTCAGCTTTACCAATCGCATTCCAGGTCCAAACTGTTCCAGGATCAACCGCTTCTGAGTGACGGGCCATACATTTAACTTTGCCCCATTGGGATTCAATCCACATCCAGGCGCCATCTGCAATACCATGCTGTAGTGCTGTTACAGTATTGACGTATAGATAGTTATGGCTATGGATTTGTCTTAACCAGGCATTTTGAGAATCCCATGAGTGATACATGGCCATAGGGCGCTGAGTAATCGCATTCAAAGTAAATTTATTGAGATCTGTTGCCTCATCTTCAAGTGGTGGATACCAGAATGGCAAGGGATCGAAATATTTATAGATTCGATCTTTGAGGTGGGCAGGTGGTTGAGCTCCAGGACGCTTGCCAGTGGCGGCCAACCTAAATCTTTGCAAGATATCTGAATAAACAGCAATCATGATGGGATCATTTTTTTGCCGGAGCGCATTTTCTTTAGAAAAATCTAAATATCCCTTATTCCAATTACGCATGTATTGGTGTTCAGGCGGCATATGGTATTGATGTACGCAGTTATTCTCAGCATATTTTTCCCACTGATTGGGATTGGGTTCGCCTTTGAGAGGTTTTTCACCATCCTTGCCACGCCATCCAGAGAGAAATCCAATGCCTGAATCAGGTGCGGTCTGAAAGCGTGTAATAAAGTCTGGGTAGTCTTTGAATTTGCGCTCACCTTCTGGTGTTGTAAATGCTGGAAACTTTAAGCGAGAGGCGAGTTCAATCAAGACTTCCTGAAATGGCTTACATTCACCCAAAGGCTCGAGAACTGGAATGCGGACTGAATCAACCGGACCATCAAATTCTGAAATCGGGCGATCTAACATGCTCATGACGTCGTGACGCTCTAAATAAGTAGTGTCTGGCAATACAAGATCGGCAAAGTCCACCATTTCTGATTGGAAAGCATCACATACGACTAGGAATGGGATCTTAAATTCGCCATCATCATTCTTAGCATTCAAATGTTCCCGCACTTCCATCGTGTTCATCGTGGAATTCCATGACATATTGGCCATGAAAATCATTAAAGTATCAATCGAGTAGGGATCGCCTTTTACTGCATTCGTGATGACGTTGTGCATCAAACCGTGAGCAGCTAAAGGATGTTCCCAAGAATAGGCCTTATCAATCCGCAATGGGTTACCTTGTGAATCTAGTGCTAAATCTTCTGGTTGTGTTGGCCAGCCCAAAGGCGGTTTGGCTAAGGGAGTATTAGGCTTAATATCATTCTCAGATGATGGGGGCTTTGCATTTGGCGGCACTTGTCTTGGGTATGGTGCCTTATGTCTAAAACCTCCTGGGCGATCAATGGTACCTAATAAAGACATCAATACCGCCAAGCCACGAGTGGTTTGAAAGCCATTTGAGTGAGCAGAGAGCCCACGCATTGCATGAAACGCAACAGGCCTACCGGTTACAGAGTCATGCTTTTCTCCCCAAGAATCTGTCCACGATATTGGTAGCTCAAATTCTTGACCAAATGCAGTATCTGCAATCTCTAACGCAAGCTTACGAATTCTTGCCGCAGGAATACTGGTAATTGCTGATGCCCACTCAGGAGTAGTTTCACTTACCTGTCTTTTAAGTAGTTCAAATGCAGGGACTACTTTCTTCCCTTGATGGGGACCTGGCCCCATCGTATAGTCACCAAGCAATGCGGGAGATGTGCCCTGTTTATAGCAGGGCTGCGCACTTTGAGTTTTTTCGTCCCAAATGTATTTGTTGTGGGGTAAATCGAGATTGATCGGATCTGAATCTGGATCGTATAAAAATAATCCTTCTTCTGCACCAGAATCCATGCACACTAATTGTGCTGAGTTACTAAAGCGTTTTAAGAATGGTGCATCATATTTCTCAAGGCGAATCAGTTCATGCATGAGTGCCATAAATAGGGCTCCATCAGTACCAGGCTTGATCGGGATCCACTCATCCGCAATTGCTGAATATCCAGTTCTGACTGGGTTAATCGAGATAAATCGACCACCCGCTCTTTTAAATTTAGATAGTGCAATTTTCATTGGATTGCTGTGATGATCTTCAGCAGTGCCGATCATGACAAACAGCTTGGCCTGATCTAAATCCGGGCCACCAAATTCCCAAAAGCTTCCACCAATGGTATAGATCATTCCTGCAGCCATATTGACTGAGCAGAACCCACCATGAGCAGCATAATTCGGTGTACCAAATTGCCGTGCGAACAAACCTGTTAAGGCCTGCATTTGATCTCGTCCAGTGAACAGCGCAAACTTTTTAGGGTCGGTGGCACGTATGTGGCTCAGACGTTTTGTGAGAATTTCAAAGACTCTATCCCAGCTAATGGCTTCAAATTCACCATCTCCGCGGTTACTACCAGCCTTTCTCAGCAGTGGTTGAGTAATGCGGGCAGGGGATTTTTGCTTCATGATTCCTGAAGCCCCCTTGGCACAAATCACGCCTTTGTTTAATGGGTGATCTGGATTGCCATCAATGTAGACAAGCTCACCATCACGCAGGTGTGCGCGGATACCGCATCGGCATGCACACATGTAGCAGGTCGTTTTCTTAATCTCTGTTACGGCCTCTTGCTTCTTGAGAGGGTCATGCACCGGGTCATTTGAAAATATTTTGAACATAGCTTTACTTATTTATTGAGGTTGTTTAGCAAGCAAAATAGCCATTGCAGCAGATGCCACTCTTGAAAATACAGAGTCAGATCGAGATGTGAGAATGATGGGAACTTGAGCGCCTAGAACGGTTCCAGCACACTCCGCCCCGGCCATATAGACTAAGGACTTGTAAAGAATATTGCCGACTTGTAAATCAGGAACTAATAGTAGATCAGGATCACCAGCAACCTTTGAATCGATCCCTTTTGTTTTAGCAGAATGGATGGAAATAGCATTATCGAATCCAAAGGGCCCCTCAATCATTGTTGAAGGATGAATTGGATGTACTGTATGGGTATCTACAATCTCTTTTGCATCGGTAGTGGCTTGCATAGCTGGGTTCACTACCTCTGTAGCAGCAATGATCGCTACCTTTGCATCTTTGATCCCTAGTTTATTAAGAGCTTCAAGGCTACTTTTTAGGATCTGTATTTTTTGAGATGCATTGGGGTTGATATTGACAACGCAATCACTGATCCCTAGTAATTTGGGGTAATTCTCCATTTCAAATAAAAATAAATGACTCGTTCTGCGATCGGTTCTTAATCCATCACGCTGCACTATAGGGCCCATCAGGTCTTCAGTGTGTAATGAGCCTTTCATCAGAACTGCTAACTTACCTTCCTTGACCATTGCTACTGCTTTCTTGGCAGCCAGTATCGGATCATTGGGGGTATCAATAATTTCAACTCCATCTAAGGATAGTTTTTCCTTAGCCGCCAGTTCCAAAATGAGGTCTTGAGGCCCAATTAAGATTGGGGTGCATAACTGTCTTTTAACTAAGTCTAAAACGGTTTCAAGTGCAGGCGCACTCAGTGGATAAACGACCCCTAAAGAGATATCGCTTTTAGCATCCTGAATCATTTTTTCTAATAAGGGATATTGGTCCATGAGGTTTGCCTGAGTGGTTTACCGTTATTAAATGGAATTAGGACAAGGTTTGAGAGATGCGCGCAGAAGCCTCTTTGAGCTTTGGAATATGTTCCATAGCTTGATTGAGAGGTAATCTTGCGGTCGCCGCATGAACTGCGATGGCTGCCACCACATCACCCATAGCATCTCGAACTGGCACTGCAACACACGATACGCCAAGAACATATTCCTCATTATCAATAGCATAGCCAGTACTGACAATCCGCTCAAGCTCAGACTCGAGCAGATCGCGATCGGTAATGGTTCTATGCGTAAATTGCTCAAGCGGTAAATTTTCTAAAAGCTTGGCGCGCTCCTCAGGGGTTTTGAATGCCAGTAATAGCTTGCCGCTAGCGCTACAATGTGGAGGTAATACAGTGCCTGGTGGGAGATGCAAGCGTAAGGCCCAATTAGCTTCTACGCGATCTAGATAAAATAGCTCGCCACGTTTAAGGACAGCTAAATTACAAGTTTCTCCTAAATCGGCGACTAATTTTCTTAAGATGCTATGCCGAATTGCGGAGACAGTGTCATGCGTCAAAGTGGCCATAGCCAGACTAGACAAACGATCGCCTGGAGCATAAGTACGACCACCGGGTTCTCTGGCTACCAATCCGGCTTCTTCGAAAATGGCTAGGGTGCGATGCAGGGATGCTTTTGGCATTCCCGTGATTTGCATGAGTTGCGCTAAAGTTGCTGGCTGCTGTAGAGCTGCCAAAGCTTCTAATATGACAATGCCTTTTAGCATTGATGAATTTTCGTTGGCCCCATCTTTTTTACTGATGTCTAACGGTTCGTTATTGTCAATTTCAAGCATAAGTAGAAAATCTCAAGAATTGTGTCATTTTGTTCATTCTAATAGAACATATTGGCAATATCCAGAGAAAATGTTAGTATTTTTACTTATACGAAACAACTTGTTCCGTTTAATAGGATTAGTTATCGTATCTAGACTTCCCAATAAGGGCTAATATAAGCCTATGGAGTGTGTTTAAAACAGGAGATAAGGTATGCGTAGAAGTAATCTGTTGGTCGCTGTACTAACTATAGCCTTGAGCTTGCTGGGTTTCGCTCAATTAGCAGGGGCCCAATCATGGCCTACTAAGCCAATTAAATTTGTTGTACCTTACCCGCCTGGGGGCGGAACTGATGTCATAGCACGCATCATGCAGGAGCCACTAGGCCAAGCTTTAGGCCAACAAATCATTATTGATAATCGTGGTGGTGCAGGTGGATCGATTGGCACAGACATTGTTGCAAAATCACCTGCAGATGGTTATACGGTCTTGTTCACGCTGTCTTCCCATACTATTAATCCGGCAATTTATCCAAAGCTGGCTTTCGATACCGAAAAAGATTTTTTGCCAGTTTCATTGGTAGCTTCGTTGCCACAGATATTGGTAGCCAACCCTGATTTCCCAGCAAAGACTGTAAAAGAGGTGATTGACATGGCCAAGGCAAAACCCGATTCAATTTCTTATGCCTCTGTAGGCAATGGATCGCCAGGACATTTGGCTGGTGCAATGATGGCCAGTTCTGCAGGAGTGTCCATGACTCACATTCCTTATCGTGGCGGCGGCCCAGCTGTTACTGATGTGATGGCAGGTCAAGTGCCTCTCCTATGGGTTTCTATACCTGCGGCAGCAAACTTTATCAAAGCAGGTAAGTTACGTGCTTTAGCAGTTTCTACGGTCAAGCGTTCCCCTATTTTTCCGGATGTGCCTACGATGGCTGAATTAGGATTTAAGGATTACGAGGTTGACTCTTGGTATGCGATGTTTGTTCCTGCCAAAACCCCACAGCCTATTATTGATAGGCTTTACAAGGCAACCATCAAAGCATTGGCAGATCCAGCGGTAAAAGAAAAGTTATTAGGCCAAGGTGCTGAGGCAGTGGGTAGTACACCAGCACAACTTGGAGCGATCGTCAAAAGTGAGATTGTGAAGTGGAAGAAAGTAACGAAAGATGCTGCTATCAAAGCAGAGTGAAAAGAGTACTAATTGATTAAACAATTTACCAAGTAGAAGATATGACACCAGTAGAGAGCGTTATTGAAAGAGGTCGCGTAGCTCAGAAAAAATATGAGCAATATACACAAGCACAAGTGAACTTAGTTGTAGAGGCTGCGGCTTGGGCTATCTTAGAGCCAAAGCGAAATCAAGAGTTGGCTGAGCTTGCAGTGAAAGATACTGGTCTTGGAGATGTTGCTGATAAGTTTAAGAAGAACTTTAGAAAAACGCTTGGCCTGATTCGTGATTTAAATCTGGCGAAGACAGTTGGTGTTATTTCTGAGGATTTGAAGACGGGCCTTACTGAATATGCCCGCCCAGTAGGGGTGGTTGCTGCGATTACGCCATCAACCAATCCAGGTGCGACTCCCATTAATAAAATTCTCAATGCAATCAAATGTCGTAACGCTGTTGTAGTTGCGCCATCCCCCAAAGGATATTCAACTTGTGCACGCTTGTTGGAGTTTGTTCATCATCAGTTGGATTTGGTAAATGCGCCTCGTGATCTAGTGCAGATGTTGCCATTCCCAATCACTAAAGATTCCACCAATGAATTAATGCGTTTAGCAGATTTAGTTGTCGCCACTGGTTCACAAGCCAATATTCGGGCTGCCTATAGTTGTGGCACTCCTGCTTTTGGGGTGGGAGCAGGTAATGTACTGGCCATTATTGATGAGCATGCTGATTTAAATGGGGCTGCTACAAAAATTACCCAATCCAAAATTTTTGATAATGCAACAAGCTGCTCTAGTGAGAACGGCGTAGTGATTTGTGCCGACGTTTATCAGAATGCAATCGTGGCACTGGAGAAGGCTGGCGGCCTGATGCTGGATGCTGCAGATAAAAAACGTCTAGAGGAAGTGATGTTTAAAGGCGGCAAACTCACATCGACCCTAACAGCGCAATATCCTTCGGTCATTGCAGAACGTGCACAATTACATAATCCAAAGGCAAAAGAAGCCAAATTTTTGATGGTTGAGGAAGATGGCTTTGGCCCATCTGCTCCATTCTCAGGCGAGAAATTAAGTCCCGTTCTCACAGTTTGGAAGGCTGCTGATTTTAAGGCAGCTCAAGACTTGGTGGCCAATGTTTACAACTATCAAGGCAATGGTCATTCAGTTGGCTTGCATACCGCCTTGAGTGGTGAAGTAATGGAAAAACGTGCCGCCACTCTAGCTGAGAATTTAAAGGTGGCAAGAGTGATTGTGAATCAAGCGCATACCATTGCGACTGGCGGTAGTTTTGAAAATGGACTCCCGTTTTCACTTTCCATGGGCTGTGGTACTTGGGGAAAAAATAATTTTTCGGACAATATGACCTATCGTCATTACCTCAATATCACCAGAGTAGTTCGGCCTATTCCAGAGCAGGTGCCTCAGGTTGAAGATCTTCTAAAAGATTACTTCACTCGTTTTCCTCAGGCTTAAGTTTCAAAGTGATCACATCATGCCAAAGCTTGGGCGAGGTTTTATTACATTGGTCGGCAGTGCAAGCAGGCAAAGTTTTTTTATATGCCCCTGAAAATGAAGCCACTCTGAGTTATGGGCAACTTGCTAAAGAGTCACATCATTTTTCAACATGGCTAGAAGAGCAGAAGATTAGTGCTCATGGTCATGTTGGTTTGTACATGCACAATGGGCGTCAGACCAGCACGATCTTTCTGGCTACGATGGCTTGTGGTCGGGTAATTACACCACTGAATCTATTAGCACCTACAAATCAACTTACCTGGGTTTTAGATCATAGCGATATAGAGGTTTTGTTTTATTCCCCAGATAAAAAACAGAGTCTATTTACGGCGTTAGAAAAGACCAAGCGAAAATTTCTGTTGGTAGAGCTCGACCCTGATGTGGCTGAGGGCCCATTTATGCAGTGTGTAGCAGGGGATTTACCAATGGTAGAGCCTGCTCAGTCTGCGCTTCTGATGTATACCTCTGGCACAACTGGGACTCCTAAAGGGGTCTTACTTACCCATGCTAATTTAATGCATGCTGCCCGTTCGATGGCTTCATGGCATTCACTAACTGCAAGAGATACAGTCTTAAGTTCTTTGCCGATTTATCACATCAATGGACAAGTGATTTCTACTATTACACCGTTTGTTTCTGGCGGATCTGTTGTTGCTCCTCATGCTTTCTCAGCATCGAGTTGGTGGAAGCTAGCGATTCAATATCAATGTACTTGGATCAATATGGTACCTACCATCATTGCCTATTTAATCAACGCAGCAAAAAGTGGGGGTGCCCTACCTAGCCGTGAGGAGTTAAAAGCAATTCGCTTTGGCCGCTCAGCTTCCGCCCCGCTACCTCCTGAACACCATCGTGAATTTGAAGCTTTGTTCGGAATTACTGTGATTGAAGGTATGGGTATGACTGAATCTTGCTCTATGGTGTTTTGCAATCCTCATGATGAGAGACGGCGTTATGGAAGCCCCGGCCTGCCTTGTGGGGTAGAGGCCAAAGTCATTGATGCTGATGGCAAACTTCTTGGCGCGAATGTGGCGGGAGAAATTTGCTTACGCGGTGGCAATGTTCTCAATGCTTATTACAAAGCGGAGACCGAGACGGCTAAGGCCTTTGATAGTGAGGGATGGCTAAAGACTGGTGATTTGGGAATGCGTGATGATGATGGTTTTTACTTCATTACTGGCCGTCTTAAGGAGCTCATCATTAAAGGCGGGGAAAATATTGCCCCACGTGAAATTGATGAGGCCATACTGAAACATCCAGCAGTATTAGATGCAGCTGCAGTTGGCATTCCAGATGCTAACTATGGGCAGGAAATTATGGTTTGCATTGTCTTAAAACCAGATGCTACTTGTTCTGAAGATGAAATGCGTGATTTTTGCATTAAAGAACTTGGAAAATTTAGAACGCCTAAGTTGATTCTGTTTATGGAAGACTTGCCAAGAGGCCCATCAGGCAAGGTTCAGCGACTGAAGCTCTTAGATTTACTGAAAGCCCATTAGCGTTTCTCTAAGAAGCGCTTGGCTATGATTGAGGTCAATATTCCACCAAGGATCGCCCATTCCAATGGAATGGTGATGGTACCAATCCCAGTAGCTAGCATTGGAATCCAAGCGCTTGGGCCCATCTGAATCTCATGACGAATCTGCTTGAGATCAATCAAGTTAAATGCCACTACTAGTAAAAGTGATGCAATCACTGCGTAAGGAATATATTTTGCTAGCGAGGAAACAAAGACCAGCAGAATCACTAGAAATATTGCTGCACATATTGCAGAGAGAGGGGTTTTGGCTCCAGAAGCCAAGTTCACCCCAGTTCGGTTAAATGAGCCGCTGGCAGGGTAGGCTGAGAAAAAAGAACCACATACATTTGCTAAACCTTGTCCAATAAATTCTTGGTTAGCATTGAAATTATCCTTAGTCTTTAGTGCCATTGCACGGGCGATAGCCATTGCTTCAGTTGATGCTAGAAGAGTCATGATGAGTGCGGCACTAAACAACTTTTGTAAAGTTTCGATACTTAAGTCTGGGATTGAAATTGGTGGAAACGCACCAGGAAGATCCTGTACTTTTTTAAATGCCTCAATGAATGGGAAAGAGGTCTCCATCATTAGTGCAGCAACGCTACCAAATATGACTGCCACTAACATCGCTGGTATATATCGATTCAATGGTCTCCAAATACGAATAGTGATGAGGGTAAGCAATACCAAGACAGGTGCAGTAAGCTGCCATTGATTTTGAAGTAGGGCATTTGTGACGGTAGTCATTGTTTCGATAACGCTTTTACCTCTTGGGACGCTCACACCAAGAAGGGTGCCCAGCTGACTATTGATAATTAAGATTGCAGCGCCTACGGTGAATCCAACAATCACCGAATGTGGAATCTTTTCTACCCATTTACCCACTTTACTAATGCCAAGTGTTAATTGAAGAGCGCCAACTAAAAAACTGAGGGTAAGTACATAGGCAACATATTGACTAGATTCTGGTATAGCTAATGGGGTAATTAAAGCCATCGTCGTTAGAGAAATAGCGTTAGCAGGTCCAGTAACCATTAAACGACTAGAACCAAATAGTGCTGCAATCAAGCAAGGGAGCATTGCAGCATATAGACCATACTGTGGCGGCATGCCAGCTAATAATGCAAATGCAATACCTTGGGGCATCACCACAATTGCGCCAGTGAGTCCCGCTAAAACATCTGCACGAATGACGCCTGGATTTTTATATTCAGGAAGCCATTTGCTAAAGGGAAGTTGCCAATTCATCAGAATTAAATTCGCCCTAGGATTAGATCTGCTGCTCTTTCAGCCAGCATCACTGCAGGCCAATTGGTATTTCCTGATGGGACTGTCGGCATTGCAGAGCAATCGACTACTCTTAATCCTTGAACTCCCCGTACCTTGAGGGATGAATCTAGGACAGCCATAGGATTGCTATCAGAACCCATCTGGCAGGTACCAGTGGGGTGAAAGATAGTAGCGCCATTATTGCGGCAGTATTCCAAAACTTCTTCATCTGATTTTGGGTTATTGGGCTTTACTTCACGAGTAATTAGAGAGCGCAGTGGTTCAGTTTGCGCAATTTTTCTTGCAAAGTTAACTGCTGCAACACTGGTATCGCGATCATGTTGTGCAGCTAAATAGTTGGCAAACATTTTTGGGGGAACTAATGGATCTGCAGATTGAATGCGGACATATCCTCGAGATTCTGGCCGAAGCTGGCATACCGACATCGTGAATCCCGAGAATGGATGCACTTTACCCCCTGCCATTTCAGCAGATAGGGTTGCCATATGAAATTGAATATCAGGTGTTTTGGAATCTTTCATCACACGGGTAAAGAGGCCGCCTTGATTAATTCCAATAGAAAGAGGTCCACCTCTAAATAATAGCCAATCTAAACCCATCTTTAGCTTTCCAAACCAAGACGAGAGTTGATCATTGGTAGAAATGGGCTGATTTAATTCGTAGATGAGTCTAAATTGCAAATGGTCCTGTAAATTTTCTCCAACACCTGGCAAGTCATGTATGACAGGGATATTAAATTCCTGCAAAAGTTTTGCTGGACCTACCCCAGATAGTTGAAGAATTTGTGGACTCTGAATTGCTCCTGCACTGAGAATCACCTCTTTATTTGCAGAGATAGTTTTTTTAATTCCCTGCTGGAAGAGCTCAACTCCAATTGCTTTTTTATTTTCGAAAATGACTTTACTGACTTGGCTATTGGTCAGAATTGTGAGGTTAGAGCGATGCTTTACAGGCTTTAGGTAGGCTACTGCAGCACTACAACGAAATCCCTTGTGGGTGCTGAGCTGGAAGTAGCCAACACCTTCCTGAGTCAGATTATTGAAGTCATCAGTGTTTGGGACGCCAAGCGTATTTGCTGATTTTTTAAATGCTTCGACTAAGGCATGTTTCTTGGGAATGGATGAAGCCTTGAGTGGACCTGTTCGTGAGTGAAGTGGCTCGCCTAATCTATCGTTACCTTCAGCTTTTTTAAAGTAGGGCAGTACATCATCCCAGCCCCAGCCGGAATTACCAAGATCACGCCAGCCATCGTAATCCTCTTTTTGTCCGCGGATAAAGATCAATCCATTAATTGAGCTAGATCCCCCTAAGGTTTTGCCCCGTGGCCAATATATTTGTCGATCATTCATGCCTGGATCAGGCTCAGTTTGAAATTTCCAATTGACTTTAGGGTCCCACATTGTTTTTGCATAGCCAATGGGAAGATGAATCCAGGGAGAGCTATCTTTGGGGCCTGCCTCAATCAGGCAAACAGAATTATTGGGATCTTCGGAGAGTCGGTTCGCTAAAACGCAACCGGATGAACCACCACCAACAATAATGTAATCAAATAATGTGCTGGGCATACTATTTAGTGTTTTCTTAATCCCAAAATTTCACGGGCTTGCGCTGGAGTTGCAACGCTGCGGTTATACGTAGGGGCCATTTCTGCTAAGCGTGCGACTAATTCAGCATTATCCTTGGCAACTCTTGTTTTATCAAAGCGGGTATTGTCTTCAAGACCAGTTCTAACATGACCGCCTAACTCCAGCGTCCACTCATTTACTGGTAGTTGATAACGCGCTACTCCAGCTGCGCACCAAGTAGCATCTGGCATAACTACTTTCAACTCTGAAATCAAAAATTCTAGAATAGAGCGTCTTGCAGGCATGGCATTTGGGATACCCATGACAAACTGTACATGGGCAGGGGCTTTCAAGAGGCCCCGTTCGATTAAGTTCGCGGCGTTATAAAGCATAGCCAAGTCAAAAATTTCAATTTCAGGCTTGATCTCGTACTTGAGCATTTCACCAGCCAGACCATCAACAAATTCCGGTGGATTCTCGTAAATGCTATTAGGAAAGTTCACTGAACCGGTTGCGAGTGAGGCCATATCGGGACGATGAAAGAGCATTCCGCCGCGAGCTGCTTGATCACGTCCACGACCGCCCGTGGAAAATTGAACAATGATTCCAGGGCAATGTTTCTGAATGCCTACTTGTACCGCTGCATATAAGTCTGGATCCGAGCTAGGACTCTCATCTGGATTGCGAACATGGATATGGGCCAGGGTTGCGCCTGCTTCAAATGCCTTATGGATCTCTTCTATTTGTTCAGAAGTTGTAACAGGCAGACCTGGACAATCTTTTTTACGTGGAATTGCACCAGTCATTGCGACGGTAATAATTACTGGGGTAGTCATATTTACTCTGTTAAGTTTAAGTGCTGGTTTATGATGGCTTGCTTTGCATGTATGGTGCCGACCC
>Ga0194035_1000478_pt1 | contig 23051 bp, 20 predicted proteins | sample JunL2320m_MetaG_FD_148680 | JGI IMG/M metagenome (GOLD analysis project Ga0194035, IMG submission 148680) | Anoxic zone freshwater microbial communities from boreal shield lake in IISD Experimental Lakes Area, Ontario, Canada - Jun2016-L239-20m | ecosystem: Environmental > Aquatic > Freshwater >...
ACCCAGAACGTGCCAAAGCTGACCAACATCAGGCCCACCCCCATCTTCATGGCATTTTCGGGGACTCCCGACAGTTGGCGGTGGACGATGAGCCCAACGAGGCACACCACCACCACCGCAGCACCCGCGGCCACCGCAGCCAGTCCCAGCCGGTGCGAGGTGGTCCCCAGGGTGATGACGATCACCACCACCTCCAAGCCCTCGAGAAAGACGCCTTTGAAGGCGACGGCGAAGGCGGTGGTGTCTCGACCGGAGCCACCCGTTCCTCCGCTTCCACGTTGTAGCGCGGCGACCTGCTCGGCGTAGATGGCATCCTCATCGTGCTTGGCCTTGAGTCCCGATGCCCGCAGGATCGCCTTGCGCAGCCACTGCAGACCGAACACCAGCAGTAGACCCCCCACCACGAGTCGGAGGACCGAGAGCGGGACGTAGTGCACAAGAGCCGGACCGAACAGCACCACTAGGGCAGTCAGCGCCGCCAACGCCACGGCCACACCTTCGAACGCCGAGCGCCAGCCGCGTGTGACGCCCACGGCCAAGACGATGGTCAGCGCCTCCACCATCTCCACGGCACTGGCCAAGAACACCGCGGCCACCAACACCAGGGCACCGCTCTGCGCGGACGAAGCGATCAGCACCGGCTCTCGGTCCTGATCAGACGGCCTCGACGAGGTCGTCGAGCTCCTCGAGGGTGTGCACGTGGAACATCCGGTTGAAGATCACGAACTTCAGCACCCAGAAGACGCCGAAGGAGACCAAATTGGCCACCAGGACCAGGACAGTCTGTTCGACGTGGCTGAGATGGTGGACCTTACTGATGTGGCGAGCCAAGGTGGCGCCGCCCATGGAGACCACGATCCCTATGGCGGCCAGCGACCAGAAGGGGATGATCTCTTTCACGAGATGAGAACGGCCCCCTTTGCCCCACACCCACTTGCGGTTCAGATAGTACGAGGGGATCGTGGCCGACAGGTTGGCGAACACGGTGCTGACAATCGGGCCCCACAGTTTCAGCACGCCGAACACCAGGAACAGCACACCGAAAGAAATGATCGTAGCGATGACCGAGACCATCGAGTACTTGAACAGGTGCTTCGCCTCAGGGGTATCCCGCTTCTCCCACAGGTGCACCACCCGCTGGGCGAGGCTGGTGCGTTCTTTCGGCTCAGGCATCGGCGTCACCCTACTCGTCATGTATTCGTAACATTCCAGCGCCCCATGGCGGGGCCAGGAGGCCGACAGGACTCAGACGTCAAGCCCGTTGGCGGTGGCCACGGCACCGAACCAGGCTGCACTGGGTTTGGGCGAGCGCACAAATGTGTCCCGGTCGACCTCCACCAGGCCGAAGGTGGGCCCATACCCGAGCACCCACTCGAAGTTGTCGAGCAAACTCCAGTAGAAGTACCCACGGACGTCGATGCCGTCGTCGAGACAGGCTCGCACCCCGGCCAGGGCCCGGGTCACGAACTCGATCCGCAGCGCGTCGTCGTCGGTGCCGATCCCGTTTTCGGTGACGTAGACCGGCAGCCCACCGGTGACCTCGGTGGCCCGCCGGATGGTGGCCTCGAGTGCCTCGGGCCAGACTTCATACCCCATCTGGGTGATCCGAGCCCCGGCATCGGCGGGAACCTCACCTTCGGGTCCGACCCGCATCCGGGTATAGGTCTGCACGCCGATGAAGTCGTCGCCGCCCGTGGCCTCGAGGAAGACGTCTTCGTTCGGCACTCGCAGTCGCTCGATCCACGCCTCGCCACCGGGCTCGAGTTGGAAGTCAGTCATCGACACGGTGAGGCCGACCGGGAAGTCGCCCGGTCCCGACCGGATGGCGTCCACGGCCAAGCGATGCGCCGACACCATGGCCGCGTTCACCGTCTCCCGGCGAGCCCGGTCGCGCACGCGTGGCGGAAACAGTCCGTGGCGCCACCCCATGGTGGCCACCACATTGGGCTCGTTGATGGTGCACGCCATCGAGATGAGATCGCCCATGTGCGCCGTCACCCGTTCGCAGTACCGGGCGAATCGGTCCGGGGCATGGGGCGCCTCCCAAGTACCGGCTGCGGCCAGCCACCGGGGGTGCGTGAAGTGGTGATAGGTGACCACCGGCTGGATCCCGTACTCGTGGCACGTGGCCGCCATCCGCCGGTAGTGGTCGAGGGCGACTGTCGAGAACTCTCCCTCCTCGGGCTCGATCCGGCTCCACTCGAGCGAAAACCGATAGGCCCCGAGGCCCAGATCGGCGATCAGGGCGATGTCCTCCTCGTAGCGGTTGAAGGAGTCGCAGGCATCGCCGCTGACGTCCCTACACCCCGACGACGGGTCGTGCTCCATGGCCCACCAGTCGTTGTTGACGTTGCCGCCCTCGATCTGGTGGGCGGCAGTGGCCGTCCCCCACAGGAACGGTTCAGGAAAGGTGATCTCGGGCACGGCGCTACCGTAGCGGCGCGGTCGGCGGCCGTCACGTACAAGACTGGGGTAGCCGAACTGAACAGGCGGTTCGGGCCGGGGGTGACGGCAGACCTGGCAGGATGGACGCCGTGAGTGAAGCCCTCGATTCCCTGGTCGAACTGCTCGATCTCGAGCCCATCGAAGTCAACATCTTCCGGGGGGCCAACCCCAACGAGGAGCGCCAGCGGATCTTCGGTGGCCAGGTGGCGGCGCAGTCCCTCATGGCTGCTGGCCGCACCGTGGACGTCGGACGACCGCACTCGCTGCACGCCTACTTTCTGCGGCCGGGCGACCCGAACATTCCGGTCCTCTACGAGGTCGACCGAATCCGTGACGGACGGTCGTTCGTCACCCGCCGGGTGGTGGCCATCCAGCACGGCCAGGCCATCTTCCACATGTCGGCCTCGTTCCACGTCGACGAGCCGGGGCTCGCCCATCAGATCTCCATGCCTGACGTGCCCGACCCCGAGTCCCTCCCGACGTTGCAGGAGCGGCTCGAGCCCTACAAGGACAAGATCGGCGACTGGTTCAAGCGGCCCCACCCCATCGATCAGCGCCACATCGGCGGCCTACCGTGGATGCAGCGATCCAGCCAGGACCCAGTCCAGCGGCTATGGCTGCGGGCCGACGGCGTGCTGCCCGATGACCCCCTGCTCCATACCTGTATCGCCACCTACGCGTCGGACATGTACCTGTTCGACACCATGCTCGCCCCCCACGCCGTGGGGTGGGACGACCCCAACTTCATGGGGGCCAGCCTGGATCACTGCATGTGGTTCCACCGGCCGCTGCGGGCCGACGACTGGCTCCTCTACGACATGGAGAGCCCGACCAGCTCAGGAGCCCGCGGGCTCGCCCGGGGCTTCATGTTCGCCCGCGACGGTGAGCTGGTGGTGTCGATGGTCCAAGAGGGCCTGATGCGCCAGGTGTCCGACACCCATCGGACCTGACCGAAGGGCTACCCCGGTCCTCGTTGGAGACAGTCCGAGCACAAGCCCGGATGTTGGCCCCTACCGTTCACCCATGGGGCGATAGTTGCGCTCCTCGGCACCGATGTAGAGCTGGCGGGGCCGGGCGATCTTGGAGTCCTGGTTGAGCATCTCCTGCCAGTGGGCCAGCCAGCCCGCCGTGCGGGGGATGGCGAACAGTACGGGGAACATTTCGAGGGGGAACCCCATCGCCTGATAGATCAGTCCCGAGTAGAAGTCGACGTTCGGGTAGAGCTGGCGAGAGGTGAAGTACTCGTCGGACAGCGCGATCTCCTCGAGTTTGAGGGCGATGTCGAGGAGCGGGTTCTTTCCGGTCACGGCGAAGACCTGGTCAGCCGTCTTCTTGATGATCGTGGCCCGGGGGTCGTAGCTCTTGTAGACCCGGTGGCCGAAGCCTTGGAGCCGGCCACCTTCACCGGACTTGACCGAGGCGATAAACGGCTCGACGTTGTCGATGTGGCCGATATCGGTCAGCATCCGGATAACGGCCTCGTTGGCACCACCGTGGCGGGGACCGTACAGGGCAGCGGCGGCGGCAGCCGTGGCCGAGTACGGATCGGCATGGGATGAGCCCACTACCCGCATGGCGGTGGTCGAGCAGTTCTGCTCGTGGTCGGCGTGGAGGATGAACAGCACGTCGAGGGCGCGGGCAAGGACGGGGTCTACTTCGAAGCGGGGCTCAGCGATCTTCCACATCATCGACAGGAAGTTCGAGGTGAACGGGAGCGAGTTATCCGGGTACACAAAGGGCATGCCCACACTGAACCGATGGGCGGCGGCGGCCAAGGTGGGCATCTTGGCGATCAGGCGGATGATCTGCTTATCGCGGGAGCCCGGGTCGAAGATGTCCTTGGCGTCGAGGTAGAAGGTCGACAGGGCCGCTACCGCAGATACCAGCATCCCCATGGGATGGGCGTCGTAGTGAAAGCCCTCGAGGAACCGCTTGCGCACGTTCTCATGGATGAAGGTGTGCAGAGTGATCTCGCGCTCCCACACCTCGTACTCGGTGGTGGTCGGGAGCTCCCCGTTCAACAAAAGGTAGGCCACCTCGAGGAAGGTCGAGTCCTCGGCCAGTTGCTCGATCGGGTAGCCGCGATAGCGCAGGATGCCGGCCTCGCCGTCGAGGTAGGTGATGGCGCTCTCACAGGCCGCAGTGGCGGTTAGCCCCGGGTCGTAGAACCACACGCCGGGCATGAGCTTCGAAAACTCGGCGGCCGACACTCCCCCGTTCTCCAGAGGGATCTCCCGGGACTGGCCCGTTCGGTTGTCGGTGATCGTGATGCTCTCGGCCACTCGGCTCAAACCCTTCGCTCTGTCAGGATGCTCATGCTTACCCCCAACCTTAGATCGTCCTTCGCACGTCGTGACCAACCCGACCTGAAGTGGCGGCATCGGTCAACGGGCCACCTGGACCAGGAAGGACTGACTGGAGCCGCTGCCGTTGGCCTGGCCGAGCGGAAGCGATACCGACACCGTGAGCGTGTAGCGGTGGCCGGAGGCCACCGGCACGGTGCGCAGCGACGGGGCGGACGACCAGCCCGGGGCGATAGAGACCACGGCGCGGACCTGTCCGCCCTGCTTGCCAGCGGGGGCCGGAGCGGTGCCCACAGGGTCGGATGGACGGACTGTCAAGCGAACGATCACGCCCGACTCCGGGATGTTGCCGCAGTTGCTGACCGACACCAACACCCCCAGTGTGCTGGTCGGGGGGACCACGGTGGCCGAAGAGTCGGGCGCCACGGACCGCGGGTCGGTGCACGAGGTCGAAGCGGAGCCGACCCCGCCCACAGGCACGGCAGCCGGGCGCAGCCCGACGGCGGTCACCACCAGTTGATGGAAAGGGACCAAGGCCGCAGAGGAGACCAGGGCGGCGGGAAGGGACCGTAGAGCCAGGGGACCGAGCGGTGCCGAGGCCACCGGGCGTGGCACCCATACCGAGGAGTGGAGGCGCAGGCGCAGATGCAGGCCGGCGGCCGAGGCCCGCAGTGACCGGAACATGGCGTCGGCTGCCTCAAGGCGGCGGCCGGCGCCGGATAGTTCCCTCGAGGCCTGTTCCGCCGAGATCAGCGTGGCCTCCGCTGGCAGCCCACCGGTGGACGGTGCGCCGGCAATCGGCAGCGGCTGCATGCCCAGCAGCCGGTCGATGGTGGACCGTATCTGCTTGGTGGCTGATGCCCGCTCGTTCATCACCTGAGCGAAGCGGCTGCCCATGTCGCCTACGGGCGGCGGTGAGTCGATGTTTGTCGCTTGGGCCGCTTGATCGCCAGATGCAGCCACGGCCGCATCCAGGCCCTGCTGGATAGCGCCGCGAGCGACTTCTGGGAACTTCTGATTGGTCAGGTCAGGTGCCTTGGCCAGCAAAGCGGCCAGTTGGGCCCCAGTCTGAGTCGAAGCCGAGCCGAGGTGGTCAGCCAGGCCGGCGTATCCGATGGTCGTGGCATTGCGGTAGTCCTTCGACTGGCTGTGGATGGCGACGATCGACCCGGACACCAGCACGATGGTGACGGTGGCGGCCATGGCGGCCAGTACCCAGGGCCCGAGGCCCCGCCCGGGCTGGCGGCGACGTCGGCGGCTGGCTCTCGTCATCCAGGGGACGATAGTGCGGACCCCGAGGTCCGGCCCCGTCAGGCGCTGATGCCGTCCCCCGTCGACAGGTCGAGCAAGGCTGGCGATAGGTCGACATCGTGTTCGCCGGTGTGCGCCGACACCAGCTCTGTGGCCTGCAGCGGGCGGGCAGCGACGTCGACCGGGAGCGGCTGGGGGAGCTCGCGTTCGCCCACCCCGACCACACCCATTTCGACGAAGCGGCGAGCCGTCACCAAGACCCGTCCCTCGAGGGATCCGACGGCCTTGTTGTAGGCGGCCACCGCACCGGTCAGGCTCCGTCCAACGCCGGCCATGTGGTCCCCGAGCACAGAGATCCGCTCGTACAGCTGCGCGCCCAGCACCTGGACCTGGCGGGCATTCTCGGTGAGGGCCTCTTGTTGCCAGCCGTAGGCCACTGCCCGGAGCAGGGCGATCAGCGAGGTCGGGGTGGCCAACAGCACGTGGTTGGCCACGGCGTACTCCATCAGTCCGGGCTCGTGCTCGAGGGCGGCGGTCAGCAGTGGATCACCGGGGATGAAGGCCACTACGAACTCAGGTGAGGGGTCGACCCGCTTCCAGTACTCCTTCTTGGCCAGCGCATCTACGTGGGCTTTCATCTGACGGCCATGGCTGGCCAGATGCAGTCGCCGAGTGGCTTCATCGTCAGCTTCGTTGGCGTCCAAGAACGCCTGCATGGGGACTTTCGCGTCCACGGCGACGTTCTTGCCACCCGGAAGGTGCACCACCATGTCCGGACGCATCCGACCGGTGTCGCCGTCCGAGCTCACCTGTTCGGAAAAGTCGCAGCGCTCCAGCATGCCCGCCATCTCGACCACCCGACGCAGCTGCAGCTCACCCCACCGACCCCGGGTCTGTGGGCTGCGCAGCGCCGTCACCAGGCTGCGGGTCTCCTTCTGCAGTTGATCGTGAGAGGTCGATAGGTATTTCATCTGCTCGGTAAGCGCCGTGTACGAGCGCACCCGCTCGTTCTCGAGCTTCTGCATCCCTTCGTCGTACTTCCCGAGCTGCTCGGCGATGGGTTGGAGCAGCTGCTCGATCGCCTCCTGGCGCCGGGCCAGATCGACGTCGGCAGCCTGGCGGGACTCCCCCATCTTCGTGTCAGCCAGCTGCAGGAACTGATCGGCATTCTGTCGGAGCGCCTGGCTCGACAGCTGAGCGAACTCCCCGGCCATCTGGCGACGGAGCTCCTCGGTCGTGGCGATCCGCTCCTCGGACGCCCGCCGGGTGGCCGTCAGTTCAGCATCCAGCCTGGCCCAGGCGGTCCGGGCATCCGTCACCTGGCTGGACCGGGCCAGCAGGCCCACCACTAGCCCGAGGGCGATGCCGGCGAGCAGTCCGACGATGAGTCCCGAGTGCATGAGGGTTCCTCTCTTGATGCTGCGGGCTGCTGCGTGCTGCTGCGTGCTGCTGACCAGCCTCGAGTTTGGCGTTCGTCACGCAGCGTAACGATGTGGTGTGACGCGAACGGGGGACCCAACTCGACTGAGGGGTGTAGCACCTCAGCCGCTCGGTTACCCTGCCCGGCGGCACTGTGACACCATGGGCACATGCACCGGGTCGTCGTCGTCGGGGCCGGCTTTGCCGGGCTGTCGGCCGCCCGGGCCCTCATCGGCGAGCAGGTCGAGGTCACCGTCGTCGACCAGCGCAACTTCCATACCTTCCAGCCTCTGCTGTACGAGGTGGCCACGGCCGGCCTCGAATCGGGCGATGTGGCCTATCCGATCCGGGTGATCTTCGGTAAGGCCGACAACGTGGCCTTCCGCATGGCCACCGTCACCGGGATCGATTGGGAGCACCGAGAGGTCGCCTTGGCCGGCACCCACCCACTCCCCTTCGACTCGATCATCATGGCCAGCGGGGCCACGGCCAAGTTCTTCGGGATTCCCGGGGCGTCCGACCACAGCTTTCCGCTCTACACGCTCACCGATGCCCGGCGGCTGCGCGATCACATCTTGCGACGCCTCGAAGATGTCGACGCCCACCCCGAAGGTGCCGAGGCACGAGGCGGGCTCACCTTCGTCGTGGTCGGCGGCGGCCCGACCGGGGTCGAGGTGGCAGGCGCACTGGCCGAGCTGCTCGACGTGGCCGTGAAGCACGACGGATTCCGATTCGACCGCGGAGTCGGCCGGATCGTCTTGGTGGACGCCCTCGACCGACTGCTCACCCCGTTCCGCGAGTCGGCAGCTGACTACGCGGCCCGGACTCTGACCAGCCGGGGGGTCGAGCTGCGGCTCGGACACCTGGTCAAGTCAGTCACGGCCGATGCCGTGGTGCTCGACGACGGGACTAGCATCGCCACCCGCACCGTGGTCTGGGCCGGCGGGGTAACGGCCGAGCACACCGTCGCCGGGGCGATCGACGTGGCCACCGGAGTGAACGGCCGTGTCGTCGTGCGCCCCGACCTGACCGTCGAAGGGCATGAAGGTGTCTACGCCGTGGGGGATGCCGCCGCCGTGCTGTGGGGCCCCGACGACGACCGGGTCTGCCCCCAGGTTGCCCAGGTGGCGATCCAGTCAGGAACCCACGCGGCGCGCCAGATCCTGGCTCGCCTCGACGGCAAGGACACCCGCCCCTTCCGCTACAAGGACAAGGGGATCATGGCCACCATCGGCCGCCGGGCGGCCATCACTCAGTTCCGGAGCGGGCGGGTGGTGCGCGGGACTCTGGGCTGGTTGGCCTGGTTGGCGCTACACCTCGTCTACCTGATCGGCTTCCGGAACAAGATCGTGGTCTTCATCAACTGGTCGTGGCGCTACCTGTCGTGGGGATCGGGTCCTCGGATCATCGTCAGCGAAGAGACGGCTCCAGGACTCGAAGCTGCGCCTGACGACCAGCCTGACGACCAGCCTGACGACCAGCCTGACGACCAGGCGGCGGCACCACCGGGCTGATGGCTGGCCCCAGAGCGGAGCGGAGTAGAGCACAGCGGTGTCTAGCCCCAACGGGGATAGATTGGGGAGGTGGAATCTCCTCTCGAACAGATCGACCGCAAGGTGCTACAGCTCTTCGCCCTCGTGGGTGACTCGGTGTCCGGGGCCACGCATGCGCTGCTGTCCGGTGACCGCGAGGCGGCCAAGATCCTGGCTGACCGCGACGAGGTCATCGACTTGCTGTGCCATGACATCGAAGAGTTGACCCTGCAGCAGCTCACGGTGGCTGGGATCACCTCGCCGAACCAGCTGCGCTACCTGGTGACGGTGATCCGGATGCTGCCTGACCTGGAGCGCAACGGCGACCTGGCCGAGCATGTGGCGCGGCGAGCGGCCCGCGGCCTAGGTGCTGAGTTGTCCGCTCGTAGCCGGGGGCTGATCGAGCGGATGGGCGAGGTAGCGGTCCACATGTGGCGCGCCACTACCGATGCTTATGCCGAGCGCCAGTCCACCGGGTGGGCGTTGGTCGACGACCTCGACGACGAGATGGACGATCTGCACGTCAGCCTGACTGTCGAGGTGGTGGCGGGCACCATGCCGCTTCCGGTAGCGGTCGAACTGGCGCTGCTGGCCCGCTTCTACGAGCGGTTCGGTGACCATGCGGTCAACCTGGCCAAGCGGGTCGCCATTTTGTCGCGTACCAACGTCGTGCCCCCCGACGCATCACCGGCCTGATCCCTCAGTAGACGAGCGGTCACCCGAGGGATCTGACGGAGTAGGCCCGGCCATGGCTCAGGTAACGATGCCGAGGCGCATCAGCGACTCCGCGATCTGCACCGCATTGAGGGCGGCGCCCTTGCGCAGGTTGTCGCCGCTGATGAACAGGGCCAGGCTGTTGGTCCCGCCCTCACCGGCTCGGATTCGTCCTACCAGTGACGGATCGATACCGGCGGCCTGGAGCGGAGTGGGAAGGTCCACCAACTGCACGCCAGGTGCGCCGTCGAGTAGCGCCGTCGCCTGGTGGGGGGTAAGCGGACGGGCGAACTCGGCCACCACGGCCAGCGAGTGGCCGGTGAACACCGGGACCCGGACACACGTGCAGGTCACAGCCAGTTCAGGCAGGCCAAGGATCTTACGGCTCTCGTCCCGGAACTTCTGCTCCTCGTTGCTCTCCCCAGAGCCGTCTTCCACTAGCGACCCGGCGATGGAGAGCACGTTGTGGGCGATGGCGTCGGGAAAGCTGGACGCCGGGGGCCCGGTCACCGCCGAGCCGTCGAAGGTCAGCGCCGAGGCCCCTTCCACGGTGGCTTTGAGTTGGGACTCGAGCTCGGCCACACCGGCCAGCCCGGCCCCGGACACCGCTTGATAGGTGGAGACGACGAGGCGGGTGAGGCCAGCCGCATCGTGGAGCGGCTTGAGTACCGGCATGGCCACCATGGTCGTGCAGTTCGGGTTGGCCACGATCCCCTTGGGGATGGATGCCAGCGCCGACTCGTTGACCTCAGGGACCACCAGCGGCACGTCAGGGTCCATCCGCCAAGCCGACGAGTTGTCGACCACGATGGCGCCAGCTGAAGCGAACCGGGGAGCCAGCGCCCGCGATGCGGTCGCCCCGCTGGAGAACAGCGCGATGTCCAGGCCAGAGACGTCCACCGTCGAGGCATCCTCGACCACGATCTCCTTGCCCTCGTAAGGGATCGACCGCCCGGCCGAGCGGGCCGAGGCGAAGAAGCGCAGCTCATCGAGCGGGAAGGCCCGCTCGGCGAGGATCGACCGCATGACGGCCCCGACCTGTCCGGTTGCTCCGACTACTCCGATGCGCATGGCGGGCAGTCTACGGGTGCGCGAAGTGGCGCCCGGCGTACATGTTGGTCAGGCCAACTCGAAGGCAGCGTGCAGGGCGCGCACGGCATCTTCGGCCTGCCCAGCCCGGATCAGGCATGAGATGCGAATCGACGAGGTCGAGATCATCTCAATGTTGATGCCGGCGTCGGCCAGCGTCTCGAAGGTCAGGGCCGTCACCCCGGGATGGGTCTTCATGCCTACTCCGATCAACGACACCCGAGCCACATCGTCGTCGCTGATGACTCCGGTCGCCTCCAGGAGGGGTAGGAGCCCTTGGCACACCTCCGTGCTCACAGCCAGGTCCGCCTCGGGAATGGTGAACGAGATGTCGGTGATCCCGTGGATCGACACGTTCTGGACGATCATGTCCACGTTGACATTGCGGTCAGCCAGACCGCGGAACAGCTTGGCGGCCAGGCCCGGTCGGTCAGGAACACCGGTGACGGTGACCTTGGCCTCGGACAGATCGTGGGTCACCGCGGTGACGACTGCCTGCTCCATGGTTGGATCCTCCTTGTCGACCCACGTACCGGGCTCCCAGGTGAAGCTCGAGCGGACGTGGAGCGGAACGTTGTGGTTGCGGGCGAACTCGACTGATCGCAGGGCTAGTACTCGGCCTCCGGTGGCGGCCATCTCCTGCATCTCCTCGTAGCTGACCCGGGCCAACTTGCGAGCTCCGGGCACGATGCGAGGGTCGGTGGTGAAGACGCCGGAGACATCGGTGTAGATCTCACAGGCATCGGCGCCCAGGGCGGCGGCCAGGGCCACAGCAGTGGTGTCCGATCCGCCCCGGCCCAGCGTGGTCACCTCGCGGTCGGTCGACACTCCTTGGAACCCAGCGACCACCGGAACGGCCCCTGCATCGAGGGCAGCCCGCAACCGGTCCGCCTTGACCTCCAGGATCTTGGCCCGAGTATGCACGGTGTCGGTGATCATGCCGGCCTGGCTACCGGTAAACGACATGGCCTCGACCCCGAGCTCGGCCAAGGCCATACACAGCAGGGCCATGGTGATCCGCTCCCCCGAGCTCAGCAGCATGTCGATCTCCCGATCGGGCTGCACCGAGCTGACGTCGGCGGCCAACCGCACCAGCTGGTCGGTCGTCTTGCCCATGGCGCTGACCACGACCACCACGTCGGTACCGGCCCGCCGCGTGCGCGCTACATGGTCGGCCACGGCGCGGATCCTGTCGGCATCACCCACCGACGTCCCACCGAACTTCTGGACCACGAGCGACATGGTGAGCAAGGCTACAACCCGGCGCCGGTACTCCTCGGCGCACAGCTGATGAGAGCGTTCGGGACCCATCCGGGCTGCATTCGATGGACCGCTTCGAACCCACCGATGAATGCGACTACCCTGCAGGACCGTGGGAACAGAGAAGCGTGAACGTCAAAAGGCCGGTCGACAGGCTCGTCTCGAGTCCGAGCAGAAGGCTGCAAAGCGCAAGCAAAGCATCCGCCGGTTCGTAACCATCGGTATCGCCGTGCTGATTTTGGTGGGGCTGTCGCTCCTCATCTTTAAGCCTGGAAGCAAGTCGAGTACGTCGTCGTCGACGACGACGACGACGACCAAACCGACGACGAGCTCGTCGACGACGACCAAACCGACGTCCACCGGTGGATCGGGCAACAAGTCGCCCTCGGCCATCACCACGTCGGCCGACTGCCCATCGGACTTCAACGCCACCTTGAACAAGCCGTCCTACCCGTCGTACCCGCCGATGACCATCGACGGCACGAAGACCTACACGGCGACGGTGACGACCGACATCGGGCCCATCACGGTGTCGCTCGATGCCAAGACGGCCCCCAAGGCGGTCAACTCGTTCGTCTTCCTGGCCAAGCAACACTTCTTCGACTGCATCGTGTTCCATCGCGTAGTGCAGGGCTTCGTCGACCAGACCGGAGATCCGACCGGCACCGGTACCGGCGGTCCTGGCTACTCGTTCGCCGACGAGCCACCAGCCAAGGCCACCCCCCAGTACCCGCTCGGGTCGCTGGCCATGGCCAACTCCGGTGCCAACACCAACGGCAGCCAGTTCTTCTTCGTGGCCGGTCCGTCCGGCGAGTCGCTGCCGCCCAGTTACACGCTCTTCGGCGCGGTTACCGCCGGGCAGTCGGTGGTCGACAAGATCAACGCCGCCGGTGCACCAGCCTCCAACGGCCAGGGAACCCCGACTACCGAGCACCGCATGGTGTCGGTGACTGTCGCCACCTCCTAGCGCCTGGGGTAGCGGAACCACACCGCAGCCCCGCAGTCGTACCTCTCACCAAATAGTTCCCCACCCCCGACCTACAGGAGTAACCCCATGGCCCCCGAGATCCCTTCAGCAGACGGCTCCAGCCCCAAGACCCAGCGGTTCAACAGCGAGCCCCCGATGATCATCGACCCCACCAAGACTTACTCGGCGGAGATGCTCACCAACAAGGGGGCGATCACCATCGCCCTCAACCCGATCGCTGCACCCAAGACGGTCAACAACTTCGTGTTCCTGGCCCGCTGGCACTACTACGACGGCGTCATCTTCCACCGCATCATCCCCGGGTTCATGTGCCAGGGCGGCGATCCCGAAGGCTCCGGCCGCGGCGGCCCGGGCTACAAGTTCGCTGATGAACTGCCAGCCCCCGGCCGCTATGAGATCGGCTCGCTGGCCATGGCCAATGCGGGACCGAACACCAACGGCAGTCAGTTCTTCATCATCAGTGGCCCCGACGGCGTGGGACTGCCGCCCAGCTACTCGCTGTTCGGCACCGTGGTGAAGGGTCTCGACGTGGTCAAGGCCATTGAGTCGGTGGGCAGCCGCTCCGGTGCCCCGACCGAGCCCGTCGTCATCGAGTCCGTGGTGATTACTGAAGGCGACTGAGCCTTCGCTGTCCGCTACCGTGATCCCGTGAGCGGTCTGCGGATGCCTGGTGGGGTGGTGCACAAGCTTCCCGCCGACCTGCGCTTGGCGCTGGCTGGCAATGCCCAGGCGCTCGATGCCTGGAGAGACATCACTCCTCTGGCCCGCAACGAGTTCATCTGCTGGGTCGAAGATGCCAAACAGCAGGCGACTCGAGAACGCCGCATCCGACGGACCCAGGAAGAACTCGAAGAGGGCATGCGTCGGCCGTGCTGCTGGCCCGGGTGCACGCACCGCGAGCGCACCGGCAAGTAAGCCTCGGCAGGCAGGGCTCAAGCAGGCCCCAGGCAGGCCTCAGGCAGGCAGGGCTGCGAGTCCGTCGGCCGCTGGTGCCCCGTTCAGGAACACGGCCACCGGCTGCTCCCCAGCCGAGCGCCACGTACCCGCAGGGTCGCGGATGAGTGCCGTACGCTCGGGTATCCCCACCACCGGCGTGTCGGCCGGGGCCAACAGGACGGACCGGTGGAGCTTCTCCCCATGACCGTCCTCGCCGATATCGCCGAAGTGCGGCACCACGGCCACCCCGGATACCAGTCCGAGCCCGATGGTCAGCCCGCCGCCCCGTGCATCGACCATGGGATCGGTCAGAGCCATGGCGGCACCCGAGGAGCCCACAATGACCGCCCCGTCGGCCCATGCCGCCACCATGGCGTCCCACACCGCCGAGCCCTTCAGCACGCTGCGGACGTGCATGGGGGAACTTCCAGCCAGATAGATCAGGCGTGCCTTGCGCATGATGGCGGCCGCACCGTCGTTCTCGGCATCGGCGCGGGTCACCACCATCAGTCCCTCCACCCGGCCGCCTAGTGGGGCGAACCACTCGCCGGCCCGGGCTACCAGGTGCTCGGGGTGCTCATAGGCACCGGCCGTCGGCAGGACCAAGACCTCGTCCGTGCCCGATGCGGCCAGGAACTCAGCGTCAAATGTGCAGCCGTCCTGCCACTCTCCTCCACCTACGAGAGCCAGGATTCCGGGGTTTGCGTCCATGGCCCGAGTGTAGAGGTCGTCAGCACCCCACTTGCGCAGGTACTGACCGATCAGCCTTCAGTGATTGCTGCTGCCCGGCGCATCAGCGCACCCATGGCGTCGCACACCTCGGTGGCCAATGCCAGGCAGTCGGGAACGACGCCCATGCCGAAGAATCCGTGCACCATGTCGTCGTAGCAGCGGTACTCGACCTCCACGGCGGCGCCAGCCAGAGCCCCGGCGTAGTTGGCACCCTCGTCGCGCAGGGGATCGAACCCGGCGGTCACGATCACCGCAGGAGCCAGACCGTTGAGGTCGTCGCACAGACCCGGGGAGGCCCGCACGGTTTCCCAGTCCGAGGGATCGGGCAGGTAGTGGGCCCGGTAGGCCGTCATGCCTTCCTGGGTGAGGAAGAACCCGTCTCCCATCACTCGGAACGACTCGGTCACGAACCGGGCGTCCATGGACGGATAGATGAGGCACTGGGCCAAGGGAGGCGGCACGTCGTCGAGGGCTGAACGGCGTCCAGGCCTGGTCTCTTGGGCTACCACGGCAGCCAGGTTGCCTCCGGCGCTGTCCCCCATCACCCCTACCCGGCCCGGTGCGGTACCGAGCTGACCGTAGTTCCGCTGAATCCAGGCGTAGGCCGCCAGGCAGTCCTCGATCCCAGCTGGGAACGGATGCTCGGGGGCGAGCCGGTAGTCGACAGCCACCACCACGCATCCGGTGACGGCCGCGATCAGGCGGCATGAGCCGTCGTGGGATTCGAGGTCCCCGACCACCCAGCCACCCCCGTGGAAGTAGGCAATGGCCGAGGGCCGGTTCCCGGGATCGGCGATGCCCACTCCGAACCGCCGGTAGATGCGGACCGGGATGTCTGGGGCTCCGTCAGCGCCAGGGATGGTCCTCCCGGTCACGTGCACGTCGGTGCGGGTCGGCATGACCAGCTTGGTGGTAGCGCCGAACACATCGCGGGTATCGACCGGATCTGGTGCCCCCCCGCTGCGGTTGGTAGCCCGGTCGATGACAGCCGAGAGTCCCAGCAAGGCCTGCACACTGCGGTTGAGGACCCGACCATCGACCACTACCGGACTGCGATGACCGGAAAGTGCCAGCAACACTGCGGGTCGAGCCAGAACGGCCGACAGCAGTCGTCCGGCCAGCGGCCATCGTTCGTTGGCGGAGTGGGCACGGCGGTCGTAGAGCCCCAGTCGGTCCATCGGTCCCCGAGGGCCGTCCGGTCGGGGGCTTTCCGCTCGGCCGCCAGGAGCAGCGGCTGTGGTGTCGGACACGGGGGCAGGGGTCCTGCGGGTTGGGCTCACCGCCCCATCGTGTCGGCGCCCCGGGACGATGGCAAGCGACTTGAGTTGGGCGGCCCCTCCCAGGCGCCGCTAGCATCCCCTCCTATGTCAATCGCACGCGTGGGAATTGTCGGTTCAGGAATCATGGGGTCCGGCATCGCCGAGACTGCCGCCGTCAGCGGATTCGAGGTGGTCCTGCGCTCGCGCAACCAGTCGACCGCCGATGCCACCCTGGCCGCCATGGAGAAGTCGCTCAACCGTCAGGTGGAAAAGGGCAAGAAGACCGAGGAAGAGCGTGACCAGGCGCTGGCCCGGGTCACCGGCACCTCGGAGCTCGACGCCCTAGCCAGCTGCGACCTGGTCATCGAGTCGGTCGTCGAGGACCTCGACGTCAAGAAGGCGTTGTTCAGCGAACTCGACCGGATCACCGGCGACGGCGCCATCTTGGCCACCAACACCTCGACCCTCCCGGTCATCGAGATGGCCATGCAGACCGGCCGTCCCGACAAGGTCTGTGGCATCCACTTCTTCAACCCGGCACCGGTCATGTCGCTGGTCGAAGTGGTCCGGCCGCTGACCGCCTCGGACGAGACGATCGCGGCTGCCCGCCAGTTCGCCGAGGCCTGTGGCAAGACGCCGGTCGAGGTCAAGGACCAGGCCGGCTTCATCGTCAACGCCCTTCTTTTTCCCTACCTGAACAACGCCGTTCGCCTGTTCGAACAGGGTGTGGCCTCCGTGGCTGACATCGACGCCGCCATGAAGGGCGGATGCGGGTTCCCCATGGGTCCCTTCGCCCTCTTGGACCTCGTCGGACTCGACACTTCGCTGGCCATCCTCGATGCCCTCTACGACGAGTTCAAGGACCCGAACTACGCCGCCATGCCGCTCCTGCGCCGCATGGTCACCGCAGAACAGCTGGGCCGCAAGTCGGGCCAGGGCTTCCTCGACTACCGCAAGTAGGGCCAGCTCACAGCCGGGGTCGTGACCGGCCGGAGGAGGCCCAGTCGGTCCCACCTACCGCTCGGTACCCGGTTCGGGCCACAATGAGGGCATGAGCGACGTGGACAAAGCAGTGCAGGCCGACGGAACATCGGGGACGACAGCCGCCGCCCCGACCCGGGACAAGCCGTGGGTGATGCGGACGTACGCCGGTCACTCGACGGCCAAGGCCTCCAACGAGCTCTACCGGAACAACCTGGCCAAGGGCCAGACCGGCCTGTCCATTGCCTTCGACCTGCCCACCCAGATCGGCTACGACCCCGATGACCCGGCCGCTTCGGGCGAGGTCGGCAAAGTGGGTGTCCCTGTCGCCCACCTGGGCCACATGCGCGAGCTCATGGACCAGATCCCGGTCGAGTCGATGAACACGTCCATGACCATCAACGCCACCGCGGCGTGGCTGCTGGGCCTCTACATCGCCAACGCCGAGGACCGGGGCGTCGACAAGCAAGTCCTGTCGGGTACCACTCAGAACGACATCGTCAAGGAGTACCTGTCGCGGGGGACGTTCATCTTTCCGCCGCTCCCGAGCCGGCGACTGATCGTGGACACCATCGCCTACACCGTGGTCAACGTGCCCAAGTGGAACCCGATCAACGTCTGCAGCTACCACCTCCAAGAGGCCGGGGCCACACCCCACCAAGAGGTCGCCTATGCCCTGGCCACCGCCGTCGGGGTGCTCGATGCCGTGCGCGACTCTGGGCAGATTCCGGTCGAGGAGTTCCCGGCCGTGGTCGGACGGATCTCGTTCTTCGTCAACGCCGGGGTGCGCTTCGTCGAAGAGACCTGCAAGATGCGGGCCTTCACCGAGTTGTGGGATCGGGTGTGCTCCGAGCGCTACGGAGTCACCGACCCCAAGTTGCGTCGCATGCGCTACGGCGTTCAGGTCAACTCGCTCGGCCTCACCGAGGCCCAGCCCGAGAACAACATCCAACGGATCGTGCTCGAAGCCCTCGGGGTCACCCTGTCCAAGAAGGCCCGAGCCCGGGCCTTGCAGCTTCCGGCGTGGAACGAAGCCCTCGGCCTGCCCCGTCCGTGGGATCAGCAGTGGTCACTGCGTATCCAGCAGGTCCTGGCTTTCGAATCCGACCTGCTCGAGTACGGGGACATCTTCGACGGCTCCATCGTCATCGAGCGCAAGACCGCCGAGGTGGCCGAGGCCGCTTGGGCCGAGCTCCAAGACGTGCTGTCCCTGGGCGGCGCCTTCGAGGCCATCGACGAGCTGAAGTCCCGGCTGGTGGGTAGCCAGGCCGAGCGGGTCCGCCGCATCGAGACCGGCGACCTCGAGGTGGTCGGGGTCAACTGCTTCAAGGAGACGGCGGAGTCGCCGCTGGCCAACGCGGGTGGCGAGGGAGGCTCCATCATGCGGGTCGATCCGGCCGTCGAGTCCTACTTGAAGGCCGATGTCGAGGCGTGGCGGGCCGGCCGGGACCATGCGGCTGTGCAGCAGTGCCTGGACGACCTGCGACGGGCTGCTGAGGGTACCGACAACATGATGCCGGCCACCATCGCCCTGGCCCACGCCGGAGGGACCACCGGCGAGTGGGCCAATGCCCTGCGCGAGGTATTCGGCGAGTACCGGGCCCCCACCGGGGTCAGCGGCGGCGTCGGCCACCGGGGAGCCGAGTTCAGCGGCGTGCTGGCCCGCTCCAAGGCCCTGGCCGAGCGGGCCGGTGGGCCGCCGCGGCTGCTGGTGGCCAAGCCCGGCCTCGACGGCCACTCCAACGGGGCTGAGCAGATCGCCGTGGCCGCCCGGGATGCTGGCTTCGAGGTCGTCTACCAGGGCATTCGCCTCTCCCCGGCCGAGATCGCCGCGGCGGCCCGGGACGAAGACGTCGACGTGATCGGGATCTCCATCCTGTCCGGCAGCCACCTCGAACTCGTGCCCGAGGTGGTCGAGCGCCTGCGTGCGGCCGGAGTCGATGCGCCGGTCGTGGTCGGGGGCATCATCCCCCCAGAAGACGAGGTCATCTTGTTGCGCAAGGGCGTGGCCCGGGTCTACACCCCTAAGGACTTCGAGATCGGCCAGATGATGGACGACATGATCAGCCTGGTCGAGACGTACCGGGCTGCCTCGGTGGGCTGAGCTGGCGAGGTTGACCGGCTGCACACGTGCACTCCACCTGATGACTACACCGACCGGGTAGGTTCCCGGCGTGCCTACACGTCCCACTCCCCCGACCCGCCGCTCCTCGGGCATCCTGTCCGGGCCCATCGACGCCCCGCCCGAGGCCAAACTGGCCAAGGTGTTCCCCCTCGTCCCGGCCGTGGTCGGAATGACCCTCACTCACCGGTCCAGCGGGTTCTTCGGCACCCTTCTGCGGATCGAGGGCGGTGGAGTCGAACTGCGGGGACAGACCGGCCAGGAGCGGGTCTTTCGGCTGACCCCTGGGGCATTCGCCGTCGACGGAAAGGCCGTCAGCCTGGTACGAGCACCGACAGATCCTGCCGCGGCCAAGCGGGCCGGAATCACCGCCTCAGGATCGGTCGCTGTGGCCGGGGCGCCGGCACGGGTGGCCCGGGCCGGTCGGTTGTGGGTGGAGGGCATCCACGACGCCGCGCTAGTGGAGCGGGTGTGGGGTGACGACCTTCGGGTGGAGGGCGTCGTGGTGGAGCGGCTCGATGGCATCGACCACCTGAACAAGGCCATCAAGGAGTTCCGTCCGGGACCGGCCCGCCGTCTCGGGGTACTGGTCGATCATCTGGTTCCCGGCAGCAAAGAGTCCCGCATGGCTGAGGGCGTGCGTCAGTCCGATGTCCTGGTCACCGGCACACCGTTCGTCGACGTGTGGCAGGCCGTGCGCCCGTCGGTGCTCGGCATCGAGGCATGGCCGGTCATCCCCATGGGGACGGAGTGGAAGACCGGAATCTGCGAGGCCCTCGGCTTCGGTGACCCGCCGGCGGCGTGGCGCCGCATCCTGGCCTCGGTGAACAGCTACGCCGACCTGGAGCCCGCCTTGGTGGGTGCAGTCGAGCGACTGATCGACTTCGTCACCTCGGAGGACTGAGGGTCCCGAGGCGTCAGCCCCGACCCGACCGATCAGCCGGCTACTCGGGTACTGAGTCAGGTGATGACGGCGTCAGGTGCATCTCGTGAGAACGGAAGACCTCTGCGGTGTCCACCGAGTACCAGGAGTAGAACTCGTCGCGGCCGCGCTGCTGGGCCGCACGATGCGCCGGGTGGGCGCGCCAGGATCTGACGTCTTCGTCAGTCTCGAAGCACTCGAGGGAGACCTGACTGCCGTCCGGTGCGTCATAGGACTCGATTGAGATGAACCCGGGCTGGGAGGTCACCAGCTCGTACATCTCGACAGACAACGCCTCATAGGCGGCGAGGTCAGCCCCCGCCTTGTAGCGAGACCGGAACACGACGATGACCACGACTCATCCCCCAGTCCAGGGGCGGTCGCGCCGGGTGTTGGCTGGCTTGACCCACCACCGTCCACTGAACCGCCACGCCGGGGGCCCAGCGGGCGACTCGGCCACGACCATCGTGGGTCGGGGCCAGACCTGATCCACTGCTGCCGACAACACGGCCAACACGACCGGGTCGATCGGTTCCGGTCCGGCGATTCCCTCGGTCACAGCGGCATGTTCCCATGCTTGCGCTTGGGAAGGTCCTCGCGCTTCGAAGCGAGCAGATCGAGGCTGCGCACCAGGATCCGGCGCGTTTCGGCCGGGTCGATGACATCGTCGATATAGCCCCGCTCGGCGGCCGCATACGGATTGGCATAGCGCTCGGTGTAGTCCTCCACCAGCTCCTTGCGACGACCGACCGGATCGTCGGCTTCAGCCAGGTCCCGGCGGTAGACGATCTCGACGGCGCCCTCTGGCCCCATGACGGCCAATTCGGCCGAAGGCCAGGCGAAGGCCAGGTCGGCACCGATCGACTTCGAGTTCATGACCACATACGCCCCGCCGTAGGCCTTGCGGGTGATGATCTGGATCCGAGGCACGGTCGACTCGCAGTAGGCGTAGAGGAGCTTGGCGCCGTGGCGGATGATGCCGCCGTACTCCTGATCGGTCCCGGGCATGAACCCGGGTACGTCGACGAAGGTGACGAGCGGCACATTGAAGGCGTCACAGGTGCGCACGAACCGGGCGCCCTTTTCCGAGGCATCGATGTTGAGCACACCGGCCAGCATTTGGGGCTGGTTGCCCACGATGCCGACGGCCCGGCCGTTGATGCGGGCGAAGCCGCACACCAGGTTCATGGCCCAGTGGTGGTTGACCTCGAAGAACTCGCCGTCGTCCACGACAGCCTCGATGACCTTCTTCATGTCGTAGGGCTGGTTCGGCGACTCGGGCATCAGGTCGGCCAGCTCGGGAGTGAACCGCTCGGGGTCGTCGTCGGTAGCCAGCATCGGTGCCTCCTCCAAGTTATTGGAGGGGAGGAAGCTGAGCAGGTAGCGGACGTCGTCCAAGCACGACTTCTCATCGGGTGACACGAAGGCGGCCACTCCGGACTTGGTGGCGTGGCTCATGGCCCCGCCGAGCTCCTCGAGAGTTACGTCTTCGCCGGTCACCGTCTTGACCACGTCGGGGCCGGTGATGAACATGTGGCTGGTCTCTTGGACCATGAAGATGAAGTCGGTCATGGCCGGGCTGTAGACGGCCCCGCCGGCGCACGGCCCGAGGATGACGCTGATCTGGGGGATCACGCCGGAGGCCTGGGCATTGCGGTGGAAGATCCCGCCATAGGAGTGCAGCGAGACCACACCCTCTTGGATGCGAGCACCGGCGCCGTCATTGAGGCCGATCATCGGAACCCCGATAGAGGAGGCCAGGTCCATCACCTTATGGATCTTTTCGGCGAAGACCTCGCCCAGGGCCCCACCGAAAACGGTGAAGTCCTGACTGAAGACGCAGACACGTCGTCCGTCGATGGTGCCGAAACCCGTGATCACACCGTCGGTATACGGGCGGTTCTCTTCGAGGCCCATGCCGTGGGCCCGGTGGCGGGCCAGCATGTCGAGCTCTTGGAAGGAGCCGTCGTCGAGGAGGTAGTCGAGTCGCTCACGGGCCGTCATCTTGCCCTTGGCGTGGTGCTTCTCTACCGCTCGGGGGGATCCCGCATTGCGGGCGAGCTCCCGGCGCTCCTCGAGGTCTTCGAGCCGTTGGGTCATGGTGTGATCCATGGACGGTGAGGCTACCGGACCGACCGGCACTGGTTCGATTCCTGGACCAACAAACTGCCGTCGGCCCGGCTTGACCGCGCTCAGTGGGCCGTGTTTACCCAGTGTGGACCACACCATACGTAGGTCACCTGGGTGGGGGTGCCCGCCCCTAGGTAGCCACTCACGCTCCGTCCGGCGTACCGCTCCTCGAGGTCGGTGTCTCGGGTGCCGCTAAACGAGTACCGGCCAGCGGTGCCCCCGGCAAGCGGGGCTGGCTCCCAATCATCGATCCGATAGACGGATTCGACCAGATCACCGGCGACGACCACAGCCCACTGGGGCGAGCGCACCGATTCCAGATCTACCCACCGTCGGCCGATCCGCCACCCGTGACGGGCGGAGTCGTAGGTGGTGTCGGACCCGTGGGCTCCGACCCGGAGCAGCACTACCTGATGGCTGCGCTTGAACTTGGCCCGCTTGGCCAGTCCGGCCCCGAGCTCCACGGCGGGTGCCCGATGGCTCCCAAGGGTCGACCCGAGGCCCAGGCCGAGGGTGTCGTCGACGGCGGCCACCACCAGATCAGCCTCATCGACGGTGAGTCCGTGGCGGAGGATTTCGATGCGTACCGGGCGTCCATCGGACTCGGCCTCGCTGATCCGGTCCAGCAACGGGTACTTGCCGGGCTTGGTCGAGGTCGAAGCGGTGCGCGACGCCGTCGGAGAGCCGAGCGCCCGGGCGGCGTCCACGTGTCGAAAGCAGCGGTCGCCCCGACCGCGGCCGACGTAGAAGGGCCGTCCGGTGCGGGCATCGGTCAACAAGTAGACGTAGATGGCCAGCTTGGCGGCCACACCAGGGGGGAAGGAGGCCTGCGGCAGCGAGGCCACGTCGGTGGTGGGGACCGGCTCCGGCGTGGTGAACGCCTTGGGAGCCACCGCTGGCTCATCTGGGATGGAGACCGACTCGACCGGGGACTGCTCGCTGGCCACGGGAGTGGCGACAAACGGGGT
>Ga0194035_1000479_pt1 | contig 23048 bp, 20 predicted proteins | sample JunL2320m_MetaG_FD_148680 | JGI IMG/M metagenome (GOLD analysis project Ga0194035, IMG submission 148680) | Anoxic zone freshwater microbial communities from boreal shield lake in IISD Experimental Lakes Area, Ontario, Canada - Jun2016-L239-20m | ecosystem: Environmental > Aquatic > Freshwater >...
GCCGGCGTGCGCGTGATTGTTGTCCCACCCCACGTGATGGACCTGATTGTCCGGCACCTCGAGACGTTCACCGGCAGCGACGACGCGGACGTGGTCTTCACCGGCACCTTGGGCCAAGCGGTGCGCCGGGCCACCGTCTACACGGCGTGGCACCGAGCATTGGAGAAGGCCGACCTCGCGAAGGGATCTCCAGGGTTCCGCTTCCACGATCTTCGACACACGGGAGCCACCTTGGCGGCAGGAGCCGGCGCTAGTACCCGGGAACTGATGGCTCGCCTCGGACATGCGTCGTCGGCTGCGTCACTGCGCTACCAGCACGCCACGCCCAGCAGGGATGCGTCCATTGCGAATCGGCTGAGCGAGCTCGCCCTCGCGGACGAATCGGGCACCCCTTCCGTCTAAACCCGACAGCCATCGCCGAGACCGAGACGGTGTTGTAGTCACCAAACGGGAGAAGGTCCGACGAGTAAGTCCCGGTAGCGAGCTCGAGCAGGAACCGGACCGGTTCTGGTCACGTCCACGAACCGCTCATGCCCATGAACCGGTCACTCGCAGCGCAGACTCTCTGGACCGTCGGGGGCACGTTGGGGGCACGCCCCCGAAAATCTGACCCGCTCCGGATCGCCCCGCCGGAGAGAAACCACCCCTGAACAGGGACCCTCCGCAGAGCGGGTGACGGGAATCGAACCCGCGTGTCCAGCTTGGGAAGCTGGCGCTCTACCATTGAGCTACACCCGCGATGAGAAGAACACACTATCGTCTGGGGAGCATGGTTCTCTCTGATCGCTCTATACGTGAGGCGCTCGCCGCCGGCCATATCGTCATCGACCCCCTGGATGAGTCCTGCATCCAGCCATCATCGGTCGATCTGCATGTGGACCGGTACTTCCGCCTCTTCCGCAACCACACCAGCCGGGTCATCGATGTCCGCGAGGACCAAGAGGACCTGACCGAACTCGTCGACGTGGGTGATGATCCGCTCATCCTCCACCCTGGCGAGTTCGTGCTCGGCTCCACCACCGAAAAGGTGACGCTCCCAGATGACTTGGTGGCCCGCCTCGAGGGTAAGTCCTCGCTCGGGCGCCTCGGCCTCCTCATCCATTCGACCGCCGGGTTCGTCGATGCCGGGTGGGACGGCCACCTCACGTTGGAGCTGTCCAACGTGGCCAACCTGCCCATCACCGTCTACCCGGGCATGAAGATCGGGCAGATCAGCTTTCTGCAGATGACGACACCCGCCGACCAGCCGTACGGCTCCGACGGCCTGAAGTCGAAGTACCAGGGCCAGTGGGGTCCGACCCCGAGTCGGTACGCCGACAACTTTCGCGCCTGACCGGCGGATTGTCCCCCTAGCCTGCACCCGTATACCGTTTGTTACCCGTGAGTAACTCCCAGGAGGATCGGCAGTGGCCATCAGACTGATTATTGGACTCGGCATCACGTTCGTGATGCTCGCCATCGCGGGCCGCCGCTTCTACTGGCTGGGCAGCCTGATCACCTCGGGCCAGCCTGCGGTTCCGAGCCGGGCCAAGGACATCCCTGCCCGCCTCAAGGCCGAACTGGTCGAGGTGGCCGGACAGAAGAAGCTCCTGCAGTGGACCGTGCCGGGCGTGGCCCACTTCTTCACGATGTGGGGCTTCACTGTTCTGACCCTCACCATCATCGAGGCGTTCGGCTGTCTATTCGCCCGCAGCTTCGCTATCCCTCTCATCGGCAACCTGGCCATCATCGGTTTCCTCGAGGACTTCTTTGCCGTCGCCGTCCTCTTGTCCTTGCTGGTTTTCGTCGGCATCCGCGTCAAGCACTCCCCCAAGCGCGAGAACCGCCGGTCCCGGTTCTTCGGCTCCCACACCGGAGCGGCCTGGCTGGTCTTGTTGGCCATCTCCGGTGTGATCATCTCCCTCCTCCTCTATCGGGCGGCCCAGGTCAACACCGGCAACTTCCCCTTCGGCTGGTGGGCATTCGCCTCGCACGGACTGGCCGAACTGCTCGCACCGCTCGGCACCGGGGTCAACAGCGTCATCGAGACAGTCGCTCTGTTGCTGAACATCGCCATCATCATGGGCTTCCTGGTGTTCGTGGCGTACTCGAAGCACCTCCACATCTTCCTGGCCCCCATCAACGTGGCCACGTCCCGCCGGCCTCGGGCCCTGGGCGCACTGGCCTCCACTCCGGACATGTCCATGGAGGACGTCGGCGATGACGACGAGGTCGTGTTCGGGGCCGGGCGCATCGAGGACTTCTCCTGGAAGCAGCTCCTCGACATGGCCACCTGCACCGAGTGCGGGCGCTGTCAGTCCCAGTGCCCGGCGTGGAACACCGGCAAGCCTCTCTCCCCCAAGCTGCTCATCATGGACCTGCGCGACAACATGTTCGCCAATGCCGATCGGATCATGCAGCGCAACCGGGCGGCCGGTGTCGAGGTGGAGACCCTGGTTGGCAACATCATCGACCCTGACGTGCTGTGGTCGTGCACCACGTGCGGCGCCTGCGTCGAGCAGTGCCCGGTGGACATCGAGCACATCGACACCATCATCGACATGCGCCGCTACCAGGTGCTGATGGAGTCCGAGTTCCCGTCCGAGGCCGGGCTCATGCTCCGCAACGTAGAGAACCAGGGCGACCCATGGGGCCTCGGAGGCTCCAAGCGGACCGAGTGGATCGCCTCACTCGACTTCGAAGTCCCGGTCATCACCGGAACCATCCCCGACGACATCGAGTACCTCTACTGGGTGGGCTGTGCCGGCTCGCTCGACGAGCGGGCCCGCAAGGGTGCGCAGGCCACCGCCCGGATGCTCCATCGCGCTGGCGTCACCTTCGGCATCCTCGGCCCCAAGGAGTCCTGCACCGGCGACCCGGTGCGACGTCTGGGCAATGAGTACCTCTATCAGGAGCAGGCGGCAAAGAACATCGAGACCCTCAACAACGCCGGGGTCAAGAAGGTCATCGCCACCTGTCCGCACTGCTTCAACACGCTGGCCAACGAGTATCCGTCGCTCGGGGGCAACTACGAGGTCATCCACCACAGCCAGTTGCTCGACCACTTGGTCCAAGAGGGACGGCTGACTCCGGGTGGTGGCTATAAGGGAACCGTCACCTATCACGACCCGTGCTACCTCGGCCGCCACAACCGGGTGTTCGACGAGCCGCGCTCGGTCATCGATGCCATCCCTGGCGCCAAGCAGGTTGAGATGAAGCGCTGCCGAGAGAAGGGCTTCTGCTGCGGCGCCGGCGGGGCGCGCATGTGGCTCGAGGAGAGCATCGGCACCCGGATCAACATGGAGCGCACCGGTGAGGCCATCGACACCGGAGCCGACGTGGTCTCGACGGCCTGCCCCTACTGCATGATCATGCTGGACGACGCCGTGCGGGCCAACGCCAAGGAGGACGACGTCCGAGTGATGGACCTGTCCCAGCTGCTCGAGGAGTCGATGAACGAGCCGGTTGCCGTAGGTGCAGGTGCGCCGGCCGTTGCCGAGCCGGCATCAGCAGAGGGCCCCGCTACTGAGGAGTGAGTCGGTGGCTCAGCCGAAGGCTTTGGCGTCGGCTTCGCGTAGCCGGGTCGCCAGGGCCGACAGCAACTTGCGGGCAATGGTGGGCACCGACTCCAGCAGGCCGTTGAACTGACGCTGGGACATCACCAGGACGTCCAGATGTGTCGTGGACGTGACTGAGGCTGACCGGGGCCGGCGGTCGAGGAGTGCCAACTCGCCGAAGTGGTCGCCGGCACTGAGTGTGGCCACCTTGCGCCCGTTACGGGTGACGGTGGCCTTGCCGTCGACGATGATGAAGAACTCTTGGCCGATCCGGCCCTCTTCCACCAGCACCTTGCCGGCTGGAACCGAGAGGGCATCCAACGAGGCCCGGATCTTGCGCAGCTCGGCCCCGGTGCAACTCGAGAAGAGCCAGATGGATTTGAGATCTGTCGCCTTCGGTCCTGTAGCCATGTGAGCGATGCTACTCGGGGCACCCTTCCCATGGTCCGATCGTCGATGCCCGGGCAGGGCGGGCATGACCCCGGACGCGGAAGTGCCGCCGCCCGAAGGCGACGGCACTTGCACGATCCTGGACGTGGTGGTGACCCACCACGGGCTCCGTCAGAGGGCGTCGTCGCCCCGCTCGCCGGTGCGGATCCGGATGGCCTCTTCCACGGGGAGCACCCAGATCTTCCCGTCACCGATCTTGTCGGTGCGGGCTGCCTCGACGATCTTGTCCGTTGCCTCAGCCACCCGATCGTCGGGGACTACCAGTTCGATGCGGACCTTGGGGATGAAGTCCACCTGGTACTCAGCGCCCCGGTAGACCTCGGTGTGGCCCTTCTGGCGACCGAACCCCTGGACCTCGGACACGGTGATCCCGTGCAGGCCGACTTCGGTCAGTGCGTCCTTGACGGCATCGAGTTTGAACGGCTTGATGACTGCGACGATCAACTTCACTGTGCGCTCCCTTGTGGATTGCTGGACTCGGACGTTGCTGGTGCTGCATCTCGACTACTGGGCACGGTCACCGGCCACTTCCGAACGACGGGCTGAACTCGTAGGCCGTCTCGGCGTGCAGGGTGGTGTCCATGCCTTCTTCCTCTTGCTCCTCGCTGATGCGGAAGCCGATCGTCTTGTGGATGGCCATTGCCAACAACCACGAGACGATAAACGAGTATGCAGCCACAACCGTGACAGCTAGTGCTTGTTCGCCGAGGAGGCCGAAGCCACCACCGTGGAATACACCGTTGACACCACCGATGGCCTTGGTGCCCAAGAAGCCGATCAACAAGGCGCCGACGACACCACCGATGAAGTGGACGCCGCCAACGTCGAGGGCATCGTCGAGCTTCACGAGGTACTTGAGGCGGACGGCCAGGGCGCAGAGCGCACCAGCGGCCAGGCCGATCAGCGTGGCCCCGACGACGTTGACGTAGCCGCAGGCTGGGGTGATGGCCACTAGTCCGGCTACCGCACCCGAGGCGGCACCGAGGGTGGTGGGCTTCCCGTCCCTCAACTTTTCGACCAGGAGCCAAGACAGCATGGCTGCCGCCGCTGCCGTGTTGGTGTTGACGAAGGCGTTGGAGGCCAGCAGGTTGGCTCCCAGTGCCGACCCGGCGTTGAACCCGAACCATCCGAACCACAGCAGCCCGGCGCCCAGGAGGATCATCGGGACGTTGTGGGGCGGCATGGCCTTCTTGGGCCAGCCCTTCCGGCGTCCGACCACCAAGGCCACCGCCAGTCCGGCCACACCGGCATTGATGTGGACCACGGTGCCACCGGCGAAGTCCTCGGCGCCCCGCTTGAACAGCCAGCCATTGGGGTCGAAGACCCAGTGGGCGACCGGGGCGTAGACGATGACCGACCACACGGTAATGAACAAGATGAAGGCGCCGAACTTCAGGCGGTCAGCGGACGCACCGGTGATCAGAGCAGGGGTGATGATGGCGAACATCATCTGGAACGCCATGAACAACACGTGGGGGATGGTCAAGGAGTACCCGGGAGGGTTGCCCTCGATGTTGGCCAGTCCGAAGAAGTGGAACGTGCCGATCAGGCCGTGACCACCCCAGTCGGGGCCGAAGGCGAGGCTGTAGGTGACCCACACCCACACCAGGCTGACCACGCCGATTGCGGCGAAGTTCTGCATGATCATGCCGAGCACGTTTTTAGCTCGGACCATGCCTCCGTAGAACAACGCCAAGCCAGGGGTCATTAAGAGGACAAGTGCAGTACTTGCCAGGATCCAAGCGGTATCACCGGTGTTGATGTGCATGCCGCTCCTTTCATTGCTCAGGACGCACCAGGAACCTGGGCGACGCAAGACAGTGTGGAGGAGCGTTGTTTCCCGGCTGTTGCGCAATTATTTCCGGAGCATGAACAGTGAGGCGGGAAGCTCGGGCCAGGCTGGGCCAGGCCAATAGGCCTGGACGGACACGGTCACATCTGACCGAGGGAAACGGCCAGCCGGCCAGCCGGCTTGGCGGCCTGGCGGTCAGTCGGTCAGTCGGTCAGTCGGCTTGGCGGCGTACGGCCTCGGCCGCTGCCTCAGCCGCCGCCACGTCACCGAGGAACCCGTGGGACACGACCGAGAGATCGTCGCCCAAGATGTAGCGGTAGGGGATGCCGGTGGGGATCTCGAGGTCGACGATGGCGTCGTCGTGGATCCCTTCGATGTGCTTGCGCAATGCGCGCAGACTGTTGCCATGGGCGACCACCAGCACGGCGCCACCCCGGGCGCCCTCGGCCAGCAGGTCGGGCACGATGGCATCCGACCAGTAGGGGACGGCGCGGGCGACCACGTCGGCCAGGCACTCGGTCAGGGGCAGTGAGTCGATGGGGATGTCGCGGTAGCGAGAGTCGCCGGCCGGGTCGTGGGCATCCCCCCGCGCCACCGGCGGCGGCGGGGTGTCGTAACTGCGGCGCCACTCCTTGACCTGGGCCTCGCCGTGGAGTGCGGTGGTCTCCTTCTTGTTGAGACCCTGCAGGGCGCCGTAGTGGCGCTCGTTGAGCCGCCAGTGACGCTTGGCCGGCAGCCATGTCCGGCCTGCCTCTTCGAGGGTGAGGTGGGCAGTGCGCACGGCTCGGGTGAGCAGCGAGGTGTGGACCACCCGCAGGTCGAGGTCGGGGTCGGCCGCCAGCAGCTGGCCGGCGGCACGAGCTTCAGCCACACCCTGGTCGGTCAGGTCGACGTCGTACCACCCGGTGAAGAGGTTCTCGGCGTTCCAGAGGGACTGACCGTGGCGAAGCAGGACCAACTGGGGCATACCACGAGCGTATCCCGAGGTCGTGGGAAAAGAAGTTACAGAAAAAGGTCAAGAAACTTGATACATCAGCACTCAAGTTTGCTATAGTGGGCTCTGAGGTTACAAGCAACGCAAGCCCCGGGCCCGCAGAGGGTGGGGGAGTAGGAGGCATCACCATGGCCAAGGCCGTAGGAATCGATCTCGGGACGACCAACTCGGTCGTCTCCGTATTAGAGGGCGGCGAGCCCGTCGTCATTCCCAACGCCGAAGGCGGACGCACCACGCCGTCGGTCGTCGGCTTCGCCAAGTCCGGTGAAGTCCTCGTGGGCGAGGTGGCCAAGCGCCAGGCCATCACCAACCCGGACCGGACCATCCGTTCGGTCAAGCGCGACATGGGCAGCGGCTGGACCGTCGACATCGATGGCAAGGACTACACGCCCCAGGAGATTTCGGCTCGGATCCTGGGCAAGCTGAAGCGTGACGCCGAGGCGTTCCTGGGCGACACCGTCAACCAGGCCGTCATCACGGTCCCGGCGTACTTCGACGATGCCCAGCGGACCGCCACCAAGGAGGCCGGGGCCATCGCTGGCCTCGAGGTGCTCCGCATCATCAACGAGCCGACTGCTGCCGCACTGGCCTACGGACTCGACAAGGAGGGCGCCGACCAGACTGTCCTGGTATTCGACCTCGGCGGTGGCACCTTCGACGTCTCGGTACTCGAGATCGGCGACGGGGTCTTCGAGGTCAAGTCGACCTCGGGCGACTCGACCCTGGGCGGCGACGACTGGGACCAGAAGGTCATCGATTGGCTGGTCAAGACGTTCAAGGACACTGAGGGTGTCGACCTGGCCGCCGACAAGATGGCCACCCAGCGGCTCCAAGAAGCGGCCGAAAAGGCCAAGATAGAGCTCTCTTCGGTCCAGGAGACCCAGATCAACCTGCCGTTCATCACGGCCACGTCCGAGGGCCCCAAGCATCTCGACGTCAAGTTGACCCGGGCCCAGTTCAACGAGCTGACCGCCGATCTGGTAGGTCGTTGCAAGGGTCCCTTCGACCTGGCCATCGCCGACTCCGGCCTGTCCAAGTCCGACATCGACCACGTCATCTTGGTGGGTGGATCCACTCGGATCCCGGCCGTGCAGGACCTGGTCCAGTCGCTGACTGGCAAGGAGGCCCATAAGGGCGTCAACCCGGACGAGGTCGTGGCCATCGGCGCCGCCGTCCAGGCCGGCGTGCTGAAGGGCGAGGTCAAGGACGTGCTGCTGCTCGACGTGACCCCGCTGTCACTCGGCATCGAAACCAAGGGCGCGGTCATGCACCGCCTCATCGAGCGCAACACCACCATCCCGACCAAGCGGAGCGAGGTGTTCACCACCGCGGACGACAACCAGCCCTCCGTCGAAGTCCACGTCCTCCAAGGTGAGCGGGAGATGGCGATGTACAACAAGACCCTGGGCAAGTTCCAGTTGGTCGACCTACCCCCCGCCCCGCGTGGCGTGCCCCAGATCGAGGTCACCTTCGACATCGACGCCAACGGCATCGTCCACGTCTCGGCCAAGGACCGAGCGACTGGCAAGGAGCAGTCGATGACCATCACCGGTCAGTCGTCGCTGGCCAAGGACGACATCGAGCGCATGGTGCAAGATGCTGAGGCTCACGCCGAGGACGACCGCAAGCGCAAGGAAGAAGCCGAGGTACGCAACAACGCAGATTCGCTCGTCTACCAGACCGAGAAGCTCCTGAAAGACCAAGGGGAGAAGTTCGAGGGTGATGAGAAGGAGAAGGTGGAGTCTGCATTGACCACTCTCAAGGAGGCGTTGGCCGGCAACGACGTGGAGGTCATCAAGACTTCGACCGAGACGCTGCTGACGGCCAGCCAGTCGTTCAGCCAGCGTCTCTACGAAGAGGCGGCCAAGGAGAGCGAATCGGCGCCCGGTGGCGAGGTGCAGGCCGATGATGCCAACGACGACGAAGTCGTCGACGCCGAGATCGTCGACGAAAAGGACTGATCGTCGATGACCACCGAAGACATGCCGCCCACCAGCGGTGACGGCGCAGGGGAGGAGGCCGGATCGGCCGCCTCCCCTGATGCCGAGGAGATCGTGGAAGCCGAAGTCGTCGATGACGACCCGACCGGTGCAGCCGACGAGATGGTGGAGGTCGAAGCGGCCGAGATCGACCCCTTCGAGGCGGCACTGGCCGAGCGCGACGAGTATCTCGACTCGCTGCGGCGCGTACAGGCCGAGTTCGAGAACTACAAGAAGCGGGAGATGAAGAAGCAGGCCGACCAGGCTGTCCGAGCGGCGGCCTCCCTGGTCAACAAGCTGCTGCCCGTGCTCGACGCCCTCGACTTGGCCACAGACCACGTCGGGGACAACGAGTCGGACGAGGCCAGAGCGCTGGTGGCCGCTTCGGGACTGCTCCAGGGCATCCTCGCGAAGGAGGGTCTCGAGCGGATCTACCCGGTCGGCCAGGAGTTCGACCCCAACGCCCACGAGGCCGTCGGGCAGCTGCCGGTACCCGAGGACGCGGAGCCGACGGAGTCCGGCGAGCCGCTGGTGGCTCAGGTCATGCGGGCCGGTTACCGGTGGCACGGCACCGTCGTCCGCCCGGCCATGGTCATGGTCCAAGGCTGACCTCAGGGCTCAGGTCAGGGCTCAGGTCAGGGCTGACGAACGACAGGAAACTCCCACCACACTCACCACACTCACCACACTCACCAAACCCGTCACACTCACCACACCAGGGACACCAGGGACAGCACAAGAAGAGGACAGAGAAGAGACACGGTGGCGCCGCAACGCGAATGGTTCGAGAAGGACTACTACAAGACCCTCGGTGTGGCGAGCACGGCCACGGCCAAGGAGATCACCAGCGCCTACCGCAAGTTGGCCAAGAAGCACCACCCAGACACCAACCCGGGGAGTGACGAGACCTTCAAAGAGATCTCGGCCGCCTACGACGTCCTCGGAGATGCCGACAAGCGCAAGGAGTACGACGAGGTCCGGACCCTGGGTCCGACATCAGGTGGCTTCGGAGGCGGCGGCTTCGGTGGCGGCGGGTTCCCCGGTGGCGGCGGGGGCTACCGGACAGAGGATATGGGCGACATCGGGGACCTGTTCGGCGGGCTGTTCGGCCGGGGACGCCGGGGTGGCCAGCAGGCCGGACCCCAGCGGGGCACCGACGTCGAGACCGAACTCCATCTGACCTTCGAAGATGCCATCCGCGGGGTGACCACCTCGGTCAACCTGACCACGGACGCGCGTTGTCACACGTGCTCGGGCTCGGGATCGGCACCCGGCACCCGTCCCGATCCGTGTGGACGGTGCGGCGGGACCGGCTCCCTCCAGGACAACCAGGGACTCTTCTCCCTCAGTCAGATCTGCCCGCAGTGCAGCGGCCGAGGCACCATGGTCACCCACCCGTGCGGCACCTGTGCTGGCGCTGGCGTCGAGCATCGGAACCGGTCGGTGAAGGTCCGCCTGCCCGCCGGGGTGGAAGATGGCCAGCGCATCCGGGTCAAGGGCCGCGGGGCAGCAGGTCGCAGCGGCGGCCCGGCCGGTGACCTCTATGTCATCGCTCGGGTCGGCAGGCACCACATCTTCGGTCGCCGAGGCCGCAACCTGACCCTCACGGTCCCGGTGGGATTTGCCGAGGCCGTCCTGGGCACCATCCTCACCGTGCCCACCCTCGACGACAAGGTCACTCTGCGGATCCCGGCCGGGACCCCGTCGGGCCGGACCTTCCGGGTCAAGGGCCAAGGCGTCCCCGGTGGCAAGAAGTCGTCGGCCGGTGACCTGATGGTCACCATGGAGGTGGCAGTGCCAGTCGAGTTGACCGATGAGCAGCGAGCGGCCGTCGAAGTGCTGGCCCAGGTGATCGAGCCGCCCGCACGGGACGGACTGGTGGTGTGAGATGAACGACGAGAGCCGGGCCCGAGCCGTCTACGTGATCTCGGTGGCCGCCGAGTTGGCCGGGGTGCATCCCCAGACATTGCGGGTCTACGAGCGCAAGGGACTGCTCGACCCCACTCGCACCCAGGGCGGCAGCCGCCGGTTTTCGGAGCGGGATCTCGACCGGCTCCGCCAGATCCAGGCCCTCACCAATGAGGGCCTCAACTTGGAGGGCGTCCGTCGGGTGCTCGAGCTCCAGGCCGAAGTAGTCCGTCTGCGAGCCGAGGTCGAGGCCACCCGCCAGAGCGCCCGCGAGGCAGTGGCCATCACCCATCGCCAGTACCGCCGGGACCTGGTGCCGCTGTCGCAGCTCCCTGTCCCCACCCGCACCACACGTAGGCCACCACATGGCAACGGAGGAGCACGATGACCCTCAATCCCGAACGGTGGACGCTCAAGACCCAAGAGGCGCTGGCCGCCGCCATGGAAGGCGCCCGTCAGGCCAGCCATGCCGAGGTCAGCCCCGAGCACGTGCGGGCCGCTGTCCTGGACCAGGCCGACGGGATCGCTGGCCCCATCCTGACCCGGGTGGGGGTCGAGCCGACGGTGGTCCGCAGCCGCATCGCCGACGAGTTGGCCCGCCTGCCCCAGGCCTTCGGCGGTGCCGAACCCACACTCGATCGCAACTTGCGCGACGCCCTCGAAGATGGTGACCGCCAGCGGATCGACATGGGTGACGAGTACCTGTCCGTGGAGCATCTGTTGCTGGCCATGTCGGACCGCCTGGGTGTCAAGCGTGACGCGCTACTGCAGGCGTTGCGCGACGTGCGAGGCAGCCACCGGGTCACTTCGCAGAATCCCGAGGAGACCTTCCAGGCCCTCGAGAAGTACGGCCGGGACCTGACTACATTGGCCCGCCAGGGGAAGATGGACCCGGTCATTGGACGCGACGAAGAGGTCCGCCGGGTCATCCAGGTCCTGTCGCGCCGGACCAAGAACAACCCCGTCCTGATCGGCGAGCCCGGCGTCGGCAAGACGGCCATAGTCGAAGGACTGGCTCAGCGCATTGTCGAGGGCGACGTTCCTGAAGGACTCAAGGGCAAGCGGGTCATCAGCCTCGACATGGGCTCGATGGTGGCCGGGGCCAAGTACCGCGGCGAGTTCGAGGAACGACTGAAGGCCATATTGAAGGAGATCGCCGACGCCGAGGGCCAGGTGATCACCTTCATCGACGAACTGCACACCATCGTGGGAGCGGGTGCGGCCGAAGGGGCCATGGATGCCGGAAACATGATCAAGCCGATGCTGGCCAGAGGCGAGCTGCGCATGATCGGTGCCACCACGCTTGACGAGTACCGCAAGTACATCGAAAAAGACGCCGCCCTCGAGCGCCGGTTTCAGCAGGTCTTCGTACCTCCGCCATCGGTGCAGGACACCATCGCCATCCTGCGGGGCCTGAAGGAGCGCTACGAGGTCCACCATGGGGTGCGCATCCAGGACGCCGCGCTGGTGGCAGCGGCCGTCCTGTCCGACCGGTATGTGACCGGGCGCTTCCTACCCGACAAGGCCATCGACCTGATGGACGAAGCGGCCAGCCGGCTGCGTATCGAGATCGACTCGATGCCCACTCAGCTCGACGTGGTCACTCGCCGGCTCCGTCAGTTGGAGATCGAGCGGATGGCCTTGGCCAAGGAGACCGACTCGGCCTCGGCCGACCGCTTAGCCCGGTTGGACGAGGAGATGGCCAACCTGTCCGAGGAGTCGACGGCCATGACCGCCCACTGGCAGTCGGAAAAAGAGGCCATCACCACTATTCAGTCCCTCAAGGGCCAGCTCGAGCAGAAGCGCAGCGACGCCGAGCGGTTGGGCCGCGAGGGCAATTTGGCCGAGTCCTCCGAGATCACCTACGGCGTGGTTCCCGACCTCGAGCGCCAGATCGAACAGGCCACGGTGCTGCTCAACGAGCTCCAGAAGACCCAGCGCTTCTTGAAAGAAGAGGTGGATGCCGAAGATGTGGCCGAGGTGGTCAGCCGGGCCACGGGGGTGCCGGTCAGCCGGCTCCTCGAAGGTGAAGTGGAGAAGCTGGTCCGGATGGAGGACGCGCTCCATGCCCGGGTGATCGGCCAGGACGAGGCCGTCTCTGCCGTCTCCAACGCCATACGGCGCAGCCGAGCTGGGCTGTCGGATCCCGACCGCCCCATTGGGTCGTTCCTGTTCATGGGACCCACCGGCGTGGGGAAGACCGAGTTGGCCCGAGCGTTGGCCGACTTCTTGTTCGATGACGCCAAGGCCATGATCCGCATCGACATGAGCGAGTACATGGAGCGCCACTCGGTGGCGCGCCTCGTCGGGGCTCCTCCTGGCTACATCGGCTACGAAGAGGGTGGCCAGCTGACCGAGGCCATCCGGCGTAGGCCCTATGCCGTGGTGCTGCTCGACGAGTTGGAGAAGGCCCATCCCGACGTGTTCAACACCCTGCTCCAGGTGCTGGAGGACGGTCGGCTGACCGACGGCCAAGGACGCACGGTGGACTTCACCAACACAGTGCTGATCATGACGTCCAACATCCCCGGCGAGCCGATCGAGCACTTCAAGCCGGAGTTCGTGAACCGGATCGATGAGATCGTCCGCTTCCACGCCCTGTCCGAGGCCGACCTCAACCGCATCGTTACCATCCAACTGCAGGGCCTGCGCGGACGCCTGGCCGAGCGCCGGCTCGAACTCACAGTCACCCCGGCCGCTGAGACCCTCTTGGCCCACAACGGATTTGATCCCGACTTCGGAGCTCGTCCGCTGCGGCGGGTGATCCAGCGCCAGGTGGAGGACCCGCTGGCCCTGGCCCTGCTCGAAGGCCGCTACCCCGAAGGATCGACGGTCACCGTCGACGAGCAGGACGGGGCCGTCGTACTGGTGTGACCGGGTCGCACGAGTCGCACTGCTGTTGTCAGCCCCGGAAGGTGGCGGCCGACCCGGCTGAGCTGACCAGTGCGCAGAACGTGGTGCTGGCACAGCTGATTTCAGCGGCCGATAGCATCCCGTCGTGCAGCACAGGGACGGCGGGCTCCCAGACACCCGAGTGCCATGTGACTACAGAACCGTCGGACCGAGCCACCATGCAGATCGAGGCGCTCGGGCACGACACGGAGTAGGTCAGGGCCCCGGCATCAGACAGAGGAAGGGCCGCTTTCCAACTGGACCCGTCGAACACGAGGGCATGACCGGTCAGGTCGGCAGCCATGCAGAAGGTCGGGGTCGGACAAGAGACGGAGTGGAGCAGCGACTGGCCCGGCGAGGCCTGGCGAGCCCATGCCCGGCCGTTGTAGGTGGCGATGTTTCCCGTGGCGGATACCACCACACAGAACTGAGGAGTGGCGCACGAGATGTTCTGGACCGGCTTGGCTGCGGTGCCCTGATCGACCACGGCATCGTGGCCCCAGCTAGTGCCGTCCCACACGCTGACCACCCCGGCGGTGTTGACCGAGACGCAGAAGGTCGAGGACACGCACGACACTTGGTACTGCCCACCGGTGGGTCCACTGGGGGCCGGTCCGACAGCCACGGGTGCTGACCAGGTGTGGCCGTCGAAGGTCACCGCCTCCTGACTCGAGAGCGCCACGCAGAACGTGGGCGAGGAGCAGGACACCGAGTTGAATGCCCCGTCAGGTGTGGCGCTAGCCGGCGCCGACCAGGTGGTGCCATTCCACTCGAGGGCGTTGCCGCCACCGTCGACGGCCGCACAGAACGTCGACGTCGGGCACGAGGCCCCGTAGATGGCGGTGGCGGCCTGTCCCGAAGGCTCAGGGTGGACAGCCGCGGACCAGGTGCCAGTGACCACGTTGGTGGTCGGGGTCGAACCCCCACAGGCGACCAGGGTGAGCACGAGAGCGAGCGCGGCGACAACTCCAGCCACCACGCGGGCTGGGTGGCGTTGGAGCAGCTGTCCTCGTCCTCGATAGGTCATGGCGTGTGCCTCGATCGTTGTGCTCCCCCTTGGAATCCGGGGTGGTCGCCGGAGGTGGGTCAACCGGGCAGGTCGTTCACCGCTCTCATCAAAGAAATCGGCAGGTACGAGGTGAATCTGTAGGTCCCTTGCGTCTGGCCGCTGGTACCCGAGGAGCGAGGACGATCTAGTGCTGTCCGAGGTCAGGCTGGTTCCTGGGTCCAGAAGCGTGGGGTCAGGAAGCAAGGTCCTGGGCAAGGTGCACACAATAAGACACTTGATATGTACACTTTGACTATGGACGTCGGAATCCGCCAACTGAGGAGCCACCTGAGCGACTACCTCGATGAGGTGAAGGCGGGACACGAGGTGGTGATCACCGAGCGGGGCCGCCCGGTGGCTCGGATCGTCCCTGTGCTCGGAAATGCCACCCTGGACCAACTGGTGGCCGCTGGGGTGGCACGGGCACCGTTGGCATCGAAGCGGAACGCGCTGCCCCCACCGGTCGAGGCGAGCGGATCGGTGGTCGATCTGGTCGACGAGCAACGTCGATGAATGTCTACTTGGATACCTCCGCCATTGTTCCTCTGGTGATCCATGAGGTCACCAGTGCGCGCGCCACGCTGCTGTGGGAGCGAGCCGACAGGTGCGCCTCCTCGGTCCTGGCCGACGTGGAGACCCAGGCCGCCCTGGCTCAGGCCAGGCGGCAGGGCCGACTCGACGATGACCAACTGGCCCTGGCCAGACGTCAGTTGGACGAGCTGCTCCGACAGATGGTCCTGTTCGACGTAACGCGACCAATCGTGGCCCGTGCTGGGGTCCTGGCCGCAGATGAGGGGTTGCGCGCGTATGACGCAGTGCACCTAGCGTCCGCTGAACTCGCCGAGGCCGACGAGTTGGTGCTGGTGACCGGGGACCGGCTGCTGGCTCGTGCGGCCGGCCGTCAGGGACTCGGGGTCGCTGACCTCCACTCGGACAACCCGACAATCTGAGCACTCAGGCCCACCGCGCCACAGCCATCGGCCCTACCCGGCCGGCCGGGGTACACTGCTGCGTAATCCGCATTCGCAACGGAGGAGAGACGCGTGCCGGCAACTGTCGTCGTCGGAACCCAGTGGGGAGATGAGGGCAAGGGCAAGCTCACTGACCTCCTGGCCAAGGACATGGAGATGGTCGTCCGCTACCAGGGCGGCCACAATGCTGGCCATACCATCGTGGTCGACGGCGAGACCTTCGCCCTCCAGTTGGTGCCCAGCGGGATCCTGTACCCCCACATCACCCCGGTCATCGGGAACGGGGTCGTGGTCGACCCGACCGTTCTGCTGGCCGAGGTCGACGTCCTCGAATCCAAGAGCATCGACACCTCGAAACTGCTGGTCAGCGGGAACGCTCACCTGATCATGCCGTACCACCACGAACTCGATCAGCTGGCCGAGCGCTACCTGGGCAAGAACAAGCTCGGCACTACCAAGCGCGGCATCGGGCCGACCTACGCCGACAAGTCGTCCCGGGTGGGATTGCGGGTCCAGGACCTTCTAGACCCCAAGATCTTCCGCCAGAAGCTCGACGTGGTGCTGAAGGAGAAGAACCAGGTCCTGGCCAAGGTCTATAACCGCCTGCCGCTGTCGGCCGATGAGATCTGCGACCTCTACCTTGACGTGCTGGCCCCTCGGATCGCACCCATGGTGGCCGATACGGTCGACCTGGTCCACGTGGCGCTCGAGCGCGGGGCCAACGTGCTGCTCGAGGGCGCTCAGGCCACGTTCCTCGACCTCGACCACGGGACGTACCCGTTCGTGACCTCTTCGAACCCAGTGGCCGGTGGCGCCTGCACGGGTGCGGGCATCGGACCCCGCTACATCGACGAAGTCATCGGCATCGCCAAGGCCTACGTCACACGGGTCGGGAGCGGACCGTTCCCCACCGAGCTCATCGACGACATCGGCGACACCCTGGTCGACCGTGGACATGAGTACGGCGTCAACACGGGCCGCCGACGCCGCCCGGGCTGGTTCGACGCCGTCATGATGCGCCAGGCCGTCCGGCTCAACTCGTTGTCCGAGGTGGCGCTGACCAAGCTCGACGTGCTCGATACGTTCGACACGGTGAAGGTGTGCGTGGCCTATGAGGCCAACGGTGAGCGCTTCACCCATCCGCCCTACCATCAGTCCGTGTTCCATCAAGTCACACCGATCTACGAGGAGCTTCCCGGGTGGAAGACCGACATCACGTCGGCAACCGAGATCGGCGACCTGCCCCAGGCCGCACGCGACTACGTCAACTTCTTGGCCGAGCAGATCGGCGTGCCGGTCCGGCTGGTCGGCGTCGGCCCTGGCCGTGAACAGTTCGTTCGCTTTGCCGCATGAGTCGCACCGCCCGATGAGCGGGGGGCACGAGTTGGCTCGACCCGATCCCGCAACCTCGTCCTCGGCGCCCGCACCGTCCGCATCATGTGGCTAGTGGGATGCGGCGGCGGTGAGCGTGCACTTGCTCTCGACACCACCCTGAAAGCAGAGGCTTCACGATGATCCCCCGCTATGCCCCCAAGGAGATGGCCGCCCTCTTCTCTGATGAGGCCCGGTTCGCCATGTGGCTCCGAGTCGAGCTGCTGGCCACCGATGGCTGGGTGACCGTGGGTGATGTACCTAGCGATGCCGCCGAGTTCTGCCGGGCCCACGCCCCGGTGGTCGACGCCGCCTTCGTCGAGGCAGTGGCCGAACGCGAGCGGGTGACCGATCACGATGTAGCGGCCTTCGTCGATGTGGTCCAAGAGGCCATCGGCCAACCGCAGGGATCGTGGATCCACTACGGCCTGACCTCCTCCGATGTGGTCGACACCGCCCTGTGTGCCACCTTGACCCGGGCAGCCGATCTCCTGATCGACGGAGCCGAAGGACTGGTGCGGGCCTGCAAGGCCCGAGCCCACGAAGCGATCGATGTGCCGGTAACCGGGCGCACCCATGGGATGCACGCCGAGCCCACCACCTTCGGGGCCAAGTTCGCCCTGTGGGCCCTTCAGGCTGACCGTGACGTCCAGCGGCTGCGAGCAGCTCGCGAGCGGGTGGCGGTGGGCAAGCTGTCCGGCGCCGTCGGCACCTTCTCCAACATCGATCCCAGTGTGGAAGCCCACGTGTGTGCCGCCCTCGGCCTGATACCGGTTCCGGCTACCCAGGTAGTGGCCCGTGACCGCCATGCCGAGTTTCTGTGGGCGTGTGCGTCGGTCGGGGCGACCATCGAGCAGATCGCCACCGAGATCCGCCACATGGCCCGCAGCGAGCTCGGTGAGGTGGAGGAGCCGTTCAAGCCTGGACAGAAGGGCAGTTCGGCCATGCCCCACAAGCGGAACCCGATCCTGTCCGAGCGCCTGTGCGGCTTGGCCCGGGTACTGCGGGGCTACCTGTCAGCCGGCCTCGAGGATGTGGCCTTGTGGCACGAGCGCGATATCTCACACAGCTCGGTCGAGCGGGTGGTCCTACCCGATGCCAGCATGCTCACGCTCTACATGCTGCAGAAGACGACCGGCCTGGTGGACGGCCTGGTCCTGCACCCCGACCGGGCGTTGGCCACCCTCACCGAAGGCAGTCACGGACTGGTCTTCAGCCAGTCAGTACTCCTGGCCCTGGTCAGCGGCGGGCTCAGCCGCGACGCCGCCTACCGGATCGTCCAGCGAGATGCGCGAGCCGCATGGGAGGAAGGCCGGAGTTTCCGGGCCATCCTCGACGCCGATCCGGAGGTGACCCTGACTCCGGCCGAGCTCGACGACGCCTTTGATCTGTCCCGTACCCTGCGCCATGTCCACCGTTTCACCGATGCCCTGGAGGAGCTCACCCCATGACACCATCCCCCCTGCCCCTGCTGTCGTCCGGCAAGGTCCGAGAGCTGTATGACGCCGGAGACGGACGACTCTTGATGGTCGCCTCTGATCGGATCTCAGCGTTCGACGTGATCATGGAAGAGCCCATTCCCGACAAGGGCCGGGTGCTGACGGCCATGACGGCGGCGTGGTTGGAAGAGTTGTCCGACCTGGCCCCCAACCACCTGATCAGCGCCGATGCCGCCGACTTCCCTGAAGGTGCAGCCGAACTGCCGGGCGGTTTGGCCTATCTGGCCGGCCGGTCGATGCTGGTAAAGCGGGCAGACATGCTCGACATCGAGTGCATCGTGCGCGGGTACCTGGCCGGTTCGGCCTACAAGGAGTACCAGCGCGAGGGCACGGTCCACGGCATGGCCATGCCCACCGGGCTGCTGCATGCTCAGGCCCTACCGGAGCCGATCTTCACCCCCTCCACCAAGGCCGTCGAGGGACACGACCTCAACATCGGCATGGCCGAGGCCATCGACCTGGTCGGCAAGGAGGCCGCTGAGGCCGCCGCCGAGCTGTGTCTGGCCGCTTACTCCCGGGCGGCGGCCCGAGCCGAGGAGCAGGGCATCGTGATCTGCGATACCAAGTTCGAACTCGGGTATATCGACGGGGAGCTGGCCCTGTGTGACGAGGTACTGACCCCGGACTCCTCCCGGTTCTGGCCGGCCGACGACTGCGCCCCGGGTACCAATCCACCGTCGTTCGACAAGCAGCCCCTGCGCGACTGGCTCGAGGCTCAGCCATGGGACAAGCAGGCCCCGCCCCCGGCCCTGCCGGGCGAGATCGTGGAGGCCACATCGGTCCGCTACGTAGCCGCCTATGAGCGTGTCTGCGGCCGGTCGCTGGCTGACTGGTACGGTGCCTGACCATGGCCCCCTCCCAGCAATTTTCGGTGCAGGTCGAGGTACTCCTGCGTGACGGCATCGCCGATCCTCAAGGAGCCACTATCGAGCGGGCGCTGCCCGCCCTCGGACTCATCGGTGTTACCGGCGTGCGAGCTGGCAAGTCGTTCCGGTTCGACATAGCTGCGGCCGACGAGGCCGATGCACTGGCTCAGGCCACCGTGGTGGCCGACCGTCTGCTGGCCAATCCGGTGATCGAGGAGTCCGTCGTCACGGTCCGGCCCGCCTGATGGCGCCCCGCATCGGTGTTGTCCTCTTTCCGGGGACGAACTGCGAGCACGATGCCGTCCATGCCGTAGAACGGCTGGGTGGTGATGCGGAGCTGGTGTGGCACGGAGCAACTTCGCTGGGCGCCTATGACGGGTTGATCCTGCCTGGCGGGTTCGCCCATGGTGACTATCTGCGCCCTGGTGCCATCGCCCGGTTCTCCCCGGTCATGGAGGCGGTCGCGGGCTACGCAGCCGCTGGCGGGCCGGTAGTAGGGATCTGCAACGGGTTCCAGGTATTGACCGAGGCAGGGCTGCTGCCTGGGGCGCTCCAGAAGAACCGTGGATTGCGGTTCTTGTGCACCACGGTGACCATCCGTGTCGAGTCCGGCCGTACCGCCCTCACCGACGGAGTGGAGGTCGGTACCGAGTTGTCCATTCCGATCAACCATTTTGAGGGCAACTACACCTGCGATGCCGACACGCTGGCCGAGCTGCGCGCTGAAGATCGGGTAGTGCTGCGCTACGTGGACAACCCCAACGGCTCGGTCGATGACATCGCTGGGGTCTGCAATGCCGGCCGCAACGTAGTCGGGCTCATGCCCCACCCCGAGCGCGCCGTAGACCCACTGCTCGGTTCGCTGGACGGAACCGTCCTGCTCGGTGCGCTCCTGCGTAGTGCCGGCGCCACGACGCCCGCCACTTGAGTGACGGGCGTCGCTGACTATTTGGCTACCTAGGCCCGTTACCTCAGGCCAGTTACCTCAGGCCCGTTACCTCAGGCCCGGCTACGGGCGATCTTGGCCTGGGAGAGCACGGCAGCACTGACACCGACGGTCCGCCACGAAGAGTAGGAGATCCCACTGACGAGCGACCTTGGTGAAGTTCTTTTCCAAGGCGGGCATGTCGAACACGTCGCCGGTCTGGGCCAACTCGGCCTGGAGGTCCTTCTTCTCCTCGACCAGGTGCAACCTGTCGAGCGGGGCTGCCTCGGGCAACTTGGAATCGATGGTGGCCAGCCGCTTGCGGATGGTTTCCGGGGTGCGCTTACGTCCCCGGCGGGGCTTGGTCGCCTCGAGTGCTTCGAGATACTGACGAACGATACGTCCCTCTTCGCGTCCCTTGGCCAGCGCCGCCTTATGCTCGGCGGACATGGGGGTCTTCTTGCGTGACTTTGTGGCAGTGGCAGCAGCCATGTGATTACTACTCCGTATGAGTGGGTGGACTATTGACGATAAAGATTGATCTTACAGGAAGATCCATCTGCGTCAAACCCACCACGTCATTCAACGACCACGAGATACATCCTCAGTGCCTCGCTGATGCAACACCGGTGGCACCTTCGGCTGTAAATTCAGAAATTGCAACCGTATATTGCGACTAATGGCCCTATTGACAGAGAACCGTGTTCGTGTGAGCGGCCAACTGCGCATACAGAAACATTTGGCTACGGACAACTGTGCAGATGGCAGTGGCCAGACCGGTGGTGGCACCGCACCGCCGAGTCCTCGGGCCCAACAACTAGGCACGAATACCATGCAGAGGTGGGGACCAGTAATGGCCGGGGCTCCAGGGTCCCAGGCTCGGCCGTATACCATTCGGCCATGGACCCGACCGGACATGCACAGGCCGACCTGGTGACCGAGACCGGGGTGCCGCTCCACCGAGCGCTCGGGCTGACCGACGACGAGCGCGACGAGGTCGTGGGGATCCTGGGACGGACCCCCAACCACTTGGAGTTGGCCTTGTTCGCCGTCATGTGGAGCGAGCACTGCTCCTACAAGTCGTCACGGGTGCACTTGAAGCGGCTGCCTACCGAGGCACCCCACGTACTGGTCGGCCCCGGCGAGAACGCTGGGGTGATCGATGCCGGTGACGGCATTGCCGTGGCCATCCGCATCGAATCCCACAACCACCCCTCCGCCATCGAGCCCTACCAGGGCGCAGCCACCGGGGTGGGCGGCATCCTGCGCGACATCTTCACCATGGGGGCCCGTCCCATTGCCGTGATGGACCCGCTCTTCTTTGGAGATCCGACCGAGGCCCGCCAGCAGTGGCTCATCGAGGGCGTGGTGGCCGGCATCTCCGGCTATGGCAACTCGGTCGGTGTTCCCACCATCGGCGGCGAGCTCACCTTCGACCCCTGTTATGCGCAGAACCCGTTGGTCAACGTGCTGTGCATGGGAGTCCTGCCTACCGAGCGCCTCGTCCTGGGCCAAGCCTCGGGTCCGGGCAACCTGGCCGTGTTGCTGGGCTCGGCCACCGGAAGGGACGGGATCGGCGGAGTCAGTGTGCTGGCCTCGGCCGGCTTCGGTGGTGGTGATGAGGCCGAGGAGGCCGCCAAGCGGCCGAGCGTGCAGGTGGGTGATCCCTATGAGGAGAAGCGCCTGATCGAAGCGTGCCTGGAGCTGCTCGACGCCAAGCTCGTCGTCGGCATCCAGGACCTAGGTGGCGCCGGCCTGGTCTGTGCCACCAGTGAGACGGCAGCCCGGGGCGGGGTGGGCATGGACGTGGACGTCTCCGCCGTCCCCCGCCGCGAGCCGGGCATGGCCGACTACGAGGTCATGACCTCCGAGAGCCAGGAGCGCATGCTGGCCATCGTCACCCCAGCCGACCTGGCCCGGGTGCAAGAACTGTGCGCCAAGTGGGAGGTCCGGGCCGCGGTGGTGGGCCGGGTCACCGAAGCGCCTGACGGTGCTCCCGGCCGGCTCCGGATCCTTGACGGCTTCGACGGACCCGTACTCGGTGACGTGCCAGCTGTCGCCCTCAGTGAAGATGCCCCGCTCTACCACCGGCCCCTGGCCCGTCCGGCCGATCAGGACGCCCGCCTGGCCGACGACCCTGGAGCGCTGTCCGCTCCCGGCGACTGCGGCCAGGACCTGCTGGCCATGCTGGCCGACCCGACCTGGGTCTATCGCCAGTACGACCACCAGCTCTTCCTCAACACCGTCGAGGGCCCCGGTGGGGACAGTGCCGTCCTCCGGTTGGCCGCACCTGGTCTGCCGGAGTCCGAACGCGGCCTGGCCCTCACCACCGACTCCAACCCGACGTGGTGCGCTCTCGACCCCCGAGCCGGTACCGCCGCCACCGTGGCCGAGGCCGCCCTCAACCTGGCGTGCTCGGGGGCGACGCCCAAGGCCGTGGTGAACTGCCTCAACTTCGGTAACCCCGAACACCCCGAGGTCATGTGGCAGCTGTCCGAGGCCATCGACGGCATGTCGGAAGCCTGCCTGGCCTTGGGTCTGCCCGTCATCGGCGGCAACGTCAGCCTCTACAACGAAAGCTTCGGCCGGGATATCGATCCCACGCCGGTCATCGGCGGTCTGGGTGTCATCGACCACCTGGCCGCCCGTCCTCCCGGGGTCACCCTGGTCGAGGGAGGGACGCTGGTGCTCCTCGACGGCGGCGGAACTTCTACCTCTGGTGGCACGCGGCCGTCGCTGGCCGGGTCGCGGTGGGCCGTGCAGCTCCGGAACCACCGCAACGGCACCCTGCCTCCTCTCGACCTGGTCGGCCACGGT
>Ga0194035_1000481_pt1 | contig 23016 bp, 18 predicted proteins | sample JunL2320m_MetaG_FD_148680 | JGI IMG/M metagenome (GOLD analysis project Ga0194035, IMG submission 148680) | Anoxic zone freshwater microbial communities from boreal shield lake in IISD Experimental Lakes Area, Ontario, Canada - Jun2016-L239-20m | ecosystem: Environmental > Aquatic > Freshwater >...
CCCAGTTGACCAACGAGTCGGCTTCTACGGCATCGATGTCTACTCCCTGTGGGATTCCCTGCGCGAGATCCTTACCTGGCTGGAAACTAACGAGCCAACGGCCGTGCCCGCCGCCATGCGCGCATGGCAATGCTTCACCCCCTATGGCGAAGACCCACACCAATACGCGTGGGGTACCCGACTGGTTCCCGACAGTTGCGAGGACGACGTAGTGGCACTACTTGTCGAGGTGCTACGTCGTACCCGCGAACGCGGTGACAACGACGATGAAGCATTCGGCGCGGCACAGAACGCCGCAGTCGCTGCCGGCGCCGAGCGCTACTACCGCATCATGATGAACGGCAACCGTGAGTCGTGGAATGTCCGCGACGTACACATGGCCGACACCATCGACCGCATCACCGCTCACCTCGGGCCACTGTCCAAAGGCTTGATCTGGGCGCACAACACCCATGTAGGTGACGCACGAGCCACCGACATGGCACGCGACGGCATGGTTAACGTCGGCCAGCTACTGTGCGAAAGGCATGAGGCTGACGGAGTTTCACTCGTCGGCTTCGCAGCACACAGTGGCACCGTGATCGCCGCCGACTCCTGGGGAACCCAGGAACGAATCCTGCCCATACCCGAAGCTCGACGTCACAGCCACGAAGATCTCCTACACGAAGCACTCGGCACTGACGCACTGTTCATGTTCACCAAAGACCAAGCCGGCCCATGGCTATCGAGTTGGCTCGGGCACCGCGCAATCGGCGTCGTCTACAACCCCGCCCGCGAGTCAGGCAACTACGTACCCACCCAGATGGGCAGTCGCTACGACGCACTCATGTGGTTCGAACACACCAACGCGCTACACCCCCTGCACCACGAACTGCGTCCCACCGAGCCAGAGTTCGAGACCGAGCCATCAGGCTTTTGAGCCAACACATCAGTTCGTCTCGGTCCGCTGCCAAGGTCTACGCTTTTCCGCAAGCCGAAAAGGTGCCCGTGGTGCTGGCGTGCGGGTTTTGCCAGCCCATCTGACCTAGGTGAGACGCGGGTCAATTCAGCATCCTGCGCTTGATCAAAACAGCTCCGTCCGGTCTACCGAGGCGATCACAACAATCTCCAGATGGCGGCGGCGCTCTAAGCCACTCCTTGCGTGTGGCGACCGTTTAGTAGACAGGAGCACAAAAAATTTTAAGGTGCGAAGCGAAGAACCGGATCACCGAACGTGGACGAATGTGAGGTTGAAGCCGTCTACCTTCACCAAGGCGTAGCCCACTGAGCGAAGCGCCTGTCGTGTAGCACGACCCCAAGCAAGAGGCTCAGGCTGGTCAAACTCCACGCACAACACTGAGGGCAGCGTGCCGTCTCGCAACATAGCGCGGATCGTGTCGTGCTCTGCACCCTCGATATCCAGCTTGAGCAGATCTAAGTGGTCATGACCTAGTTCGGTCATCAGCCCGCTCACTGTTGCTGCCCGCGCCTCAAAGTAAGTGTCAGTGCGCTGCAGGTTCTTAATGGAATGAGACACATGACTGGCGTCTTGAGGAGCGTAGAAGCGCAGACTGCCAGCAGCTCCGGCGAGACCGAGTGGCACCAGCACAAAACGAGCATCGACAGGCTGGCCCGCGATCCAGTCGATACTTTTCGGAGTTGGGTCAATCCCCCAGACGCGGCACCCGTACCGCTCAATCACCCCTAGGTCAAAAGTGATGTCGGTTCCGACGCCCGCGAGGTAGCAGATGCTCTCCGGGCCGAGTAGGTCTTTGGGAATCCACCACCCACCATAGTCCGAACCGATACGCACCAGGTCGTCTCTCTGCTGGTCCAGCCTGTATAGAAAGGGAAAAATCTGCCGCACCAATCCGGTCCGGAGTCGAGTCGCTAAGGGATGCATAAGGGCCACGCTATCCATTTCGTGGCTATTTTTCGGCTTTCCCAGTTGACCAACGAGTCGGCTTCTACGGCATCGATGTCTACTCCCTGTGGGATTCCCTGCGCGAGATCCTTACCTGGCTGGAAACTAACGAGCCAACGGCCGTGCCCGCCGCCATGCGCGCATGGCAATGCTTCACCCCCTATGGCGAAGACCCACACCAATACGCGTGGGGTACCCGACTGGTTCCCGACAGTTGCGAGGACGACGTAGTGGCACTACTTGTCGAGGTGCTACGTCGTACCCGCGAACGCGGTGACAACGACGATGAAGCATTCGGCGCGGCACAGAACGCCGCAGTCGCTGCCGGCGCCGAGCGCTACTACCGCATCATGATGAACGGCAACCGTGAGTCGTGGAATGTCCGCGACGTACACATGGCCGACACCATCGACCGCATCACCGCTCACCTCGGGCCACTGTCCAAAGGCTTGATCTGGGCGCACAACACCCATGTAGGTGACGCACGAGCCACCGACATGGCACGCGACGGCATGGTTAACGTCGGCCAGCTACTGTGCGAAAGGCATGAGGCTGACGGAGTTTCACTCGTCGGCTTCGCAGCACACAGTGGCACCGTGATCGCCGCCGACTCCTGGGGAACCCAGGAACGAATCCTGCCCATACCCGAAGCTCGACGTCACAGCCACGAAGATCTCCTACACGAAGCACTCGGCACTGACGCACTGTTCATGTTCACCAAAGACCAAGCCGGCCCATGGCTATCGAGTTGGCTCGGGCACCGCGCAATCGGCGTCGTCTACAACCCCGCCCGCGAGTCAGGCAACTACGTACCCACCCAGATGGGCAGTCGCTACGACGCACTCATGTGGTTCGAACACACCAACGCGCTACACCCCCTGCACCACGAACTGCGTCCCACCGAGCCAGAGTTCGAGACCGAGCCATCAGGCTTTTGAGCCAACAGATCGGTTCGTCTCGGTCCGCTGCCAAGGTCTACGCTTTTGCCCATGACGTACCTGCTGGCGATCGGCACGCGCAAGGGCTTATGGCTTGCGCGTAGCGAGGATCGACTCACCTGGTCTCTCGACGGCCCGCACTTCCTGATGGAAGAGGTGGCCGCGGTCGCCATCGATTCTCGTCGTGAGACCACCCGACTACTTGTCGGCGTGCTGTCGATGCATTACGGCCCCACCCTCGTGTGGTCTGACGACCTCGGTAGCACATGGAACGAGACAGGTAATGGTGCAATCCGCTTCCCCGATGACACCGGCACCGCGTTAGGACGGATCTGGCAGATCCACCCAGACCGCAACGATCGACCCGAAGTCGTATGGGCGGGCTGCGAGCCGACATCGCTGTGGCGCAGCACTGACGGAGGCCTGAGTTTCGCACTCGTGCAGAGCTTGTGGGATCACCCGCATCGAACCGAATGGCTTCCCGGTGCGGGCGGCGCTGCCGTGCACTCGGTTGTCGTGCACCCAACCTCTGATCGCGTCACCGTCGCGATGAGCAGCGGTGGGGTCTACGTCAGCGACGATGGCGCCACCGGCTGGACCCCACGCAATATCGGTATCTCAGCGAAGTTCCTGCCCGACATGTATCCCGAGTACGGCCAATGCGTGCACAAGATCGCTGTCGACGCCAGTGGGCCCGACACCATGTACGCGCAGAACCATCACGGCGTCTACCGCACCGACGATGGCGGCATGCAGTGGAACTCAATCGCCGACGGGCTCCCGAGCGACTTCGGGTTCTTCGTCCTCACCTCGCCCCATACCCCAGCAACCGCATGGGTTATGCCGCTTGAAGCCGACATGCGACGAGTGCCAGTGGGTGGACGCATGCGCGTACATCGCACCCGTGATGGCGGAAGCACCTGGACCGAGCTTGGCGCTGGCCTACCCGACAACTCGTGGAGCGTCGTGCTTCGCGACGCCGCATGCGTCGACACAGACCCGAGCACAGGCATCTATCTAGGTACGCGTGATGGTGTCATCTACGTCAGCACCGACGAAGGCGACACGTACTCAGTGATCGCCGAACACCTCCCCGACATCTTGTCGCTGCGGGTGGCCGTCCTCCCATGACCGCCGCGCTCGATGCCGTCACAGTGCAACTGCCGAGTTCGTTGCGTGAACTCGTCGGCGGTGCACAGAGCATCACCGTGTCGCCCGCGCCAGCCGATGTTGGCGCGCTACTCGATTCCCTAGCGCTAACCCATCCAGTGCTGGAACGCCGGCTGCGCGATGAGACGGGCGCGATTCGCCGCTATGTCAACGTGTACGTAGACGGTGATGACATCCGTCGCGCTCAGGGCGTGGCCACGCCAGTAGTTGCCGGAATCACCGTGCAGATTCTGCCCAGCATCGCGGGTGGCTGACCGCTTTCGCATCTAGGTCTTCCCCTTGTGCCTGACCCACCCCTAGATTGGGAACGCCCATATGTAGCGGCCGAGGATCACGACTGAGTCACGCGCGGGTGTCGAACTCGCGCCAGCGGGAAGGACGATCACCTTGAGCCGCAGGATGATCCGGGTTCTGCTCGCCGTGAACCTGTTCTCCATCGTGGAAATGGGCGCATGGGTCTCGGTACTGCTCTACATGTTCGATCGCGGCGGCCCCACTCTCGCTGGCCTCATCTCGGTCACCCAACTACTTCCGGCAGTGCTACTCGCACCAGTCCTGGGGAGCCTCGGTGATCGACTTCCGCGAGGCGTCGCGCTCAGCCTTGGCTATTTCCTAGAGGCTGTCTGCCTGACACTCCTTAGCGTCACCATGTTCACGCAGGCTCCAGCGGCCGTAGTAGCCATCGCAGCAACGTTGGCGAGTCTGGTGATCTCGTTCACGCGACCCGTGCACTATTCGGCGCTGCCTATGCTGTCGCATAGCCCAACCGAGTTGGTACGAGCGAATTCGGTCACCGGCCTTGCCGAAGGTGTCGGCCTGTTTGCTGGCCCAACGATCGCTGGCCTCGTGGTTGCCGCCTCGGGCTTTTGGCAATTCCCGGCAATGTGTGTGGCTCTCATGCTCGTGGCATGCGGGCTCACTCAGCGGCTCGGGCTCGGGCACCCCGTAGCAGAAGACGATGACGACGCAGCAGACGGCGTACTCGCGGGTCTGCGAATGATCGTCCACGCGCCGGCCATTTTGGCTCTACTTTCCCTGGCTGGCCTTACCTATGTGCTGGCCGGCTCAACCGAGATCCTGGGTATCGCGTTTGCATCGCACGTCCTAAACGGTGGCGCCGATACCTCCGGGGTGATCGTCGGCGCCGACGGCATCGGCTTCATCATCGGTTCGATCATCGCTGCTGGGGTGGCGCTGCGGGCCCGGCTGGCGCCAGTGATGGTCGTAACAATGGCACTAGCTGGTATTCCTTTGCTGCTCATGGCATTTGCGCGGAGTCTGCCCGTAGCAGTTGCCCTGCTCACCGTGAGCGCGCTCTCTGTCGCACTATCGGCCGTGGCAGGAAGAACTCTGCTTCAACGTGCAACCGCACCTTCAATGTTGGCCAGAGTGTTCGCGGTGCAAGAGAGCATGATGGCGCTCGGTCTAGCTGTGGGAGCCATGGTCAGCCCGGTCTTGGTCGCATGGCGTGGCGCGGATGGCTCCTACGTCCCGCTTGGTCTAGCGCTGGCAGTGGTGGCGCTGCTCACCTGGCCGGCGCTACGTACACTTGATCGAGACGCGATCTACCGTCCTGACGTTCTCACCACGATGCGCCTGGTGCCCTTCCTCGCCGCGATGCCGGTGCCAAACCTCGACCGGCTCTCCCGCGATGCCCACTGGATTGACTTCCCACCGGGATCAATCATCACGCATCAAGGTGACCACGACTCGACCTTCTACATCGTCGAAGAAGGGCAACTCAGCGTGACCATCAACAGCCAACGAGCACAAGCCACCCTCGGGCCGGGCGACAGCTTCGGGCCGGGCGACACCCTCGGGCCGGGCGACAGCTTCGACGAGATCGCACTCCTGCACGACAATCCACGCCCAGCCACCATCACCACCCTCACCACCAGCCGCCTGCTTCGCATCGAACGCACCGCATTCGAAACCGCACTAGCGATCCCCCACGTGCGCGCCCTCGACGGCCTCCTCTCCGACGATGAACTCGAAGCGCGAATCGTCGCAGCCCTCACCCGAGAGCCACAAACCATCAACCAAATCCAAAGGCACCTCACGGTCACCCGCTCAGCACTCCAACCCACCCTGGATTCGCTCACCGAACGCGGCATCATCACCCAAGTCGACGGCACGTACAGCCCCCACTTCGGCACCCGACACCACACCGCACAACCAGCCCTCGACGGCGTCTAACCCACACGCCACAATCGGCTCGGCCGCATGCATAGTCCGGCTCCGAGACCCAACGTCCGCACCGAGGCGAGGCCAGCGAAGCGTTGAGCGACATCGAGGTCGGTGTGCACTGAGCGCGATGTATCAGCTGCGTTGAGGTGGCAGTTTGCTCTGAATCCAGCCGATGAGGTCACTGCTGCTTCGAGTTTGCATCCACACTCGGCCGGGGCCAGTGAAATCAGTGACCAAGCCTTCGCCACCCAGGAGGGTCGACTTCCAACTTCCGGCTTTGCGCACGGCGTAGGTGACCGTGTCGTCAAATGCGACAACGTGTCCGGTGTCGAGGGTGAGCACCTCGCCGGCGTTCAACGTCATCGCTCGCACAGCGCCGTAAGCCGCTAGTAGTAGATCGCCCTGCCCACTGCAACGAAGCAAGATCAGCCCTTCACCACTGAAGAACGACTTGCCCCCACCCCACTTGGAATCAACGTCGATCGAAGGGTCGGAGGCCACCCACGCACCCGATTGCACCATCAACGAAGTCTGGCCATCGAGGCTCACCTTGGCCATATCGCCAGGAAGCGCCGCGGCCACACCCACAACCCCGCCGGAGCCGGAGCTGAAGTCGTTGACGAAGAAACTCTCACCGCCGAGAGAACGCTTGAGCCCCTTCATGAATCCGCCTTGCGTGGACGTAGCAATCTGTATGTCGCCGCGAGTCATCGCCATCGCGCCAGCCTCGACTCGCACTGAGCCACCAGCCGGTAAGGAGATGTCGCCGAAGGCGAATGCCGGGCCTGAAGTTATCTCAACCTGCATGGGACCAACCTTTGATAACGCGGATGTTGCGAGCCGCTAGATGGACGATGTGCCGACAATCCTATTTCGCTCACAGTCGCCGCCACTGAACTTTCGTGACACCAGCGCCAGACACATTGCCGACAGCTAGGCCCTGCCGCTGCTCGCTGCTCGACGTCGAGACAGTGCGTCGACACTGGCTGCGATCAGCAGAACAAACCCAGTAACGATGAACTGGATGCCAGCCTGCTGAGTGATCAGCGGAAGTCCATTGCCGATGACGGCAACGACGAGGCCACCGACAACGGCGTCCCAAACGCGGCCACGACCACCAAAAAGGCTCGTTCCGCCGATCACCGCTGCCCCTACCGCGTACAGCAGCGTGGTGCTGCCGCCGGTTGAGGGAGACACCGAATTGTCACGCGAAGCGAACAGGATCCCAGCGACCCCAGCCATGGTCGAACAGATGACAAAGCAGGCGACGCGTACCCCGCGCACGTTGATGCCAGCACGTCGAGCGGCCTCGGCATTGCCGCCGACCGCATAAATGTGCCGCCCAAATGCCGTGCGGCTCAGCACAAATGTGAGGCCGACTAGCAGCACGAGGATCAGCGGAACGATGTAAGGCACGCCCTCGATCGAAGCCGCCACCGGATTGCGGCTGCGCTCCTGATTGAACACGAAAGTGAAGACGCCATAAATGACGGTCAGGCTGGCCACCTTCAGTAGCCACAACGACGGAGGCTGCGAAACCAAACCAGCACGCCTGCGGGCGCGAAGTTGAAGCCCGGACACCACTGCATAGCCACCAGCGACGATAACGAAAAGGACCCACCCCAGTGTTGGCGGAAGGTTCTTGTTTTCCAGCGCCAAGATGATGCTGTCGCGAACGCCGATCGTGCCACCGTCGCCGATGATTAGGAGCATCAGCCCTTGCAAGCCAAGGAACATTGCGAGGGTGACGACGAAGCTGGGAATGCCTAGCCTGGCGACCAGCACACCGATGAACAAACCGATGATCGCCCCCGTAACCAGTGCGGCCACGATTGCTAGGTACCACGGCCACCCATGCTGAGTGAGCGTGACCGCGAGCACCGCCGCGCACGTACCTGCCGCGAATCCGGCCGAGAGGTCGATCTCGCCGAGGAGCAGCACAAAGACGAGCCCCATCGCCAAGACGATCACCATGGAGCTCTGCGTGAGCAGATTCGCAAAGTTAAACGGAGTGAGGAAGACCTTGCCTTGCAGGGCACCGAAAACTATGACGAGTGAAATCAGACCCAAGACCGCGGGCAGCGAACCGAGCTCACCACCACGCACACGAGTCCAGTAATCACGCATCGCCTGCGCGAGCGACTCTGTCTCTGACGGTGATTCCTGCTCCGGGCTCGCTTGCTTGCTCGCGATACTCATGCTGTCACCGCGTGCTGGATTCCGATATCGCCGCTGCGACCTCCGGTGATGAGCTCAACGACTTGCTGCTGGGTCACCTGCGACACCGGCACTTGGGCAGCCATCTCCCCTAGATAAAGCACAGCGATGTTGTCTGCTACCTGCATGACGTCTTTCATGTTGTGCGAGATCAGCACCACGGCCAAACCATTATCAGCGAGTCGTCGCACAAGGTTGAGCACCTGCTCAGTTTGCGCGACGCCGAGGGCTGCAGTGGGTTCGTCAAGGATTACCACTCGCGAGTTCCACAACACTGCTCGGGCGATCGCGACAGTCTGGCGCTGGCCACCGGACAAACTCGCCACTACCTGACGGACCGACTTCAGAGTGCGCACCGAAAGCCCGTTGAGCGTCTCGCGTGCGCGCTGTTCCATCGCGGCTTCGTCAAGGCTGACTCCACGCTTCATCTCGCGACCGAGAAACATGTTGTGCACGACATCGAGGTTGTCGCACAGGGCGAGGTCTTGATAGACCACCTCGATCCCGAGTTCATTGGCTTGCTTGGGCCCAGAGATCTTCACCGCCTCACCGGCGTAAGTGAAGTCCCCGGAGTCGAACGGGTAGATTCCAGCAATCCCCTTGATGAGAGTACTTTTCCCGGCTCCGTTGTCGCCCACAAGTGCGGTGACCTGACCTGACCACACGTCGATATCAACATCGCGCAGCACCTGTACGGCACCGAAACTCTTGTTGATCCCGCGCAGCGACAGGATCGGATTGGCCAACGCGGCTAGCGACGAATCACTCGTCGTCATTGAATCACCCTTTCAGGATCGAGCACCCGCTCGCTTGTGTGCGACACAGACAAGTGTGGCCTTGACAGACAAGCTTCGCTGGCGTTGCCGCAACGAACCCTGCAAGTTGAGTATGTAGCAGTGGGGTGGGGGTGTGGCCGGTAAACGGCCCAACCCCCACCCCACTCGTGGCGCTACTAAGAGATGCCGAGCTCCGTGCAGGCCTTCTTGGCTAGATCGGTCGTGCAGATCTTTGCCGCCGTGGTGAAGCCATCAGCGATGACATCCCCAACGTTGGCCTTGAAGATTCCCTGCGGCACGAGCAGCACTGACGGAACGTCCATTCCGGTCTTGCTGTCCTTCACGGTGCCGTTGGTCGCAACCGGCTGACCACTTGCGATGGCGATTGCAGCCGCCGCTGCGGCTTCGGCTTCCTTCTTGATCGCCTTGTAGACGGTGACACACTGAGTGCCTTCAAGAACGTTGGTCAGGCCCACATCGGTGGCGTCCTGGCCGGTAACCGGGATCTTGCCCGCGAGGCCGTTCTTGGCGAGGACTGCGATAACCGATGAGCCGAGGCCATCGTTTGCGGCGTTAACTCCAACAATCTTTGGATCCTTGGCGAACATCTGCTCGAAGATGGTCAACGCCTTGGTGTTATCCCAGTCGGGTACTGACTGGTCCTGGCCGATCGTGAAGCCACCGTCAGTGATCGACTTCTGGTAGCCCTGCTTGAACAGCGTGGCGTTGTTGTCGGTAGGCGAGCCGTTGAGCAAGTCGACCGTGCCCGACATGACACCTGCATCGTTGAGGCACTTGACGAGACCGTCGCCCATGGTCTTACCCACTGCGACGTTATCGAACGACACGTACGCCGATGCGCCGCCGCCGAGAGTGAGCCGGTCGTAATCGATGCTCTTGATGCCCTGTGCGGTGGCCTTGGTCTCGCAGGCCGCGCCGGTGTCGCTGTCAAGGTTGACGATCATCAGCACCGTGACGCCACTTGCGATCATGCTGTCGCAGATGGTCGCAAACTTGGCCTTGTCGCCACCAGCATTCTGAATGTCGAACGCAACATTCGCGGCGGTGAAGGCGTCAGTGAGGTACTTGCGGTCAGCCGTTTCCCAGCGAGCCGAGGAGGCGGAGTCAGGAAGGATGACGCCGACCTTGTTGGCGGCCGCACTCGATGAGGCCGGAGCCGGGCTGCTGCTGCTTGCTGCCGGTGTGCTGCTGCTGCCGCACGCGGCGAGAGCGAGAGCTCCCACTGCTGCCGCAGCAACCATTGTCAGATTTCCAGTACGCATTTCTCTCCCTGGAGATTAGTGAAATTTTGCGCCGAGTGCGAAGCGAAAACCCCTGCCCTGACTCGCTAAGCGAAATCAACGGCATTCGCTGCCCCCCACACGGCACGTTGCTCTGGTGACGCTAATTCGCTCCGCAAGACGTGGCAAATCCAAATGTGGTCATTGAGGACGCAGACGATAACAAGTGAGTCACATTGAGGTCACAACTGATAATTCTTCGGCATATTGTCCCGATTTTTCTAGATCGTCATGATTCGTTCCGAAGGCCAACATGCGCTAAATCGTTGAGCACCGCCTGAGCCAAGCTAAATATTGATCTTGTCGACGGGCTTTGCTATCCCAGATGCTATCTAGGCCAAAGAAGCCGGTTAGGCTATTCACGCCTCTGGCAGAACACAGAGGCCATGATCATTTTCGATCGCCGTCCATACAGTTGAGGTAGTTATGTCTATTCCAAGCCCGATCCCTGGCGATAAGTTCACCTTCGGATTGTGGACAGTGGGGTGGCAGGCGCGTGACACGTTTGGCGACGCGACCCGCCCACACCTTGATCCAGTGGAGTCAGTGCATCGGCTGGCCGAGCTTGGCGCGTATGGCGTGACCTTCCACGACGACGACCTCATCCCGTTCGGCGCGGCCGCCGATGAACGCAGCAAGCTCATTGCCAGATTCAGCGCTGCACTCGATGCCACCGGCATGAAGGTGCCGATGATGACCACCAACACTTTCTCGCACCCGGTTTTCAAAGATGGCGCGTTCACCAGCAACGACCGTGACATCCGTCGCTTCGCACTACACAAAGTCATGCGCAACCTCGACCTCGCCGCTGAACTCGGCGCCCACACCTACGTTCTCTGGGGCGGCCGCGAAGGCTCAGAGATCGAAGCAGCGAAAGACGTACGCCTGTGCCTCGACCGGTACAAGGAAGGCTTGGACTTCCTATGCCGCTATGTCACCGAGCAGGGTTACGGCATTCGCTTCGCCATCGAGCCCAAGCCCAATGAGCCGCGCGGCGACATCTTCTTGCCCACCATCGGACACGCGTTGGCATTCATCAACGAGCTCGAGTACTCCGACATGGTCGGCCTCAATCCGGAGGTTGGGCATGAGCAGATGGCCGGCTTGAATTTCGTTCACGGCATCGCACAAGCCCTGTGGCACAAGAAGTTGTTCCACATCGACCTCAACGGTCAGCGTGGCGCACGATTCGATCAGGATCTTGTGTTCGGACACGGCGATCTCATCAACGCGTTCTACCTGGTCGACCTACTCGAGTCGGCGGGCTACGACGGGCCACGGCACTTCGACTACAAGCCGAGCCGCACCGAGGACATCGCCGGAGTGTGGGCGTCAGCGGCTGCCAACATGCGCATGTATGTAGTGCTGCGTGAGAAGGCGCGCGCGTTCCGTGCCGACCCTCGGGTGCAGGAAGCCCTGTCGGTATCCGGAGTCGGCCGGATGGCTGAACCCACCGTCGCAGTTGGCGAATCGTTCGCCGAACTCGTCGCCGACGTCGAAATGAACTTCGATGTCGAGGCAGCCAGCAGACGCGGATACTCGTACTCACAACTCGATCAACTCGGTCTCGAGCACCTGCTCGGTACCGCGTGAGTACGCCATGCGGGGCGGGGCGCACCGCCACGGTCCCGGCCACCACAGCTTCGACCACCGCAGCTTCGACCACCACAGCTTCGACCACCGCAGCTATGCGCACTGGCTGGTAGCCCGATGACCCACTCCATCACCCGCGCGCCAGACCCAGAGGTGCCCTCGCACGAGCGCGTCACGATGACTTCATCGGCCGGGATCGCCCTCGCAGTCGATCCGCAGGCTGGCATGGTCACTACGTCCTTGCTTTTCGGTGGCGTCGAAGTGCTCGGCAGGCGTGGCGGTTTGCCCAAGTACTTGACTGACCAGACTACTTTTGGCGTTCCACTGCTGGCCCCCTGGGCCAACCGTCTGGCCTCGGCCACGCAGCAGGTCGGAGCGGTCAACTGGTCAGTGCAGCCTGGTAGTCCAGGGGTGCACCCCGACGCATTCGGACAACCGCTGCACGGCCTACTCGGTGGCATCGACGCCTGGCAGATCGAAGACAGCGGCGCCGACAACGACCACGCATGGATCCGCAGCCGACTGCGCTTCGACGAGAGCCTGGATCGATTCCCCGGGTTCCCTTTCGCACACGATCTCGAGGTTGAGGTTGAGCTTCGTGGACATACTGCTCGTTACACCACATCGCTCACTGCCACTGGAAACCGTTCAGTACCAGTGGCTTTCGGCTGGCACCCATACGTGGCATTCCCTGAGATCCCTCGGGAGCAATGGCAGATCGATGTCCCATTCATCCGCCATGCGACAGCGAACGACGCCAGCATTCCCACCGGAGATGTCACCGATCGCCCTATCGAGAGTGGCGATCTAGGTAACCGGATCTACGACGATCTGTTCGTCGATCTTCCCGACAACTTGGTCGCTCGGGTCAGTGCCGGTGACCGCTCGGTCGAGTTTCGCTTTGTTCGCGGATACCCATTCGGGGTCATGTGGGCGCCGTCCCACTTGGACGTTGTCTGTATCGAACCCATGACCGCACCCACCGATCCGTTCTCAGGCAAGTGGCCGGTTCGGGTCGCGGAGCCAGGCCAGACAGTTGATGCTGTATTTGAGTTAACGGTGTCTCGTATCTAGAAGTGACGCCGTGGGGGTCGCGGCACTCCAGCCGAGAAGACGGAGTTCGAGAGAGGCGTGAAGGCAATGGAGACAAGGGATTTCGTCCGGTTGGCTAGATCCGCATCGGTAATTGGGATGGGCTGCTGGCAACTCGGCGCCGACTGGGGTTCAGTCGACGACGCCACTGCGCTTTCGACCTTGCACGCTGCCGCTGATGCTGGTGTCACGTTCTTCGACACTGCCGACGTATACGGCGATGGCCGCAGCGAGCGCCTCGTCGGCCAGTTCATTCGCGAACGCGCCGATACCGACCTGTTCGTCGCGACCAAGACTGGGCGGCGCGCCGCAGCGCAGGAGGACAGCCACTACACCGAAGCCAATCTCCGCTCGTGGATCGCGCGCTCCCTCGACAATCTCGGGGTCGAACGCCTCGACCTAGTGCAGTGGCACTGTCCACCGACAGCGACCATCGAGCGAGACTCGATGTATGACCTCTTCGATCAATTCGTCAGCGAAGGACTCATCGCCGGCTACGGAGTCAGTGTGGAAACCGTGCAGCAAGCTCTCACGGCAATGGCTCACCCGCACATCGCCAGTGTCCAGATCATCGCCAACGCGTTTCGGCTACGTCCATTCGTCGAGGTAATGCCAGTAGCCGCCCAAGCCGGTGTTGCAATCATCGTGCGCCTACCACTCGCCAGCGGCCTACTTGCCGGCACATACACCCGCGACTCCACCTTCTCCCACGACGATCACCGCACCTACAACCGCAACGGCGAGGCGTTCGACAAGGGTGAGACCTTCAGCGGTGTGCCCTTCGATATTGGTGTCGGTGCTGCCGCCCAACTCGCAACGTTCGTGACACCAGGTGTGTCAGCGGCGCAGGCGGCCCTTCGATGGGTGATCGACCAGCCAGGAGTCACCACCATCATCCCAGGCGCACGAAATGTGACCCAGGCTCAGGCCAACGCCTCAGTGGCTTTACTACCCGCGACCACCCCCGAGTACTCCAACGCAGTCATCCGAATCTATGACGAAGTGATCCGCGAGCACGTGCACAATCAGTGGTGATTACTCCCTGAGCGAGCACTCCCGGCGGCAGCGCCTTGAACGAAGGCCGCTTGATCTGCCGTGCTCAGAACCTTTGTCTCCCAACGATTCTCGGATGTGATCACTTCCATTTGGCTGCTGCTCCGTGCAAATACGCCCACTCGCAGTGACACACAGCAACCGATGGTGAGAGTGCTTCCCGAATCACACAAGATCAGATAGCGTGCCAATGCACCCGTCGAAATCAGATCCAGGTCAGGCAGTTGCATCAGGACCGCGATTTGCGAGGAGGGGTCGACGTGAACCAGCCATTGGCGGCGCCACCAGTAGAGCTGTTTCTTGCTAATCCAAACTTCCTTGTCTGTTTGGAGCCCCTTGATCACTCCGGCTCTGACAGTTGCCCCGAACATAACCCCGATCAGTCGGCCTCGAACGCGTGCGAATGCGAATACAGCGCGGGGTCTGGCACATGCACCTACCCGAACACAAACCACTAACAGCTCAAACCGTTGCAATCAGGGTCGTTTGGACCGGTCGACTCACTTGTCGTTTTCAGAGCAGAGCCATCCGATCTCGATATCTAGCAATGTCTGAGTGAAGCCTGCATCAACAAGCCACTACTCTGCCAGGCGTCGACACGCTTTCGTGTAGACCTCGTGACTGTGTCAGCCAAACAGCCTGAATGTCGCGAATCTCCTTCGGGAGATGCGGCGGCGTGGAACCGTGATCACTGTGATCAGCGCCAGGCGGAGTCACCCGACCCGCTCAGAACAGACGATCCGAGCGCCAGTTGAGTGGTCGCTGGTTCTCACCGCTGTATTCCTGATCTCGTTGACTCAACCTGACTTGACGTTCTTCTCCAGACCGACCGACTACACGATCCTGCACCTCGTGCTGGAGTTCGTGTCGATGGCGGTCTCGTTCATGGTGTTTGCGCTCGCGTGGAACCTTCGACTTAGACAGTCGAACAGCCAAATAATCGTTCTGGGCGTGACCTCGCTCGTCATCGTCCTCCTCGATCTCGCGCACACGCTCTCCTACGCCGGAATGCCCGACTTCATCACGCCAAGCGGACCTGAGAAAGCGATCTACTTCTGGCTTGTCAGCAGGCTCGTGGCGGCCGTCGGATTCCTCGTGGTCGCGCTCACGCCGGTGAGGCACTGGCCCCGGCAGGTCTGGCCGATTGCACTTACACTCGCGCTGGCCTTCGTTGTCCTCGTGTTGTGGACCGGACTAGCGCATTTCGACGTCCTGCCGCGCACGTTCATCGCAGGCAAAGGGTTGACCAGTTTCAAGGTCAGGTCCGAGTACGTCCTTGCCACGATGTATGTGGCGGCAGCGGTGCTCCTGCTGCGACGCGCGCGACGTCTGAAGAGTATCGAGGTCGCCTGGCTTGCCTGTGCATCCTGGACTCTTGCGCTGACTGAACTCTTCTTCACCCTCTATGCCAGCGTGACCGACATGTTCAATCTCTTAGGCCATGTGTTCAAGGTGATCGCGTATCTCATGGTCTACCGAGCTGTGTTCATGGCAGGAGTGCAAGATCCACACCGACGCTTGCAGCGAGAGAAGTCGCGCTTGCGCTCGCTGATCGATTCGGTACCCGATCTGATCTCATTCAAGGACAGGGATGACGTCTATCTAGGAGCCAACAAGGCGTTTGGGGCCTTCACCGGCGTGCCCGAGGAGGATCTGGTGGGGTCCACCGCCGCGGCGTTCATGAACGTCACCACCACGGAGACATCGCAAACCGCCGCCTCGGATACCACTCCTGCCGACTCGGCCGGCTTAGGAAACACACGGCGATTCGAGGAATGGCTCACCGGCAAGGAGGGGCAGATCACTGCGTTTGACACCCTCGCCACTCCCTACTTCGGCCCAGACGGCGAACTGCTCGGCACGATCGAAGTGCGCAGAGACGTCACGAGGCAGAAGCACGACGCGGCCCAGATCGAGGACCTCGCGCATATGGACCAGCTCACCGGATTACCAAACCGCATCCTGCTCGCTGAGAGCGTGCGTGCGCTGACCTCGAGCTCAGCCGTCAGGGAGGAGGGGCTCGCCCTTCTCTACCTCGATCTGGATGACTTCAAGACAATCAATGACACGATCGGGCATCGCGTGGGCGATCTCGTACTTCAGGAAACCGGTCGCCGGCTCCAGGAAGCAATCGGAGCTGGCGACGTCGTTGCGAGATTGGGTGGTGACGAGTTCGCGCTAGCGCTGCCCGGCATGACCGCGCAAGGTGCCTCAGACTTCGCCCTAAACCTGTTGGCACGCCTGGGAAAGCCGATCCTGATCGACCAACATGAACTCATCGTGACTACGTCAATCGGGATCTCCATGTTCCCCGACAACGCCGACGAGTTCGAGGAACTCGCCCGTGATGCTGATGCCGCGATGTCACGTGCAAAGGCGCAAGGGCGCAACAGCCTGCGATTCTTCTCCGCAGACATGCAGGAAGAGTCGGTGCTGCGTCTTGCACTTCTCGCAGCTTTGCATCGAGCAGTAGAAAACGATGAGTTGCTCTTGGAGTACCAGCCTCAGGTCTCGCTCGCGGATGGCTCCGTGGTCGGAGTTGAGGCGCTGATCCGCTGGCAGCACCCACAACTCGGGCTGATGCCGCCGAGCGCGTTCATCGGCCTCGCCGAAGACAGCGGCCTGATACATGAGATCGGCGACTGGGTCATTCAGCAGGCGATTGGCGATGCCCAGCGGTGGGACGCCGAGGGAGCCAACCCGGTAGTCGTGGCGGTCAACATCTCAGCCGTGCAATTTCGGCAGCTCGGCCTCCCACAACGCATCGCTCGGATCCTGGAGGCGACGCATTTCCCCCCGGAACGTCTCGAGGTCGAACTCACTGAGTCCGTAGCGATGAGCGCTCCTGACATCGCAGAGGACATGATCGGCAGATTGCACGGACTCGGGGTGCAAGTGTCGTTGGACGACTTTGGTACTGGCTACTCATCCCTCGCCTACCTCACGCGATTCCGGGTCAATCAACTCAAGATCGATCGCACGTTCGTCCACGACCTTGCCACGGATCCCGACGAGATAGCGATCGTCACGGCGATCATTCAAGTGGCCCGGGCCCTCAACTGCGCGACCGTGGCAGAAGGTGTGGAGACGCAAGTCCAGCAGGAGATCCTCACCTCCTTGGGTTGCGATCTTCTGCAGGGGTACCTATTCAGCAGGCCCGTGCCGCCGACAGAGATCCCCGAGCTCCTGCGCAGACATCCGACAGCTCGGTCGTGAGCCAGCGGTGCGCAGCAGTGCCGGGCCTGACTGGGCACTCATCTGCGCCATCTCGCTGATGCACTCTGCTGATGCACTCTGCTGATGCACTCTCGCTGATGCACTCTGCTGCTCCACTCTGCTCGCACCTGCAGTGCTGCGGCCCTATCGCGCTCTGGCCTTCGGGTTGAGCATGGTAGGTGTTGGCAAGTGTTGGACCCTGGCGGACATTGCCGCGCACGGCTCATTCAATTCGGCTCAGCGCGCGATGCGGGTCATACCGGGAATAAGAGAAGCCCCGAATCCCTTGTTAGCAGAGGGATCCGAGGCTTCTCGTGAGCTTGAACTAGTCGAGATAGTAGTCGCGGAGCACTTGCGACCGACTAGGGTGACGCAGCTTCGACATCGTCTTCGACTCGATCTGACGAATGCGCTCGCGCGTGACCCCGTAGACCTTCCCGATCTCGTCCAGAGTCTTGGGCTGACCATCAGTGAGGCCAAACCGCATCTTCACCACGCCTGCTTCGCGCTCCGACAACGTGTCGAGCACTGAGTCGAGTTGCTCCTGCAACAGCGTGAACGACACCGCATCTGCCGGAACAATCGCCTCGGAGTCCTCGATGAGGTCACCGAATTCGCTGTCGCCGTCTTCACCTAGTGGGGTATGCAGCGAGATCGGCTCGCGCCCATACTTCTGGACCTCAACGACCTTCTCGGGGGTCATATCCAGTTCCTTGGCCAACTCTTCTGGAGTTGGTTCGCGACCAAGATCCTGCAGCATCTGGCGCTGCACACGAGCGAGCTTGTTGATGACCTCAACCATGTGAACGGGGATGCGAATCGTACGAGCCTGGTCGGCCATTGCGCGGGTGATGGCCTGGCGGATCCACCACGTGGCGTAGGTCGAGAACTTGTAACCCTTGGTGTAGTCGAACTTTTCGACCGCGCGGATCAGACCGAGGTTGCCCTCTTGGATGAGGTCAAGGAAGAGCATGCCTCGGCCGGTGTAGCGCTTTGCCAGTGATACGACCAGTCGCAGGTTGGCCTCGAGCAGGTGGTTCTTGGCTCGACGTCCGTCTTCCGCGATCCACAGCAGATCGTCGCGGGCTGAAGCACTGAGTTTGCCCGTGCCATTGATCTTCTCCTCGGAGAACAGGCCCGCCTCGATGCGCTTAGCGAGTTCGACCTCCTGCTCTGCGTTGAGCAGAGGCACCTTTCCGATCTGCTTGAGGTAATCCTTGACGGGGTCTGCCGTAGCGCCCGCCACCATGACGGTCTGCACCGGCTCATCGGTCTCATCGACATGTGAGATGACGAAGGCGGCGCCTTCACCTTCTTCGTCCTCGGCGTCAGCTTCCTTAGCGACCTCGCCAACCTCGGCCAAGTCAACTTCGAGGTCGGCCTCAAGCTCGACCTCAAGTACTGCGGCAGCAGCCAAGTCAGGCTCGGCGCCTTCGACCAGGACGGCGATCTCGCCATCAGGCAGTTCGACAATGGCGGCATCGACCAGAGTGAGGTCAACGTCAGCAATATCGGGCAGGTCTAGCGCGTCATCGTCGATGTCAGCAACCAAGGCGCTCGAATCGACATCATCAGGCAGTGCAGCGGCGGCACTCTTACCTGACGCAGCCTTCCCATCTGTTGCCTTGGCAGGTGATGCCTTGGCAGGTGATGCCTTGGCAGGTGCAGCCTTCGCGGCAGGTGCAGCCTTCGTGGCGGGGGCGGCCTTGGCCGCGGGTGCAGCCTTAGCAGGTGCGGCCTTAGCAGGTGCGGCCTTAGCAGGTGCGGCCTTTGCGGGCGCCACCTTCGCAGGCGCGGCCTTTGCAGGAGCAGCCTTCGCGGCAACCTTTGCCGGTGCCACCTTCGCTGCGGCAGCCTTCGCGACAGGGGCCGCCTTCACGGGTGCTGCTGCTTTGACGGGAGCCGCCTTCACGGGTGCTGCTGCCTTCTTCGCGGGTGCCGCCTTCACGGGTGCTGCGGCCTTCTTCGCGGGTGCCGCCTTCACGGGCACGGCCTTCGCGGGCACGGCCTTCGCGGGTGGCGTGCTCTTACTGCTCGACGTGACTGCTGCGGGCTTTGCCCCCTTTGACGGGGTAGCAGTTGGCTTGGCGCTGGACTTTGGCGCGGCCTGGGTCGGCTTCGACGGCACGAAGGGAACCTCTCGACGATCGGTACAACGTCCTATAGATGAGGGCGTGTTTGGTGAGGCGGTGCGCAAGAGGCACCGCGGTGACATTCTCACACGTCCAGCCGGAATCCACGACATCGACCCGAGAAATGTGCCAGCGAAAGTTCACGACCATAGTGCTCACTCGTGCGCGGTCACCGGATCGATGAGGTCGACCTTGGCCTCTTGCCTCATCAAAACCGCTACCGATCCCAGGATCAGGACGACTCCTACTAACTGGACAACACCGACCGATTCGCCCAACAACACGACCCCGAGCACGACCGCAACGGCTGGTTCGATCGTGGCGATCACTGCAACATCGGGTGATGGCAGTCGATGGAGTCCAAACGTCAGCAGCCCAAATGCCAAGCCGGTGCCGATCAAAGCCATGGCGAAAGCCGAAATCCAGCCGGTCATATCGTGTGGGCCGCGCGCACCGCTCACAAGGGCGAGGAGCGCGAAGGCAATTGCGGTACCCGAGACGGTCAGCGCCGTAGTGATCAAACTGCCCGCCTTTGAGACCCAGCGGCCAGACAAGACCACATAAGTCGCGAACCCGACCGATGCCACCAGAGCCATCACCACCGACAGCAGATCTGCGCCTCCGCGCACCGCGCCACCCGCGGTCAACGCCGCGCCCACCACAGCGATGACCGAACACACCACGACCGCGCGACTCACCGCAACCCGCAGCACCACGGCCGCGATCACCACAACCCACACTGGATAGAGGTAGAGCAAGACCTCGTCTAGGCCCACTCCGATGCGCTCTAAGGCCAGAAAAAACAGCAAGACCTCGCCGGACAGCACCACGGCGCCAAGAAAAAGCAGCCGAAACACATCGCGACGAGGCGGCAAGGTCTGGAGTCCGCGGGCTATGCGTATGCCCACGACGACCCACAACATCAAAGCGCCAAGTACGAACCGCCAGGCAACCAATGCGAAGGGGTCAATGTCGTGCGCGTACGCCTGCTTGGCTAGCAGCGGAACCGAGGCGAATGACACCGCAGCCGCCGCGACCGCCAGGATGCCAAGTCGTCGAGCAGTCGCCGCATGAGCATGGCTGGTGCTCACGATCACGGGCTCCGCAGAATTACGAGTCACCCAGTAACTATGGCAGCGCGCGCGGCCGCTTTGCTCTCCTGCTTGAAACGGCGCACTGCGGCCAAACTCTGCGCATCGACGACATCTGCCACCGAACGCCGTGAACCCTTGTCGCCGTAGGCACCTGCAGCCTCTCGCCATCCTCGAGGCTCGACACCTAGCTGCTTTCCCAGAAGTGCGACGAGGATGCGTGCCTTCTGATCCCCAAAGCCGGGCAACGCTACGAGTCGGTCATGCAGTGCACGACCTGTCGGCACAGCGCGCCAGATGGCCTCGGTATCGCCCGCGTACTCGGTCACGATGTGCTGAGCCACAGCCTGGATACGAGCAGCCATGGCGGTCGGGAATCGATGCACGGCAGGAGCACGAGAAACAATCGCCGCGAACGCCGATGGTTCGTAGTAAGCGATCGCCACGACGTCGAGTCGGTCTGGGGTGCCCATCCGCTCGGCGACCTTCCATGGCCCGAGAAAGGCTCGCTCCATAGGCATTTGCTGATCGAGCAACATTCCAGTGACCAAGGCAAACGGATCTCTCGCTAACAACCCGTCGCCTCTGTCGTCAAAACACAGGCAGAGCGATCGAACGCGGACGGATTCAGAGGTTGGCACACTTCCACGGTACTGCCGCCTTGGCGATACGGCGCACTGACTTTATCGACCATTCGGACAATCGTGCTCAGGGTGCCTTCACCGCGAGAACGGGGCACGAGGCGTCCAGAAGAACAGCTTGAGAGTTGCTACCCATGATCAACTTCCCGACCGGCGTGCGTCGACGCAACCCGATCACGATCAGATCGGCATCAACTTCATCGGCAACCAGAATCAAGTCTTCAGCAGGATCATCACCGCGAACAAGCTGACGGATCTCATGCTCGATGCCAGACGCTTGGAGCTGGGCATGCACCTGGGCTAGGGCCGCATCGAGTTCGATACTCGAGTCACGGTCCAGATGGCTCCCACCCCTATTGGAGTTGACGACGATAAGCCGAGCGCCGCGCTGGTCGGCCTCGACGATCGCCCGCTCGAGCGCCGCCTGCCCTTCTGGCGTGTCGATATAGCCAACAACAATCGGACTTCCGATGGAACCCATCGCTACTCCCTGGCAGAAGACCTTCCTACCCCGAACCTAGCGCGCGAGCCCGAGGCCTTCAGCGCTTTTTTGCAACTAACCCGGAGACAAGACAAGAGCGATGCCAGCCTGCGCCGGTCAACCCACAAGCCCGCTCAACCCACAAGCCCGGTCAACCCACAAGGACGCTCAACCCACAAGCCCGGTCAACCCACAAGGACGCCGTGAGCTGGTCGCACGACGAGGAGCAGCGCTGAGTCCTGAGTCAATGGCGGGCCCGGCACGGGGAACGGGCCGAGCCCTTCGGCCGTGAATTCAGCCCGCCAGATGGACTGGACCCACACCCTGACCCGACCCGTTCGACGGTAAGCGTGGCTGACCGAGATGTCGGGCCACCGTCCGCCGGGTTTGGCAGTCCAGATCTCGCCGACGTCGCCGAAGAGCCAGTGCCAACGGGGCTGGGCGGTGAGTACGACGTTGAGATTGAGCACGGGCAGGCGAACTCGGTTGAGCCCCGAAGCCCTCTGCCCGCTGCGAAAGACCGCTGGCAAGCCGACAAGTCCGCCATCGGGTGGCTCAACTCCCAACCGAAGCGGCGGTAGGAGCGCGACTTCGCGGTCGTGAACTGCACTGCCGATATCTGCGACCGTGCGCGGTGCTCGCGGACCTTGACACGCAAAGCCGACCAACAACCACGGCCCGCCCGGATGCTGAACCCACACCGCTACCCGAAGCGTGCCTAATCGGCAGCCGACGCGGCTTGCCGGACACCCGCCCGCGTGGATTTGGGCTCGCGTGCAAGACACAGTGATTCGCCATCCGCAGCCCTCGCACCCGGCCGCCGCACGACGCCCAGCGGAGTCAGATCGCCACTGGCTGCTGGGGTAGATCACTCCCCCGGTGCCGACGTAGAGGTCGTTGTCGTTGTCGCCAAGCACACCAGTGGAAGCTGATGGCACCGGATTGGCAGCGGCTGCAGCCGGGATGCCGTCGACGAAGCAAACAACCAGCCCCAGCCCCACCACCAGTGCTGCGACCAGTACCAGCACGGCTGCGCCACCCGCCCACGCTACCGAGTCACCCGACCACCGATCAGTCCTGCTGCCCATCAGACGCCAACCCCCCGATGCCAACCGTAGGTAGAACTTCCGGCATGTGGCCACGGGGCGACGACCGGACGGGTGAGGGAACTGCCATATCGTGCTGGCTTGGTGGGCTGGCCGGCACCGACAGATCCGGCGGTGAC
>Ga0194035_1000485_pt1 | contig 22871 bp, 24 predicted proteins | sample JunL2320m_MetaG_FD_148680 | JGI IMG/M metagenome (GOLD analysis project Ga0194035, IMG submission 148680) | Anoxic zone freshwater microbial communities from boreal shield lake in IISD Experimental Lakes Area, Ontario, Canada - Jun2016-L239-20m | ecosystem: Environmental > Aquatic > Freshwater >...
TGGCCCATGCGGTCAACGTCGCTCGTTCTGCGGACGACAGGAGAATTGCTGGAGCCAGATGCATGAGGCCGAAGATAGCGCTCGTCGGAGTTGATTGCCAATCTATTTATGACGCACTACACTAGCAGGATGCTGAAAAAGTCCGCCAGCACAAGAAGGTTCAGGCTAAGGCTGAGATAAAGAGAATCTGCTCTTCGCCAACCTGGATCTCGATCTCAGCCTGTTGGAAGCCTGGCCGGTCAGGTTAACCAGGTCCATTGCGCAAAAGTCGCTGCTTGCCCGACTCTCTGTCCTCCTGCATCCATGATATTCCAGATGAGAGCGTCCTCGACGAGAAAACGGCGGCCTGTTGAAGTAATTCTCACACCTCGATAGGTGTCGAGATACCCCCTGGTTCTGGCTTGTTCCAACATCCACTCACGTTCAGTCCAACTCGTGGGCTCCGCCGTCAGCCGCGACGGAGTCTCCACGAGTTGTTCCCAGGTCATCTCCCACAAGTCCAATGCGATTTGATTGCCATAATTGAGGAGCGGATCCTCCTCCATTCCGTGGGATACAACAATAAAGGGAGACTGGAAGAGCGCGTGGGCCTGATAGTCCTGATCGCCCACTCGTTCGAGGAGGTCACGCCCTGTCCAGTGACGGAAACTGTTGAGGAGTAGCTGCGACCACTCCATGATGACGGGATCGGTCCATATCTGAGATGTCATAATACAATCCTCCGATACGGCCGCAGGAAAGGGGCCTCTACCCATCAAGCAGGCGGTGTACCACGTCCGGTCGGTCAACGCAAGAATATGGTGAGGGCTCTTGTGCAGACCATAGGAGGACTCTGTATAATGTCCATCCTTTCGGAGATACCATCCGGAGAGACCGATCATTGAGGAGTATGTATGGCCGCGCAGACCCTCTTCGACAAAATATGGGAGTCTCACGTCGTCCGTTCAGAGCCGGACGGGACCACCCTGCTGTATATCGATCGTCAGCTCGTTCACGAAGTAACATCGCCTCAGGCATTTGAAGGGCTCAAGCTCTCGGGCCGCCAGCCTCGGCGTCCCGGCGCGACGTTGGCGGTGCCGGATCACAACGTCCCGACTACCGACCGGACCCTGGGCATCGCCGACCCCCTCAGTGCGATACAAATTAGGACGCTGGAGGAAAATTGCCGTGACTTCGGCATCACGATCTTTGGTATGAATGACATCCGCCAAGGCGTGGTGCATATCATAGGACCGGAGCAGGGCTTTACCCTGCCTGGGACGACCATCGTGTGCGGAGATTCGCACACGTCGACACATGGGGCGTTCGGCGCCCTGGCCTTCGGCATCGGCACCAGCGAAGTGGAGCACGTGCTGGCCACCCAATGTTTGGTGCAGAAACGGCCCAAGACCATGGAGGTCCGCGTCGATGGGGTGTTGCCGACTCACTGCTCGGCAAAGGACGTGATTCTGGCGATCATCGGCAAGATCGGCACAGCCGGCGGTACCGGCCATGTCATCGAGTACACAGGTTCGGCGATCCGCGCGCTCAGCATGGAAGGGCGCATGACGCTCTGCAACATGTCGATCGAGGGCGGCGCACGAGCCGGGATGGTGGCGCCGGACGAAAGTACCATCGCCTATATCAAGGGGCGCCCGCTAGCTCCAAAGGGAGAGCTGTTTGAGCAGGCTGTGCGGGCGTGGCAACAGCTCAAGACCGATGCAACTGCGACATACGATGTGACCGTCACGATGCGGGCTGAGGACATCGCCCCGCAAGTCAGTTGGGGCACGAGCCCCGGAATGGTGACCGGCATCGATCAACGAGTGCCGGACCCGCTTACGATGACCGACGAAAACCAGCGCCAGGCTACGGTGCGGGCGTTGGAATACATGGGCCTCATCCCGAACATGCCCATGACCGATATCACGATCGACAAGGTCTTCATTGGATCCTGCACCAATTCACGCATCGAGGATCTTCGCCTGGCCGCGAGCTTGGCGAAGGGCAAGCATGTGGCGAAGACCGTTCACGCGATGGTTGTGCCCGGTTCCGGTCTCGTGAAACAACAGGCCGAACAGGAAGGGCTCGATCGACTGTTCAAAGAGGCTGGATTCGAATGGCGGGAAGCTGGGTGCAGCATGTGTCTGGCGATGAATGCCGACGTGCTTCAGCCAGGAGAGCGCTGCGCCTCGACCAGCAATCGAAATTTCGAAGGGCGCCAGGGGGCCGGCGGCCGGACCCATCTCGTGTCGCCGGCGATGGCAGTTGCCGCAGCAGTCGAAGGCCATTTCGTGGACATCAGGAAGTGGTCATGAGAATCGTGAGGCGTAAGGGGTTACGCGTGAAGGGATTGACGAACAGATTGCAGGAGATTATTCACGTATCACGAGGATCATGATGCAAGCCTTTACAACGCTCACAGGGTTAGTGGCCCCGTTAGACCGGGTCAACGTCGATACAGACCAAATCATCCCGAAGCAATTTCTGAAGACGATCAAGCGAACCGGGCTCCGCGAAGGGTTGTTCTTCGATTGGCGCAAACAGAAGGACGGGTCACAGGACCCGACGTTCTTTTTAAATCAACCGCGCTTCCAAGGCGCGACGATTCTCCTGACGCGCGACAACTTCGGCTGCGGATCGTCGCGTGAACATGCCCCCTGGGCGCTCCTCGACCAGGGCTTCCGTTGCGTCATCGCGCCGAGCTTCGCCGACATCTTTTACAACAACTGCTTCCAAAACGGGATATTGCCTGTCGTGTTGAAGGCCGACGAAGTCCTGGCCATGATGCAAGGGGTTCTTGCAACGCCCGGGTACCAGCTGACCGTGGATCTCGGAAACCAAACGGTAGCCGCCCCGAACGGCACCAGCGCTCGCTTCGAGATCGACCCTTTCAGAAAAGACTGTTTGTATCGCGGTCTCGACGCCATCGGCTTGACGTTGCAACACGAGGCCGCCATTACCTCCTACGAGGCTCGACGAAAGTCCGAGGCCCCCTGGTTATTCACGGATCTTTCTCACAACCAGGGGAGAGCTTGATGAAGAAGCTATTTGTGGTGATCGTGCTTCTATTCTTCATCGGCGCGGCCTATCTGCTCGTCGCCTTCAACTACAGCTACTCAGACGGAAACCGAGCCGGCTATATTCAGAAATTTTCCCACAAGGGCTGGATCTGCAAGACGTACGAAGGGGAGATGGCTATGACCACGGTGCCGGGTGTCGCCCCGATATTATGGGTCTTTTCAGTCAGGGATGAGAAAGTGGCGTCACAGCTCACGCAGGCCATGGGAAAACGATTGGTCCTGCACTACAAAGAATATCGTTACCTCCCCACCACTTGCTTCGGAGAGACCGCCTACTTCGTCGATCACATCGAGGTCACCGAATAAACTCTCTCCTTTTGGCTTCCCCTACCGGCACGCCCAAACGCCTACCTCGCACTAATTCGCCGAAGCCTCAAGGTTGATTCACATTCATGCCGTCACGAACACACCAGCTTGGGACGCTATGGGCCCAATTAATGAAAGTCGAGCCGCCACCCAAACCGAAATGCACGGCCCACGAACCCCTGGCATCCTCATCGACCCGCGTCCCCGACCAATAAACGGTCGACTTAACCGTCAGAAACGGATGGCCCGGCGGCAGAGTCGGGCCCGGTGGCGCGACGGAGGGATCCACTAGACTCGTCAGCTCTTCGAGCGATGGCAGCCGCCAGCCTTTCTGCCCTCCGACATTCTTCTCAATGCATGTACGGCGGGCCGCGATCCATCTGGCGCTTGTCGTCTGTGGTGACCTCTCCCAGACCAAGCCGGATTCTTTATCCAATACTGCCTCGCTATTGAACGCCGGCAGGATGACGAACCGCTGAGCTGCGGGCAGAGCTTTGCCCTGGTTCTGGATGGCGCCAGACTGATTGGCCGACACTCCTTGTGTGCCCGCTTGCGCCTCTGCACTACCACAGACCGCTTGGAGCAGCCCGCCCAGCACCAGCCCGCCGATCGTGAAGGTGAGCAATCGTCGTTTCCTCATCACTTCCTCTTTTAGCCAGGACTAAATCCACTTCTTTCCTTTGAAAAATCCCAGCATGGCGATCACGATCGCCACCATCAGCCCGAGTACCAGCGGGTAACCCCATTCCCACTTCAGTTCCGGCATGTGCTCGAAGTTCATCCCGTAGATGCCGACGATGAAGGTCAGCGGCATGAAAATCGTCGTAATAATCGTTAGAACCTTCATGACGGCGTTCAGCCGATAGCTGATGCTCGACAGATAGATATCGAGACCGGTCGAGACCATTTCGCGAAGCGTCTCGATGGTATCCACGATTTGAACCACATGATCGTATACATCACGGAAGAATATCTTGGTCGACTCTTGCAAGAAGGGGCTTTCCGATCGGGAGAGATTGTTCGCCGCTTCACGGAGAGGCCACACCGCCCGCCGCAAAAACAGCAACTGCCGTTTGAGAGCATGGATCTGGCGCAGCGTTTCAGGCTTAGGATGACTGACCACCAGATCTTGCAACACTTCGATCTTCTCGCTTAACACCTCCAACACCTCGAAGTATCGATCGACAATGGCGTCGACCAGCGCATGGAGCAGGTAGTCGGACCCGGACTGCCGCAAACGTCCCTTGCCACCACGAAGACGATCCCGCACCGACGTGAAGACGTCAGCTCCGTTTTCCTGAAAAGACAGCACAAAGTTCCGCCCGAGGACCAGACTCACCTGCTCAACGATAATCTCCTGCCGGTCGGTAACCGAAAGCATCTTCATGACAAGGAACAAGCAGGTCTCGTAGTCTTCGAGTTTCGGCCGCTGATCGGTATTGGCAATGTCTTCGAGGAGAAGGGGATGGAGCTGGAACTGCTTCCCGAACGATTCCAGAACATCCATCTTGTGGACGCCCCCGACATCCACCCAGATGACGGACTCATCGGTCGGTGGCGCAAGCCCATCGGCCGACAGATCCGAGCGTTCGTCGCAGCGGCTGCCCGTGTAGTTGAAGGCCGTAATCGTAACCTTGGCCGGTTTATTCTCGCCGATATGGACAAGCGTGCCCGGGGGGAGCCCCGTCTTTCTGGATCGTTTCTGGACCAACTTCATGGGTAGAGACCTCGCAGTATCCCCTGCTTGTACGCAGGTTCTCCGCGATGGTCAAGAGGACCGCCTCGCTGGTCGCCAGGATGCCGTCTTTCTTCTTTGCCGATCCTGCAAGACCTGTTACTCTTCCTGTTCCACTCTGCGAGGCAGGTAGCATGGAACGAGAATTGGCAAAGCTGATCGATGCGATTCAGAATGCTGGCGCGAGGGTGCGTGAACTGGTCAGGATTGGGTTCGAGGTACAGACGAAGCTGGACCGTTCGCCGGTCACCACCGTGGATCACGAAGTTAATCGCATCCTGCATGAGATGCAGCGCCGGGAGTTTCCACAGGATGGATGGCTCTCGGAAGAGTCTCCCGACGATCCGGCTCGACTTACCAACCGGCGCGTCTGGATTGTGGACCCCATCGACGGCACAAAAGCCTTGGTGAATAGGATGCCGGAGTTCTGCATCTCTGCCGCATTGATTGAACGAGGCGCACCGGTCGTCGCCGCGATCCTCAATCCCTCGACCGACGAACTCTTCACGGCAGTGCGCGGCAGCGGACTGTTCTTGAATGGCGCGCGCGTCACCCCCTCACCCGGTCGTGACGTCAATCCCGTCATTATGGTCAGTGCGTGGGAACTCCGGAGCGACCGATGGTCGGCGCTCGCCGAAACCGCTCGGTGCCGCCCCATGTACTCCATTGCCAACGCCCTGGCCCTGGTGGCCGCCGGTCGCGTCCAAGCGACTTTCACCATCGAGCCGGAGAACGAATGGGATCTTGCGGCCGGAGTCTTGCTCGTCGAAGAAAGTGGCGGCGCCATCAGCGACGCGGTGGGGAATCCATTCGTCTTCAATCAGCCGATACCAAAGTTTCACGGCGTCATCGCTGTCGCCGCCACAACCGACAAAGATCTGCGCGCCGACCTCCAGACCCATGCCGCACATGCCCGTTCACAACCAGAGAAGAATTGAGCCGCTCCATTCAATAGCGTCATCTTCCCTCACAACCTTCTCGACGGCTCTTGCGTTAGATAAGCTCGCAAGGGATCACACTTCTTCGTGAAATTCGTTGTGAACGATAAAAATCCTTCTATACTGATAATTGGAACGGTCGGGAATCACCGGAACGGAAATCGTGTTCCTTCCTGGACACACGTAATAGAAACTATGCAGAAAGCGGCCAATAATACCATCGATCCACGCGCCTACGATCCCTTGATCCAGGAGGGTTTTATTCGCCAAACGGATCTCGTGAAGGCTATTCAGGAGTCCCTGAATAAATCAACCAACTTGGAAGGCCTGCTGATCGAGAAATACCGAGTCCCCAAAGCGGTCCTCGGCAAGACACTGAGCACGTTTTTCGACTGCCCCTATATTCCATATGACGAACGGACCCTGATTGATCCCCAGCTCCTCAATAATCTGAGCCACGACTACCTCCGCAGACACCACTGGCTCCCGTTGAAACAGCAGGGTGAGATTCTGGATGTCCTAATCGACAACCCCCATGATCTCGATAGAGGTCATGACATCCGACGTTCCTTCCCTGGCCTGACGATACGGTATGCCCTAGGCCTGCAGCGTGACATCGAGCGGTTTCTCAGCGCCACGATCGGAGACGCTGACAGTGGGTCCATTGCGGATACATTGGGCGAGCTAGTCAACGACGCTCACCAAGAGCAGTCTTTCGATATCGAATCTGACGGCATTGACGAGAACGATTCCGCAATCGTACGGCTCGCGAATCAGATTATTGCCGAGGCATACAAGCATGAGGCGTCCGACATCCATGTCGAACCGTACTCCGATCGCAAGGAAACAGCGATCCGTTTTCGCGTGGATGGTACCTGTTCCACCTATATGCGAATTCCCGCGATTTATCGGCGAGCCTTAGTGTCCCGTATCAAGATCATGTCCAACCTGGATATTGCTGAACGCCGGAAACCACAGGACGGGAAGATCCGATTCAAGCTGAACCAGGATAGGGAAATCGAGCTGCGCGTGGCAACCCTGCCGACCGCCGGTAATAATGAAGACATTGTCATGCGATTGCTCACAGCGAGGGACCCCCTCCCTCTCGACGCCATGGAGTTTGCTCCGGCCACGCTCAAAGCGCTCCTGGAAATCGCCGAGAACCCGCACGGCATTATCTTGTGCGTGGGCCCAACCGGATCCGGAAAGACGACGACCCTGCATGCCCTGCTGCGTCATCTCAACACAGACGAACGGAAAATCTGGACGGCGGAAGACCCCATCGAGATCACCCAGGAAGGCCTTCGGCAAGTGCAGGTCCATCCCAAAATTGGGTTTACTTTTGCCTCCGCTATGCGGTCGTTCTTACGAGCCGACCCTGATGTCATCATGATCGGTGAGATGCGGGATAAGGAAACTGCCGATGTGGCCATCGAGGCCTCGCTGACCGGGCACCTGGTCTTGAGCACATTACACACGAACGGGGCAGTCGAGACTGTGGTCCGCCTCCTCGACCTGGGATGCGACTCCTTCAACTTTGCCGATGCCATGCAAGGAGTGATCGCCAAACGCCTCTGCAAGCGGATCTGCGTCAATTGTAAAGAGTCGTACCATCCAACCGCGCAGGAGTACGACAGACTGGCTCATTGGTATGGTACACAGACCTGGGACAGGCTCGAAGTGGGCTATCGCGAGGACTTCCAGCTCTATCGAGGGCGTGGATGTGATGCCTGCAGCCAGACAGGCCTCAAGGGTCGGGTCGCCTTGCACGAACTCCTGTGCGGATCAGATGAACTACGAAACCTGATCCAGAACCGTGCCAAAACGACAGAGATGCAGTGCCTGGCTGAGAAGGAAGGGATGGTGACACTCGTGCAGGATGGAATTCTAAAAATACTCGCCGGGCTGACCACCTATGAGCAAGTCCGGACCGTCGCCATGAGATAGCTGCTTGAGTCTCATTGCGGATGCCTCATTCAGCTCGTTGATTCCAGCGCCCTGACGAACGGCTTCAGCCGCTCTCTCTCTTCAGGGCGAATCTTGATAAACTCAACACCGAACCTCGTCGCGGAAGCCCACCGGACTGCGGCCAGATCTACCAGGATCGGCTCCTCTCGCTCTCGGAGTTGCATTGTCAATTGCAGATAAACTCCAACGCCGGCGACGGTGTCCGACGTGATGGCGCAACCTTCCGAAGACACATTTAAGATAGTGCCCCCGTCAGAAAGCTGGTCTCCACTGAACGACACAGAGAGTTGCACTGCGAAACGAGTATGTTTACGTCCTTCCATGAGACTCCCTATCATTTCCTCCTACGTACCATTTGGTGAACAGACGCACAAGAGCGATCAAGCGATTTGGACGAGTGGCAGAAGTCTTGAGGCCCGCTCCTACGCGAGTCGCGCAAGCCGCTGGCACGCGTCATCGATATCGGAATCGATTTTCGCATAGCTGAATCGGATGAACTGCTTCCCCTCAGGCCCGGAGAAGAAGGCTTCCCCCGGCACGCCGGCCAAGCCGATCGTCTCGAGAAGAAACATTGCTCGTGCTTTTCCCGTTGTGCCAGGCAGGCGCGACGCATCGGCCAGCACATAGTATGCGCCTTGCGGAATCGACGGTGTCAGACCGGCCTTCGCCAAGGCCTGACAGAACCGATCGCGTTTCTGTTGATAATCGCGCGCCAGATCGCGGTAGAACAAGTCCGGGAGTTCCTGGATACCCGCCGCCACCCCCGCTTGCAACGGCGTCGGAGCACAGACATAGAGCAGGTCGTTCATGGCGCCGATCGCCTGGGCCCACCGCGCTGAAGCCACACTGTAGCCAATGCGCCAGCCGGTGATACTAAAAGTCTTAGAGTAGCCGCCGAGGGTAATCGTGCGGTCTGCCATGCCCGGCAGAGTTGCTAGGCTCACATGGGTGCGGCCGTCATAGAGGAAGTATTCGTAGATTTCATCGGTAAACACGAATAGGTCATGTTGTTGTGCGATCGCCGCAATACTCTCCAGCTCGCTCCTGCTGAATACCTTTCCGGAAGGATTGCCAGGCGAATTCACGATGATCGCCCTGGTTCGAGGCGTGATGACACGCTCGACATCGGCCCTGGAAAAATTCCAATCAGGGGCCTGCATTTTCACAGGCACCGGAACCGCCTCAACTGCGAGCAGCGCGCTGATGTGATACTGATAGTAGGGCTCGAAGAGGACAACCTCGTCGCCGGGATCGAGCAGCGCCAGGCAGGCACAATGAAAGGCCCCGGTGGCTCCCGCACTGACTGTCACGTCTGTTTCCGGATCAGCCACAATGCCGTTGTACTGCGCGAGCTTCTTGGCGATCGCCTGCCGCAGTTCGGGCAATCCATCGAATCGCGAATAGACATTCTTCCCCTGCTCCATCGCTTGCGCCGCAGCTCGAAGCACCATCGGTGGAACAGGCGTGTCGCAGACCCCTTGTGCCATATTGAGGCCCTTCGCCTGGACACAGGCCTGGGTCATCGCTCGAATCTCCGAATGGGCCAATCCGGCCATTCGTTGGTTGATGTGCCGTTTCATCGTTGCACTCCTCCTCGATCAAAGATTCTCTCTTGTCGCAGACCAATTCCATACAGGTCAAGTCCTCTTCTGCTCAGACCGTGAAAGAAGCCGGTTCAGATACGATAGTTGAGCTTCAATCTCTGACCATGAGGTCGCGATAGCGGAACGTCGAGACCGCCGGCTCAGCCTTGCCGTCTATTCTTTTTTTGAAAGGATGACTTCGAGGGCGAGACGAATGTGCTTGACCTCTCTACGGAGAGTGTCAGGCAACGTCTCTTATCCAAGTGCAGACGGCATGGTATTCCGCCTGTCTCTATTTGTTCTTATTCTTGAGAGAAGGTTGCGGGTGGGAACGAAACACCTCGTAGTACTGCAGCACTCTCCTGACGTAGGCACGAGTTTCTCGAATGCGCGGAACCTTGTGGCCTTTGACCCGGTGGACCCCGGCGTTATAGGCCGCCAAGGCCAAGGGAAGTTCGCCTTGGTACAGGTTCAGCAGGTGCCGCAGCTGCTTCGCGCCTCCGCGGATGTTCTGGATCGGGTCATAGACATCGTTCACACGCAATGTGGCCGCGGTAGCCTGCGTGAGTTGCATCAAGCCAACCGCGCCTCTGCGGGATACGGCATGCTGGCGAAATCCGGATTCGGTCTTGATGACAGCGCGTAGCAGCGCAGGGTCGAGACGATATTTCTTGGCGTACCATTTGATGGCCTGATGGATTTCCTGGTTAGAATACCGAGGGTAGACGCTGTCGTAGTCGGGCCTCGTTGGCGTAGGGACAGCAGTGACCAGCAGACACAACAACGCCAACGCACAAGAGATGCGCAGCAAGCGTAAATGGAGTGGGCTGCGCCTCCCGTTGTCGAGAGCCATGGTGGGCGGTTGGATGCCTGTGCGCAAAACAGCCTTCATAAGAAGCCTGAAAAGCTTCAAGATCCATGCCGAGATGGTTCTCCGCTAACGTGCGGATAGGACAGGGGAAACGGCGGCTATGCCATATACCGCGCTGTGGTGCGATCTGCACAGAGTGGACGTTTGGGAACTGTTGCCCCCCACGGGTGGCACAGTTCTCTCAGGGTGAAGACTTCTCTGAAATTATCGACGAGTGAGCCGGGAACGGCTACGCAGAATCGGACGAGAAGGGTTGATAGGGATCATACAATCTATCCGGTTAGTTTGGCTCAACCAAATAAACCAGAGAGACCGAATAGACCAAATGAACAAGATAGCTGGCGGACTATTTCAGCATCCTGCTACAGCAGATCGCCGAGTAGCTTGACCGCCTCTTCAGGCGAGGCAGCAGCATGGACAAGATGCGGCGCGAGATTTTTGAACAGGCCAACCCCGGCCTTGTCAGCTCCCAACAATATCACGGTCTTCTTTGCCTTCAATGCTAAGGCAACTTCTGAAACCGTCCCGGTACCGCCGAGCCCACAGGCCACGATGACGTCGCTGGACATAACGTTCACGTTGTTGCGCGCCTGGCCCAGGTCCGTGACAATCGCCACATCCACATAGCGGGACACCCGTGCTTTGCCATCAGGGAGAATCCCGATGGTCAAGCTGCCGGGCACCGACTTCGCCCCCTCACTGGCCGCGTCCATCACGCCGCTCGCGCGCCCTCCTGTCAACACCACCCACCCTTGACGTGCGATGAGTTCTCCCAAGCTTTTGGCGTCGGCCAATTCTCTGGTACCGGCCTTGGCCGGACCCATGACACCGATCACTGGTTTTCTGGTCGACTGTCGGATCGGACGTTTCACAGACCGCACCTCACTGGACAAAGAAATCGGCACAAGTTACTGGGATTGGGAATATACACTGAGGGCGGAGGATTTGTCGCCTGACTCTTGCGAAGTGTCAGGGCAATAGAAGCAGGATGCGCAGCTTATATTATGGCTTTCCCCACAACTCTTCAAGCCGCTGGGCGCGACCACAATTGTATTTGTAGAGTTTGTAGCGGATGGGATTCTTCTTGTAGAAGTCTTGGTGATACTCCTCGGCTGGATAGAACTGCGGGGCCATCACAATCTGGGTGACAATTGGCTCTTTAAATCGTCTCGATTGCTCGATCACCTGTTTAGAGCTATCCGATGCGCGTTTCTCATCCTCGGTCTGAAAGAAAATGGCGGAGCGATACTGATTGCCATGGTCGCAGAACTGTGCATTCGGTGTGATCGGATCAACGTTGCGCCAAAAAGCGTCTAGGAGCTTTGGGTAGCTCACTTTGGCCGGATCATAGACCACTTCGACCGATTCCGCATGGCCTGTTCGTCCAGCGGACACCTCTTCATAGGTCGGATTGGAAACCGTCCCCCCCATATATCCTGAGGTCGCAGACAACACCCCCTCAACCTTCTCGAAGACTTCTTCCATGCACCAGAAACAGCCCCCAGCGAAGTAGGCCTTGCCCGACGTCGCACCCGCTGCAGCCAGGCTGGTCGATTGGACGTTCCACGCTCCAATGAGGAGAACGGCCACGGTAAGAACCGATCGGGTGATTTGTCTTCTCATGAAACGGCCCTCCTTACAGACTCAGTCGAATAGCTGCGTGAGGTCTTACACCTCACGAGCGAGATGGGGGGAGTTCGAGGTTTTCGGAACTTCGAACCCAGAACTTCGAACTTCGTGTCGCGCCTGTCGCGCACGTCTTGCTTGTCTCGCTCACGCTTCACATTCGAGAACCAGCAGGAATGAAGTCGGCACGGGCCCAGGCTTTCTTGAAACGATCTTCAGCCTCAGCTGCCTGATCATCCCTTTGTTGCGCCCGAAGGCTCTGGATTAATCCAGTCAGCGCCCATCCATTGTCCGGATGGCGCAGAAGATCCGCATGATAGACTGCTTCCGCTTCAGACGGACGATCAGCCAGCAAGAGCACAGCCCCAAGATGATGCCGTACGGATAATGGCCAGAGCGGCGGTTCCGAGTAGGGAAGCGCCTCTTCCATCTTAATCGCCTCCTCGAACAGCCTGATCGCGTCATCATACCGCTGACGGCGGGCAGCAATCTCTCCTGACAGGATCCGCTCCGCAATCTTGAGAAGCGCCCGCTGGGTCTTTTCTTCCGTCGTGAGATCCCGGCGGATCTGCTTAGTGAGGCCGGCAAGAACGACATGTTCACCCTCAGCCCCGGGAAGTCGGCCGGTCGCAACAAGGGCGAGTCCTCGTCCCAGCCTCCACATCCCGTCCATCAAACGCAATCCCTTGGGCGGTACTGGCTCCTTGAGCAACTCCTCCCATCGATCGAACCGAATCATCGAAAAGATTGGCGTCGGGAGGTAGAATTCTTTCGAGCGATCTTTGCTGGCTTCCTCTACGGTAATCGTCGCCGCCACGTCACGAGCCGCTTTCATGGCTTCGACATTGCGACCCTCCATCGCCAAGGACGCCCAGAGAAAGTGGAGATTGTGCCGGTAGTAACCATCGGCATACTCGCCGGTTGGGTGCTGACTGGCGAAGTACTGCTCATCGACATGGGCTGCCTGCTGATTCCTTTCCACCGCCTCGTGGTACTTCCCAACCCGCATGTAAATGTGGGCGGGCATATGAACGAGGTGGCCGGCGCCCGGCATCAGACCTGGTAGCCTATCCGCACAGGGCAATGCTCGTTCCGGTTGCAATGACGCCTCGACCGCATGCAGGTAAAAATGGCAGGCCCCTGGGTGATCGGGATTCTTCACGAGCACGGCCTCGAGCGTGGTGACAATCTCCTCGGTGCCAGGCTGCGGTCGCCCATCCGGTTTCCAGAAATCCCAAGGCCGCAGATCCATCAGCGCTTCCGCAAACAGCGTGGCCGCATCGGCATCTTCGGGAAACCGCTGTGCCACCGATCGCATAACCTTCGCATAGGCCTCATCGAGTCCCTTGCGCTTGACCCCCTTTCGGCCAACATACCGTGTGACCAACGCCTCGATGTAGGCCTGCTCCACAGGGGTGATGTGGCCTGCTAGCCGACGAGCCTTCTGAACCATCTCGATGGCACGACGTTCGTCTTTTTTTTCCATCTCACTATTGATGTTGGGGCCGAGGGCCAGCGCAATTCCCCAATAGGGCATGGCAGCCTGAGAATCGAGTTGGGCCGCAGCTTCAAACGACCTGATCGCTTCTTCGTGGTTGAACGCATAGACGAGTCGGAGTCCCTGATCGAAATATCGTTGGGCCTGCTCCGATGTGGTAGTGATGGGGTGATGGAGAGAGCCTAGATTATCGAACAGCGGCGGATTGGCGGTCTGGTCGGCAGGCGCGGCTTGCGCCGGCGAGAGCATCGTAAACCAACACGCGATACCGACAACGAGCGTAACGAACATTGATCCTCCCCTAAAGCCCGCGTGAGACGTGAAACGTCAAACGTGAAATGTTTCGGAAGAAGAGCACACGATAGTCCTACGTTTCACTTTTTACGTCTCACGTTTCACCTTTCACGTTTTTTGAGGGCGACTTTTTCAGCACCCTGCTAGGTCTACCGCACTCGTCCGTCGTGATCAATATTCCGAATAAGGACGGCGCGGCCCCTGTCATCCACGAAGGCTTCAATTCGATCCCCGACAGGGGCCGGTCGATCGATTCGAGTATTTTCGTCATGCGCGATGCGATGTTCGACGCCACTGACGTCCTGAATGACATAGGCCCCACCCTCCACCGCCGTCACCTGGCCTGGCAGAGATATGACATTGGTCGGCATAGCGAGCCGCATCTCGCCGGTCGATCGGGCTCCCAACGTCCCCCGTACGATCCCCTGCCCAAGATCCTCTTGCTTCGAAGTTCCTGCGATGTTGCAGCCGGCGCCCAACAGGCTCGCTCCCAGCACTGCCATCTGACACCACTTTGTCATCCACACCATGCCCACCACCTTTCTTGTCCGCTCACAGCGGGCAAACCTCAGAATCGGGTGACGCTAGAAAAGTTGAAGTCGCGCAGCGTCATTGCCGGGACGAGCAGCTTGCCGGTTTCGGACGTGATCGCTTCAGTTGGACTGGTGAAGGCCTCGATCCGGTTGAAGACTCGCAGAGGGCTCTCGTGAAACCGAAAGTTCTTCACTGCCGACACAATCGCTCCATTCTCGACGAGAAACGTGCCGTCTCTCGTCATCCCGGTCAGGGTGAGATCGGTTGGATTGACCGTTCGGATGTACCAGAAATTCGTCACGAGTATGGCGCGTTCTGTTCCCTTGATTAATTCCTGTAGCGTCGGCAAGGACGACCCTCCCCCTGAGAGGCAGGGGGCGTCGAGTGTGGGGATTGTATCAATCCCTCGCCTCTTCGCGGTGAACCGATCGTACGCAAGCTGTGTGAGACGCCCCTCTGAAATCCAGTCGGACGCCACGGTCGGCAACCCGTCAGAGGTGAACCCAATGCCCAAAAGATCCTCGTGTGCCGGCAGATTACAGAGCGTCAGTCGCTTGTCGACGATCGGCTGGCCCAACTTGCCCGAGAAGGCACTCGTGCCTTTCTCGTAAGACTTTGCATCGAGCGTCCAGAGCAGCGAAGACCACAGCCCCGCAACGGCAGCCGGCTCAAGGATCACTGTATAGCGCCCCGGCGGCAGCTCGCGCACTTCCAGGCCTCGTTTGGCCTTCTCGATCGCGGTGAGTGTCCGCTCCTGGACCCTCAGATGATCGATGGACCGATGGGCCGCAGCGCCCCAACCAGTCGCCTCGCCAGCCTGAACCGTGAGGCTGAATCGTGCATCGGTCCGTTCTTCATGGGCAAAGAGTCCCGTACTCGCGGCCACTCCAACTGTCGCGGCCGACGAGGACACAATTCCGGCTGCTTCAAGATTTTCCATCCGGCATTGCCCAATCGCCTCGTTTGCATATTCCAGCCGACGGGCCGGTCCGGCCACGACAGTTTCAGCTCGCGTTGTAGGAATCGTCACATATTGCTGTGGCTCTACCGGCGGAAGATATTCCGGATCGTCCGGCGACAGATGCGCGATCTGCACAGCTCTGGCCACCGTCTCTTGCACCGCCCCCGCGGTAAAGTCCGTCGTGCCGGCGGTGCCATGACGCTGCCCGAACGCCACCGTCACATGTAAAGACCCGCGCCTCGTATCGACGTTCTGAACAACCTGATTGTTCGCAAACCGCGTCGTTCCGCTATGCTGATCGTGCAACGAAACAAGCGTGTGGTCGCCGGTCGAATGTTTCAGGACCAGGTCCGCGAGAAACCGGAACTCGTCCCGGTTCGTCAGCTTCGGCCAGGTCTTGTGACCGGTCGCACTCATGATCCGGCCTGCCCTCCGATGACGTTGACGTTGCGGAACCGCGCATGGGAGGCCGCGTGGGTCATCCAGCCGGACTGGGCAGGCTGACCCTTGCCGCACGTGATAAATCCGTACCGGCGGCGGTGCGACTGATCCGCGACTCCGTCGCAGCTGCCCCAGAACTCCGGCGTAATCCCATGGTAGACAACATCACGAACCATGTGGGTACGTTTGCCATTCTCGATCATCCAGAACGCGTCTCCGCCGAACTGGAAGTTATACCGTCGTTGATCGATGCTGAAGGACCCGTGGCCCTCGATGTAGATGCCCCGCTTTACATCGGCGAGCAGCTCGTCGAGGGTGGCAGCGCCCGGTTCAAGGCCGATGTTCGCGATGCGGACGATCGGAACACTGCTCCAGCTGTCTGCCCGATTGGACCCGCGAGAGCGGCTCTCCCCGATTTTCGGAGCAACTTCGCGATTGGTACAGTAGCCGACAAAGATCCCGTCGCGCACAATGTCCCATTGCTGGCAAACTACGCCATCGTCGTCGTAACCGGTCGCGGCAAGGGTTTCCGATTCACAGTTGTTGGCCACGAGACTCACGTGCGGAGAGCCGTATCGAAAGGTTCCTCGTTTGTCGGTCGTGAGAAAGCTGGTGCCGGCATAGTTGGCCTCGTATCCGAGCACGCGGTCGAGCTCACTCGGGTGGCCGCAGGATTCATGCATCGTGAGCGACAGATGTTCCGGATCGAGGACGAGATCGTACAGGCCCGGCTCGGTGGTGGGCGCCTTCACTTTTTCCACAGCTTGAGACGCGATGCGCGGGGCCTCAGCCAGGAAATTCGCATCCTCGATCAATTCATAGCCCATCCGAAGATGCGGCGTATTAAAGCTCCGCGAAGCGAACCGCCCGTCATGGACCGCCGTGGCATCGAAATCTCCGCTCAGGGCAAGGAGGTCGAACTCCAGTCGCGACCCTTCGGTCGACACAAAGAGTTTGCGGTCCTGACGGGCCCACAGGCTCGCGCTGCTCCGCACGATGCCGGGCTGCCGATGGACATAGTCCATCGTCTCAAGGAGCAGCGCGGTTTTTCTTTCGAGCACAACGGCAAAGGGATTGATCCGTTGCGCCGTGACGATCCGGTCTCGATGGATCGGCTCATCGGTGAGTTTCACCCGTTCGCTCGCGAGGGACGCGGAGCCTTTGGCAATCTCGATCGCCAACTCAGCCACACGTGGGACCTCTTCCAGCGACAGCACCGAACTGGCGGCAAAGCCCCAGGCGCCGTGATAGAGGACGCGGATCCCAAACCCTCTGTCCTGCGTTTCTCGAATAGACGCGATCCGGCGATCTTCGCCGCTGATGGTCTGAGTTCTGCTGTCGAGGATCCGGATATCGCCGTACTCGGCGCCAGAAGCGACAACGCGTTTCAACGCGAGTTCAGCAAGTTCGTCCTGATGAGGATTTGGATGAGCGTGCATGCTGTCTGTATCCTGACAGAGGCACCAACGCCGTTCAACTCAGGTTACATTGAACTTGGTTTTTCTCACACGATGCCCTACGATATTGCGTCATGTTGGATCCCGAACGGACGCCGCGTCAACGGATCATCGACTTGATCACGGGGACCAGGCTATCGTCTTACCAGTTGGCGCAGATGCTGGGCATTCCCGAGCGACAGGTCGAGGAACATCTGACCCACGTCGTGAAGACCCTGGCGCGCAACAAGACCAGGCGATTCATTCTGGATCCGGCCCGCTGTCAGGATTGCGATTTTGTTTTTCGTGACCGCAGGCGTCTGACGAGTCCAAGCCGCTGCCCTCAATGTCGAAGCGAATCCGTCGCGGCGCCGCGCTATGGCATCGATTGAAAGGACACCTATGATGACCGCACGCCTCATATTCTGCGCCTTTTGCTTCATGCTGCTACTCAGTTGTTCCGGCGACAAGGCTAAGGAGATGTTGGAGACCGCCGAATTCGAAGAGCGCCAGATGAACCTGCCCCATGCGAAGCAGTTGTACGAAGATGTGATCCGTCTCTATCCCACCAGCAAAGAAGCCGCCACGGCCCAGGCTCGCCTCGCCGCTCTCAAGCAGGCCCCCTAGCCCGCATTTTCATGAAAATTCATCGCGCGAGACTCGCGGGACTTGCGAGAAAGACGAGGCGGGTGAGGCGGTCTCAAGGCTGAAGCTGGGAAGGCCGAAGGTCGGAGTTCGAAGCTCTGAATACTTCAGTCTTCCCTTCGTCATTCGGCCTGCGGCTGCCGCGCCATTCCCGCTAGTCGCGCCCTGCGTTTTACGAACTCCCATCGAGATAATCCCACAAATCTTCGCCTCGGCGCGGGCGCCCCGCGAGCCATTCACGAAATCCAGAAATGCGAAACGACAGGAGGCGCTGAAGCTTGTCGCAGCGGAGGGAGAGGTCGGCTGGCCTGGGACTCCCAACGTGGTTCCGTGCGGAGCCTTTTATCAGGTGGCCTTTCAACTCCGGACACCAGGGCAGCAAGGCTTCACCGATTTCCCAACGCGAGAGCCTATCGCTCCCGCCCAGGTGATAGAGGCCCGGTTGCTTGCGATCGACGAGTTCCCAGATGGTTCGTGCAATCACACCAGCAGGAAGCGGACAGCGGAACTCGTCGGCATAGAGCGTCACGTCCTTGCCGGCCTTCGCGGTCCGACACATATCTTCGACAAAACTCCTGTCGCCGCGCTCCGAAGTTCCGGCAGTCAGAACAATCCGAACGACTGTATGTGCGGGATTCTGCAAGACAGCCTGTTCGGCTTCCAGCTTGGTCTTGCCATACACGTTGATCGGGTTCGGTTCATCCGTTTCGCCATACCAGCCGGCCCTCCCGTCGAAGACTTCTCCGCTGGACAGGAAGATGAAAGGAATGTCACGGGACAGCTGCGCGAGGTGCGCAGTGACCTCCACGTTGACGCGGCGGGCTTGTTCGGGATCTTGCTCGCAGTCTTTGGTTCTGCTGAGCGCAGCACAATGGATAAGGAGGTCGGGCTTCAGCGCATGAATCCGCGCTTCTACTTTTGATGTCTCAGTCAGTTCAAGCTCCGCGCGGGACAGTCCCTGAACATCCCAACCGGGCGCCCATCGGGAGGCGGTCTTCACGAGGTACTGCCCGATCAATCCCGCCGCTCCGGTGATGATCGCGCGAGGTGCCATGCTGGATGGATTACTGGCGAGTCAGTTTCCGGTATTTAATCCGGTGCGGCTGATCGGCTTCCTTGCCCAGCCGCTTCTTCCGATCCGCGTCATACTCGCTGTAGTTCCCTTCGAACCAGACGACCTTACTGTCGCCTTCGAACGCCATGATGTGGGTCGCGATCCGGTCCAGGAACCAGCGATCGTGACTGCTGATGACGGCGCAGCCGGCGAAACGTTCCAATCCTTCTTCCAGGGCGCGCAAGGTGTTGATGTCGAGGTCGTTGGTCGGTTCGTCGAGAATGATGAGGTTCGCACCCTCTTTCAACATGCGGGCCAGGTGCACCCGGTTGCGTTCGCCGCCGGAGATGTCCTTCACCTTCTTCTGCTGATCGGTGCCCGCGAAATTGAACCGGGCACAGTAGGCCCTGGCGTTGACTTCCGTCTTGCCGAGCATAATGGTCTCGTGGCCCTCAGAGATGATGTCATAGACGGATTTGCTCGGATCCAGGCTGCGGTCCTGGTCCACGTAGCCCAGCGTGACCGTCTCACCGATCTTGATCGTGCCCGCATCCGGTTTCTCTTTCCCGATGATCATGCGGAACATCGTCGTCTTGCCGGCTCCGTTCGGACCGATCACGCCGACAATTCCACCCTTGGGGAGGCTGAAATTCACATTCTCGTAGAGAACCTTATCTCCGTAGGCTTTGCTGACGCCTTTGCATTCGACGACCACATCGCCCAACCGTGGGCCAGGCGGAATGTAGATTTCCAAATCCGCGGCCTGTTCGTCCTGTTTCTGATTGACCAATTCCTCATAGCGGTTGAGCCGCGCCTTGCCCTTCGACTGACGGGCTTTCGGTGACATGCGAATCCATTCCAACTCATGTTCCAAAGACTTGCGGCGCTTCGACTCGGCTTTTTCTTCTTTTTCCAGCCGCACCTGCTTCTGCTCCAACCAGGACGTGTAGTTCCCCTGGAACGGAATGCCGTGGCCGCGATCTAGTTCGAGAATCCAGCCGGCGACGTTATCGAGGAAGTAGCGGTCGTGGGTCACGGCGATAACCGTGCCTTTATATTGCTGAAGATGCTGCTCCAACCATTGCACGGACTCGGCATCGAGATGGTTCGTCGGCTCGTCGAGCAATAAGATATCCGGCTCCTGGATCATGAGTCGGCAGAGGGCAACTCGGCGCTTCTCGCCGCCTGAGAGTACCCCGACCTTCGCATCCGGCGGCGGACAACGTAGCGCGTCCATGGCGAGTTCGAGCACGTTTTCCAATTCCCACCCATTCGCCGCTTCGATCTTCTCTTGCAGCTGGGCCTGTTTCTCGAGGAGCTTTTCCAATTCATCGGGACCGGCCTCGCCCATCTTGTTGCTGACGGCGTCGTATTCGTGCAGCATGGCCACGAGTTCTTTCTTGCCCTCTTCGACGATTTCTTTCACCGTCTTGTCCGGATCGAGCTGCGGTTCTTGCTCAAGAAGACCTACGCTGTACCCCTTCGAGCGGGTGATCTCTCCCGTGTAGTTCTGATCGACCCCGGCGATAATCCTGAGGAGTGAACTTTTCCCCGATCCATTAAGACCCAACACGCCGATCTTCGCGCCGAAGTAGAAACCGAGATAGATCTCGCGTAGCACTTGTCGTTTCGGCGGATAGACCTTGCCGACATTGACGAGTGAAAAAATCACCTGCTTGTCATTGGTTGCCATGGAGTGTCCGTTCTCCTTGTAAAATAGCCTTGCTGAAGGGCCACGATAACAAAAGCTTATCCTGTTGCACAACCGGTGAGATGGAGCTTGAGCAGAAGAGTTTGGCTCGTCAAATACCCAACTCCTCGGAGAGCCTGACTTCTGATTCGTCGTCAATTTCCTCAAGGCAGTTGAAGCAGGTGAACGGAAACCGGTCGATGGGTATGGCACAGACTTCTCCGACCGGCGATTCGTCCAAGGCAGGCCCGCCGCATTCTTTATGGATCAATGTAAGCATCGTTGCGCCTCATGGGGTTTCAAGGACAAGCCGACGAAACCGTTCAACCTGTTCATCACTGCTCAATCGATGATCGCCAGGAATCAGATTGAGTTCGAGCGGGAACGAAGGGTCGCGCGCGAGGAGTTGCTCGACGAACTCACGGCTCCCGCTGGGTAGAATCACCGTGTCTTGAAGACCGTGGAGGAGCGTCGTCTTTACCGGCCTGAGTCGATCGTAGCTGATCTTCCAATAGGCCTCGCTTTCCTCGACCCATTTCCACGAGAGCGGCCAATCCTTGTGAGCAGGCTCATCGTCCCAAGGCATCCAGCCGTTCGTCTTCCAGGCCTGCCGCCGGGCTGCCGGAATCTGCTTGGCGCGTACCCCCATCATGTTGAAGGCGGGGGCGATGAGGACGAGCTTTTCGACAGCGGGATACTCCTGTGCCATGAGCCAGGCGATCCAGCCACCGAGCGAGTTGCCCACAATGGTGATCGGCGGACCATTCTTGATGAGTCCGAGCACCGCACGCGCGTCGCCTATCCAATCGGAGAGCGTATAGTCAGTGAACTGTCCGTCTGAATCACCAAAGCCGCGCACGTCGTAGCAGCAGAACCCCCAGTCTTTCTCTTCACACCACTGTGCGAGCGCTTTGCTCTTGTTGCCCCACCGTTTCGAGAGGAAGCCGGTGATGAAGAGGATCTGTCGATCCTTCCCTTCGGTTCGATCCCCGCGGATCATTTTGCCGTCTGCCGCTGAAAGCTCGAACGAGTGGGGGCCACTCATGGGTGAGTGACCGCTTTGGTGATGAACGGCCCCAGCCGCTGCAAAACAGACCGTGGAATCTCATGGCCACCTCGGAAGCTCTGCCATTCGACCGAAAGTCCCGCGTAAATCAGAGCGTCGCGCAGTCTTTCTGCCCCAACGTAGGGCAGGATCTCATCCTGCGTCCCATGGCTTTGAAAGACCGGCAGCCCTTTGCGCTTCGGCATGAGTGGGCCCCACAGCGGCTGCGCCAGTACGCTCCCGGAGAGTTGGACCAGTCCGGCATAGGGACGGTCACTGTGGAGCATGGCATCACAGGAGAGCATCGCGCCTTGGGAGAATCCTCCGAGGATGGTCTTGCGCGGATCCGCGCCGAGTTTCCGCTCGACTTCTTTGAGAAACACTAGCATGGCTTCGCGCGCCGGAGCGAGGCCTTTGGGAATATCTTGCGAGAGATCGCGCACCCGCCCTGCCGCTTGGTCCGCCGCAATGCGGGCCATATCGATGAGCCACCAAGCGCGTGCATCCCTCGGCCCAAAACTCAGCGAGAGCGGGCCTTCAGGAAAGACAAACCTCGTACCGACCGGCACATTCAAGGCATCGGCCAGCGGCATAAGATCGTTCCCTGGTGCGCCGAAGCCGTGCAGGAGCAGGACGAGAGGGCCGCGCCCTCCACCCTTTCCATCTGTGCCGCCGGTGATCCGCGTCCGCAGCCCACCTAGTTGTTCTTCATGCATAAACGGTCCGTTATTTCATATACAAATATTGGAGCAACGCCACAACGCCGTAGAGCGACGATTCAACGACGGGTTGTTGGTAGAAGGGAACGAACGCGCCCTTCTGGTTGGCCTCGACCTCGCCAATGATGTATTGGACCTGTTTCGCACGGATTTCGTGGTCCTTGCCGAGCCCGAGGGCTTGGATCATTTGCTTGCTCAGTCCGGCCAAGACCGCTTGTTTCGCTCGGTCGGCAGATTGATAGAGCAATAACGCACCACTTAGCGCCAGCACGACGTTCACTCCCCAAGCCAGCAGCAGCAGGACTGGGTAATTCCAAATATCGAAGTAGTCATTGCGCGCGGCGATCATGATCAGCAAGGCGATGAAGGGGTATCGGATGAGGCGATTGACCGTTTCCGTCCGTCGACTGATTAGGTCGATGCCGGCTAAATACTTGAGCTTTTCAAACTCGGTCTTGTGGCTCT
>Ga0194035_1000486_pt1 | contig 22864 bp, 23 predicted proteins | sample JunL2320m_MetaG_FD_148680 | JGI IMG/M metagenome (GOLD analysis project Ga0194035, IMG submission 148680) | Anoxic zone freshwater microbial communities from boreal shield lake in IISD Experimental Lakes Area, Ontario, Canada - Jun2016-L239-20m | ecosystem: Environmental > Aquatic > Freshwater >...
GAGTACGCCAAAGTCTTCATGATGTGCTTCAGCGGGCTGATGACGATTGATCTCGTCATCGACTTCTTCGGAAAAGTACGCCGGTTCTTGCGCTATTCGTAGGAATCATTTCTATCCTCGACCTGCTTGCTAGAACGATTGCCGATGTGCTGTTACAGGTCTGGTGGCGCATCAGCCCAATATGTGAGTTCCTAAACTAGGAATAAGAACTGGGGAAATGGTTGTGGACAATTATATCTAGATCGTATGGTCGTTCTTCTCAAATGACAAGGGAGAGAGACCCACCATCAAGGCCTCTCTCCCCGCCATGCCAGCTCGACGCGTTAGACTACAGCCTACACGTCACTCTGGTTGTTTACCAGATTCCGAACATCGTTCATTGACCATTCATCACAAACAGCATCTTGATCGATTTGCCCTTTTGCGGTCGCGGTGAAGCCCGTTACACTTGCAAGGGGAGCAATGGTGGTTGTAGTCGAGGTCGGGTCACAACCACCTGTGGCAGCTTGAGGTCCCGTCAACGGTGCCATCCTAGCCACCGCTCCAGCTGCATAATACCAGAACGAATAGCGTGGATTTCCGGAAGGCCCCCAACCAATTTGTTGGACGTTAGTTGCGGGCATGAACGTAGTCGGATTCGACTCGGCCTGGAAGGCGACAACCGATGTAAAGATCGCGCCAAGACTGACCTTGGCTTCCGACTGCTTCGACTTGGCCTGATAAGTCAAGAAGTTCGGGATGGCGATAGCCGCCAAGATCCCGATGATCGCGACCACGATCATCAACTCAATCAGGGTGAACCCCTTTTGCCCCTTTAACTGCGTACACATCGTACCGCCTCCTTGTTGATGATTCACCAACGTGCCCTTCGCATCCTTGCTTCTTACTGCATTGGAACTCACATCCGATTTCTGTTACCCGTGCTAAGGCAGACTTGATGCCAGCGATACAGTCAAGCGGTGAGAGCTATACTCTCATTAGATATCAAACAGTTATAATTTTATGACCTTTGAAAAGTAGACGCTCATCCGGAATATTTACCTAATTTTGAGCGGATCGACTGATATTTGTCGCTCGCAGTACGTTATACGCTGTACGGTAGTTGATGGGTTCGGACTTTGACCGTTCACCTGCCTCTATCTGCCCTCATATCGGAAGCTTGAACTAGGCCCATAAAGACTTTCAGCCTCAGGGAAACTTCCCCTGGTCAGTTCTTGGTAGCCATGTGGTAGCAGGACTCCGCAACCCCTCGACTTCTCAAGTGATTACAGCGCGCAGCAAACTACGGCCACGTCAGTGTGTGACCTTCTCTTGGCCTATCAGTTCATGGCTGAGCGGCATCGACTGGCCTGAGAAAGGCAAAGCCTACGGCAACAACGCCAAGCATGCCGCCTCAGCGCTGGTCTTCGGAAAAGAGGCACACTCCAAACGCACGGCAAGGACGAGTATGGGCGCCTCCTTGGAGGCGTGTTCCTGCAGGATGGAACGAACGTCAATCATGAACTCCTCAAGCAGGGCTGGTGCTCGTGGTATCGGAAGTAGCGCCGGGGGATGTCGTTCTCGAAGGTTTGGAAAATACGCCCGAGAGGGCAAGAAGGCCTGTGGACTGATCCAGCATCCATCCCCCCATGGGTATATAGGCAAGCGCAAAGATGGCAATTGCTCGACTTGTCAGACTTGGTACCGCTGAATAATGAAACCGAGAATAGCCTTACTTCTCGATGCCCCCCACAGATTGGTACGGTTGAGCCTGAGTCCGCTCCTCTTCCTACCCCATCATCGGCAATCGACGCAGCCATATCTACCACCGCTCAGACTGCTCGAACTACCGCCAAGTTGCGCCACAGAACCGAGTAGAGTTTAATAGCTCAGAAGAAGCAAAAGAGGCAGGGTATCGAATGGCGTGGAATTATCTAGATTGTTACCATTAGTTTAAATATTTATCTCGACTTGACTGAACATCGGTCAGCGAGTCTGTCTTTCGCGGATTACACGAACCGCGTACCCCCTATGTCCGTTCTTGCCGATAGTTCTCCCACTACCTCCACTCGCCAAGCCCTCCTCTTGACATATAATACTTCAAGTAATATAAGAGTACCGTCAGTAATCCAATGGAGGGCACAATGGGACCATCTCGCACAGAGCTGATGCAATTTAAAGTCACACCCTATGAGAAAAAGGTGATTGAAGATTTTGTTAGAAAACGGCACGACACCGTATCCGAGTATGTGCGTAGCGCCGTCATTATGGATATGGTTTTAGAGGGTGAAGTGAAAGCGATGAAGATTGTCGTCGACACCATTGGCCGTAAAGCGGTTCAGTTGCTCAACAAGCGCGCGGAGCGACTGGCCAAATTGGGAGCAGAATCGACAGATTCATAATAAAGAAAGGGAAAGGGGTGAGAGATGATGAGCGAGGTAGTAAGTAAGCGGTTGTACAGCGTGAAAGAGGCGGGCCGGTATCTCGGGCGAAGTCCCTGGACGATTCGTCGCTTGATTCGGGACGGGGTACTTCGGGAAGTCCGGCAGGGACGGCGTGTGATGCTCGATATAGTTGACTTGGAACAGTTTGTTGAGAAATACAAACGGGAGGCGACCGATGGGCATGATCTACCGCAGAAAGAAGAGAGACCCAACAACGGGACTCTTGGTCGAGACCGGTCCGCTTTGGATGAAGTACTACAGTGAAGGGAGGCCGATACAGGAAAGCACACGGACGGTCGATCGGGTTGAGGCCAGGAGGCTCCTGAAAGAGAAAGAAGGGGAGGTGGCCACGGGGCTCTATCGGGGACCAAAGATTGAGCGTATCCGGTTTGAGGATCTTGCCGCACTTGTGAAGCAAGACTACCAGATCAACAAACGAAAGACGGCACGACGCATTGATGAGTACATGAGTCACTTGAAGACGTTTTTCAGAAAAATGCGTGCGACCAGTATCACGACGGAGCGCATCAAGACGTACATCGTGAAGCGCCAACAGCAGGGAGCGGCGAACGGCACCATTAATCGTGAATTGGCGTGCATGAAGCGCATGTTTCGGTTGGGGTTCCAACAGACGCCTCAATTGGTAGTGCGTGTGCCACATATTCCACTGTTGAAAGAGCACAACATTCGGTCAGGCTTCTTCGAGCACGAAGACTTTCTCGCGCTCCGAGGCGCGTTACCCGATTATGCGCAAGTCGCCGCGAGCCTGGCCTACTACAGCGGCATGAGAATGGGCGAAGTCTGCTCGCTCCAGTGGCGGCAGATCAACTGGACGGAAGGGAAGCTGTATCTTCAGGCCCAAGACACCAAGACCAATACCCCCCGCGTGCTGTACCTCACCGGGGATCTCTATCGGGTGCTGCAGACATGGAAACGCCGTTGTGACCTGAAGTGGCCCGCGTGCCCGTGGATCTGTCACCGAGGCGGGATTCGACTCCAGAGTTTGAAGCATTCCTGGAGAAAGGCCTGTCAGGCGGTCGGAGTCGGGCAAATGGTGAAGGATGCCACCAAGGGCCGGAAGGTCTGGCAGGGCAAGATTCCTCACGATTTCAGACGGACCGCCGTGCGGAACATGGTGCGGGCCGGAGTCCCAGAAAAGGTAACGATGGCGATTTCGGGCCACAAGACCCGGAGCGTGTTCGACCGGTACAACATCGTAAACGAAAAAGACCTGGAACAGGCCGCGCGGTCCTTGTCAGCCTACTTCGAGCAGCAGACGGTTACACTCGCGGTTACACTGGCTGAATTACGAGGGGAGAGCAGGGGTACTGTAAGTCGCAAAGGGGTTGATTCGTCAGCGGAATTTCTGGAGCTGGCGAGAGGAATTGAACCTCCAACCTGCGGTTTACAAAACCGCTGCTCTGCCATTGAGCTACGCCAGCCAGAATGAGCTCTGTGTGCATGGACACAGCACACGTCGCCCGAAAACCTAACAACTGTGTATGGAGCTGTCAAGCATAGGTGCGTGAGATCTTAATAGGGCCAGCCGTATGTCCATGCCGCAGCCAGCTGAATGTTTTCCCCATACAGCGCGTGAGGAAGACACCACGCAAAACCACTATTTGTCCGGGGGAGGGAAATTGTCGGAGGTATGGTTGTGGGTCTCAAGGGCCTCTGTGAGGACTCGGAGAGACTCATTGAGAAGGTCTGTTGCACAGTTCAGGGTGATCGGAATTTGTTGAAGTGCCTCCTCCCAGCGTTCTTCATGACGGAGAGTCTGAAAACGCCGATAATGCTCATCCATGATCGCTTGTTTCGCATCGAGCATGAGACTATCCACAGCTGTCATAGATGCCTCCCATTCGTATGGTCAAGGCTGCAAGGTAACAGGCCTCTATCTAAACAACAATGCTACGAATGGGTGGGTAATAAGTAATGCGATGGTTTATATATTAGACATAAACAAATGATCGTATGAGTATATATCGAATATATTAATGATTGCTTCCACAATTCGAAACGATGTAACTTCCTGACGGTTTGGCTTTTCTCGCACGACTAACCTGCTTGTTCCGCTCGCCTAATAGTTTACATACATGTTACGAGAAATTCACAGGACTGGAACGTCCCCTAGTTAAGATACGACCATGTCACAAACCATAATGGAGCAGACGTTATCAAATAGCTGGCCCAAGCGAATCAGGATAATGTTCACGAACTATGACATCGTCTGTGCCTTAGAAGCTGGCACGCGATTTATTCTGAGCCTGCTGACCCTGACGATCCTTGTTGGTTTGGCAGGCGGTGTGGTCAAAACATTTCTCGACCTGCGGCTTCTCCTATCCGCCGACGTGGAAGTGGCTCTTCGGCAGGTATTGGTCGATACCCTGACCCTGCTGGCTGTCGTCGAGGTGTTGAAGACCACCCGTGCTTATTGCTCTGACGGGCGAGTCCGGGTCACCTTCATCATCGACACGGTCCTTGTCGTGATGTTGACGGAAGTCATCTCACGATGGTTCTCAGGCGGGGATTGGCATCAATTCGCAATACTGGGAGGCATCTTAATCACGCTGGGTCTCATGCGCATCGTGGCTGTCCGATACAGCCCGACACAGGCAACGTCTATGCAACAGGGCAATCAACCAGGGCTTTCATTTTTATAATTTCACCAGGAGGCGGCTATGCCGATGAGTTCTCTGCTTGAATCAGCTCCGGATGTTCAATCATTGCTATGTGAGCATTCGGATACCGATATTCTCACCGCAACTATTCTCGACCATCTCAGTGAACAGACCGTCATCAGTCTGGATTCGCTCATCAGCCTCATGCCCCAATACACTTGGAATCAAATCTTCTATAGTGTCGATCAACTTGCCAGACGTAATAAAATCGTCCTTCGCCGATATCGGTTCGAGTACATGCTCTTCTCCACCCATTTCGTGGCATAACCACATCATTCCCGATCCCACAATATCAATGTGAGCTCCTGCTGCAAGTGCCAATGCCTGGCTCAAGCGAGACGGGCGGGAAACGCGCGGCTGGTATAAGAGAGGGATCGCACGTCCCGCGCGAATAATGCGGGTTAACTTTTCGGGAGGTCGATTTGAGAAGATACCGGTGGAGTGGTATGGCGAATGATCTTGCCCTCTACGAGATAGACCACCAGCTCGGCAATATTGGTGGCATGATCAGCCATCCGCTCGAGATACTTGGCGATGAAGCTCAAGCGAATAGCGCGTGTAATCGTGCGTTCGTCCTCGATCATGAACGAAAGCAGCTCGCGGAATATCTGTTCCATGAGATCATCGACATAATCATCGTCTGTGAGCACCTTCCGAGCGAGCGCGGCATCGTCCTTGACGAAGGCATCGATGCTTTGCTTCACCATCATCCGCGCCATATTACCCATCGTTGGGATATCGATGTAGGGTTTGAGCTGCGGCTCTTCGTTCAGCTCAATCGCCCGCTCGCAGACATTCTCCGCCAGGTCGCTGATTCGCTCGAGTTCGGTGGCGATCTTCATTGCCGTCGTCACTAGCCGCAAATCTCTCGCCGCGGGCTGATGGAGGGCCAGCAACCGGATGCTCTCTTCATCAATCTCCACATCCAACGCGTTGACCAGGTGGTCCCGTTCAATGACCTCGCGGGCCAGTGCCGAATCACGTGTCACCAGTGCGGTGAGGGCCTTGTCGATCTGATCTTCCGCCTGAGCAGCCATTCGCAAGAGCTTGGTCTTCAAGTCGGAGAGTTCTTCGTCAAAGTGGCGAAGTGGCATAATGATTACCCGAATCGTCCGGTGATGTAGTCATCGGTCTGTTTCTTTGACGGCGTGGTAAAGATTTGCTTCGTGAGGCCAAACTCCACGATTTCTCCGAGGTACATGAAGGCTGTCCAATCGGACACCCGTGCAGCCTGCTGCATGTTGTGAGTGACAATAACAACCGTCAGGTCTTGCTTCAAGGAAAAGAGCAGTTCTTCAATTTTGGCGGTGGCCACAGGGTCCAGCGCCGAGCAGGGTTCGTCCATCAGCAAGACATCCGGTTTGACCGCGAGCGCGCGGGCGATGCAGAGCCGTTGCTGTTGCCCCCCGGAGAGACCGAAGGCGCTCGCCTGGAGACGATCTTTCACTTCTTCCCAGAGCCCTGCGCCCTTGAGCCCCTCTTCCACAATCTGATCTAACTGACCTCGGTTTTTGATTCCATGAAGGCGTGGCCCATAAGCCACGTTTTCGTAGATCGATTTTGGGAAGGGGTTCGATTTTTGAAAGACCATCCCGACACGTTTTCTGAGGTCGGTGATATCCACATCAGGACCATAGATATCTGTCCCGTCGAGCAGCATGGTGCCCTCCAATCGAGATCCTTCAACCAAGTCGTTGAGCCGATTGAGGCATCGCAGTAGGGTCGATTTTCCACAGCCGGATGGCCCAATGAACGACGTGACCTGATTTTTGACAATCTCAATATTGATTTTGAAGAGTGCCTGGCGGTCTCCGTAAAAAAAATCGACCTGACTCAAAGCAAGCTTGACGGCGTGAGCTTTGGAATCATGGCCAGGCGACTGTCGAGAACCATCCTGCACGTTGAGCCTTTGCGGGGTGAGCCCTTCCACTTGGGACCGCTGCTCTGTCGACGGTGGAGAAGGCAGCATAAAAATCCTCTATAACACCGAACCTGCGTACTTCTTGCGCAGGTGGTTACGGAGGACAATCGCTGTCAAATTTAACAGCACCACGACGGTAATCAATACCAGCGTGGTGATGTAGACCATCGGCTTTGCGGCTTCCACATTGGGAGACTGGAAGCCTACGTCGTAAATATGAAATCCCAGGTGCATGAACTTTCGATCGAAGTGAAAAAAAGGCCAGGAACCGTCTACGGGGAGCGAAGGTGCGAGCTTCACGACTCCTGTCAGCATAAGCGGCGCCACCTCGCCCGCTGCGCGGGCCATTGCCAAGATCAATCCGGTCAGAATACCCGGCAGGGCAGAGGGTATCACGACTTTGAGCATCGTTTCCAACTTCGTTGCGCCAAGCGCTAAAGATCCCTCACGAAACTCCCTGGGCACTGCAGCCAGTCCTTCTTCTGTGGAGACAATGACTACCGGTACTGTGAGTAAGGCCAGGGTCAGCGATGCCCACAGAATACCGCCTGTGCCGAACGTCGGCGCCGGAAGCCGTTCGGGAAAAAAGAGGGTATCGAGGGTTCCGCCGATGGCATAAATGAAAAAACCTAGTCCAAACACACCGAAGACAATAGAGGGTACGCCTGCGAGATTGTTGACGGCAATTCTCACAAGCCGAACCATGACGCCCTGTCTGGCATATTCCCGCAGATAGAGCGCAGCGAGCACGCCAAAGGGAACGACGATGAGGCTCATGATGATGACCATCATCACGGTGCCGAAAATGGCCGGGAAAATGCCGCCTTCCGTGTTGGCTTCTCTAGGCTCAGTGCTGAGGACAGACCACACATTTGTGAGATAGAGCCAGCTCTTGTGAAACAAACCCATCTCGTTCGGACGTAGGGCGCGAATGATCTGCCCTACCGGGATCTGCTTTTCTCGTCCGTTCGCATCCACCATAACAACAGAGTATTCATTGAATTGTGTGCGTAGCGCTTCCAATTCGATGGTTTTTTCTTGGTAACGGGATTCAGCGGCAACAACCTGAGCTTTGAGATCATCGATTTGCCCTCTCCCCCTCGTATCTGCTGCAGAGGAATTGCCAATGTCGAAGGCACGGATTTTCAACCTGGCCTGTTCGATATCTGCGTTAATAGAGCCGATTTCATTTTTTTCGATCCGGGTGATCTGTTGATGAAGATCATTGGCAGTACTGATAAGTGGAGCCAAGGCAATCCACCCACCTTCATTCCCCTCTGCCAGAAGCGTCTCTCCGTTGTAGACAGCCTTGATCCTGGCATACATGTTGCCCCATTCGCGCCGTTCCAAAAGTACGATATCTGCCGGATAAATTTCTGACGCAATTTGATCGTCGTTGACCCATTTGAAATCGAGCCCGTATATATCGCGATTCCCGATCTTTACCCGCAGGCGCCCCTTCCCTTCAGGGCGATCCGGGGTGACGGAGCGAGGGATGATTTCGCGTCCGGCCAGTTGCCCCGTCACATGCTGTTTATCTTTCAGGGTAAGCTCAACAATATCCGAGATCCAAAAGTAGGCCAAACCGTTGATCATGATCAACAACAACAGCCCAAAGACCATGAGCAGGGAAACCGAAACGCCGGCGGCGCATCCCCAGATGAAGACGTTTCCGGAGGCGAGGAATTTCTTGAATTGGGTACGCATTAGTATTGGCTGTACTTCGTCCTCAACCGTTGTCTGACGACTTCCGCCACTGTGTTGATGAGAAACGTAAACACAAATAAGAGCATCGCCGCCAAGAATAAGATGCGATAGAGTGTGCCTCCATGAGGGGCCTCTGGAATTTCCACGGCGATATTGGCCGATAACGTGCGAAAGCCATTGAACAGGCTCCAATCCATAATGGGGGTGTTTCCTGTGGCCATGAGGACAATCATGGTTTCTCCAATGGCCCGGCCAAAACCGATCATTGACGCAGAGAAGATCCCAGGACTTGCCGAGATGAGCACGAGCTTGACCAAGGTCTGCCAGCGGGTGGCTCCCAGCGCAAGCGATCCGGCAATCAAATGTCGCGGGACGTTGGATAGGGCTTCCTCAGAGATGCTGAAGATAATCGGAACGATGGCAAAGCCCATCGCAAACCCCACCACCAGGGCATTTCGTTGGTCATACCTGAGACCCCAATGGGTGGCAAACCAGGATTTATAATCAGCTCCGAACAGGAACGACTCGATCTGCTGGTTCAATTCCACACAGATCCAGACGGAACAGATGACGACAGGAATCAGGACAAACGATTCCATTCCTGGGCGAAGGCGGCGAACGATTGCGGCTGGGAGATATTGCCAAAGAACCGCCGTCACTACGACAGACAGGGGCACAACCACAGTCATTGCGATTATCGCGGGAAACATCCGTTCGAGCAAAGGCGCGAGCCACAAACCTGCCAGAAATCCAAGAATGACGGTCGGGAGCGCTGCCATGATCTCGATGGTTGGTTTGATCTTGGCTCGAAGATTTGGGTGCATGAACATCGATGTATAAATGGCGCCTAACAGGGCCAGAGGCACGGCGAGCAGCATGGCGTAGAAAGTCCCTTTCAGTGTGCCGAAGATCAGCGGAATGAGGCCGAACTTCGCCTCAAAATCATCGGCGCCACTGGAGGATTGCCACACATGTTCCGGTTTCTCATAGCCTTCATACCAGACTGGCTTGAACAGGGTGGCGAATGTGGTCTCAGGGTGTGGGTTGCGAATCTCATAGGTGAGCAATTCTCCCTGGTCGGTGAGGGCTACGGCTCCATCGGCTTTGGGAGAAAATGTCAGAGTGCGAATCGCCTGCTGATTTCCCTGAAGCTTCAACAAAGTCTGCGAGGAAGTGGAGTAGTGGACAAAAAGATTGCCTTGCGTATCGCCGGTGATGAATCCTTTGTCACGAAGCGAGGGAGAAATCACGGTGACGGGAGAAGGATGCGCATCGAACTGATGAATCAAGCGAAAGCGAGTCGTCGAGCTTTCTTGAGCCTGACGCACCGGCATCCAGACTGAGACATCGCCGGCACTGGTGCCGATGGCCAGTGAACGGTCTCCAATCAAGTAGGAGAGGGCGGTGACTGAAGCGCCGGGCGGAGCCACGGATGTGGTTTCAAGCAGACTCGGCTGGGTGCCCTCTCGTACCTCATAGTGGTAGAGGTTCCCGCTGGCCGTGCCAATCGACAGTGTTTCGCCGCGGCTATCAAAGATCACGGCCGTCACTGGCTCAGTGCCATGGCCGGTCAGCGCAACCAGAGTATTGTCAGATGCCACGGCGGAATACCACAGGCGTCCACGATCCGTCAGGGCTGCGGTGAGTGTCCCTCGCTCCGTCGGCTGATAGGCCAACCGAATAATTGGCTCTTTGGAGGAAGCCAATTGCACCGGAGTGCCAAGGGTGACCGTTGGAACAATGAGGCGCACCCCTTCTTCGTAACCAACTGTGAACTCAATCGTCACAGGAATGATGCGGCCATCGTCCGTGCCGAAGGCCAAGCGATTGCCGATCCCTACTGATCGAGCAATGGCGGTGACGTGAACCTTGGCTAACTCCGGAGGAAGGTCAAGGATGATGGGTGCGCCGGATTGCACATTGAAGAAGCGAATCTGGTGATCGGATCCTGCCGTGAGTTGATAGATAATCTCTTGATATTCATCCATCCCGACCAGGCTGGATTGCGGGAGCACTCCTGGTGGAGAAGCGCCGGCAACGTGACCGGTCTGGGTCCCTTGTGGAGGGGAAAATACGGGGACCACTTCTTTCACCAGGAAAATAAAAATGCAGACAATGCTCAGGATGACGGCGATTCCACCCATGGTGATAATGGCCTGAGCTAGCCGATCGAAAATGCGGCGCCTTTTCACGCTGGCTGAGTGGTGCGATATCTGCGGCAGGGGCGTATGGCTATACGCCCCTGCCGCGGGGGAGGGGGCTAGAGCGGGGTCGCCGTCGTTAGCCCGCATAACTCATGAACCCTTCTGCTGCAATCGCCGATCCGCTGCTACGACGAGCCTTCGGCCGACGGGCTCGCCCCTCGGACCCTCCACATACTGCACGAGTACGCATCGGGTTCTCAGGACTCCGCGCGCCGGTCTCGCGACACGGCTCGGCGATTTCGCGACGAACCGTCATAAATAATGCGGGCTACTCAAGCTTCTTGAGTTCCTTTTCGACAGCGTCGGCCTTCAGAGGGAAAAACCCGTCCTTGATTACGACTTGCTGGCCTTCTTTACTGTAGATATATTTGATGAATTCTCCGACGATCGGATCCAACGGTTTATTGGGCGCTTTGTTGACATAGAGATAGAGATGACGCCAGAGCGGGTAGGATCCATTGTCCGCATTTTGTTGGTTGGCTTCTTTGAACGGCCCACCCTCTTTCTCGGCCAGAGGAACGGCGCGCACGTTCGATGTGAGGTAGCCAATACCGCTATAGCCGATGCCGGATTGATCTTCGCTCACGCTTTGGACCACAGAGGCTGAGCCGGGCTGTTCTTTAACTTCGTCCTTAAAATCGCCGTTCTTGAGCGCATGGTCCTTGAAAAATCCATAGGTGCCGGAGGCCGAGTTCCGTCCATAGATACTGATAGGATCGTTGCCCAGGCCTCCTTCCACACCGGCTTGTTTCCAGAGCTGAATGTTCTCATTGTGACCCCAGCGTCGGCTCTTCGAAAAGATCGCATCGACTTGCGCCATCGTGAGTCCCTTGACCGAATTGTCCTTATTGACATAGACGGCAAGGGCGTCGATGGCGACCGGGAACGCGGTTGGTTTATATCTGAATTTCCTCTCGAAGGCATCCAGCTCGGTATTCTTCATCGTGCGGGACATTGGGCCAAGCTGCGCGGTGCCTTCGATCAAGGCCGGAGGAGCCGTGCTCGAGCCTTTGCCCTCGATTTGGAGTTTGACATTGGGGTATTGTTTGCGAAATCCTTCAGCCCAGAGGGTCATGAGATTGTTGAGCGTATCCGAGCCGATGCTGTTGACATTACCTGATACCCCGCTGACTTTGATGTAGCCCTTCAAGGCTGGGTCAAGCCTGATTGCGTCATCGGCATAGGCCGACGGGAGACCGGAGACAAGCGTCCCAAGGAGGGCGAAGCACCACAGACTGGGCCTGGCAGCTGATATTTTCATTGAAGCTCCTTTCATCATTTTTCATAAGGATGGTCGAGTTCTGTTACCAGGGCATTACGCGAATGTTACAACGGTGTTAACTCCCCGCAATATTTCGATAGATTAGAAGTGATCAAGCCGGGAATGGCGGGCCGTTGGCCGCCCATCCACAAAGGCAACCGTTAATAATCCCACTGTATCAGAGTCGGCTTTAGCCTTGAGTCATTCTTCGTAGGTGATCCGGCCTTTCTCGTAGAGAATGTCCTCAAGTTTTCCGTGGCCATTATTGGCCTGGATGATCAACCCAGGGCCGATCACGCAGGCGATGGTCGCGAACCACGGTCGTCTCATTCGAATACCTCCTTTTCCTCTTGTTGGGGCTACCGATTTGCCTGGCTGACCTGAAGGGTAGCCCCAATAGATTAAGAAGAGATGACAGGGGTATTACAGAATTGTTAAGTTTGCGGGGAGATTCAACGAAAAATCTTCGGGCAAGCGCATAGCAGGATGCGGGAACACTCAGTGGGCAGCCGGACTGTCATTGCCATGACAGTATCTGAGCCGATCGGTACCGTCCTGCTGCATGTGGAATCAAAACCAAGGCTGTAAAACGAATTAGGGGGTAGCCTGTTTACGAGAGGGCTTCGGTCCTGATGAAGGCTTCACGGGTCCAGGCTTTTTCTCGTTGCGAAGTCCCTCGAAGTCAGCTTTGAGTTTCTCGATCGTGTCTGATTGGTCTTTCAATTGAGAACGCAGATCTAGATTGGCGTTGGTGAGATCGCGCATTTGCAAACGAAGGTCATTCACGGATTCTGGCGCGTTCGTTGCCGCGGTGTCGGATTTCAACGACGGCTGTGGAACCGCAGGCGTTGCGACCTGGGGGCGGGATGAACCCGTTGCTGCTTGGGGCACCCTCTGCCCTGCCAGGACGTCTACCGGTGTGAGCGAGATGTGAACCTTTTCGAACGCATTCCAGTGCGGCTGTTTCTCCTCAGGCACAGTGGCGGCCCGGGCTGATCCGACTACCCAAAGTTTCATGCCTTTGGTGTCACGCGGATCTCGCGTCTCGCCCCCTCCTGGGTCAGCCTGTAAAAAGGCGTAGTGATCCGTGAGGACCACATGCAGGTAGTCGTCTCGAAAAAATAGGCTCCCGGAGGTGCGGTCCGTGTCGTACGGTGCATCTGAATTTTGGATGACAAAGAAAACACGTTCGCGCGGGTTTGCGTTGTGAAATGCGGCCGCGAGTGGCTCAGCCAGCTCGGCGCGTTCCGCCTCGGTAAACAACGGCTTCGGCTGAGGGGCAGTAAGTAATCCAAGTATTGTCCCGCTCCATCCCGACACTTCAAGCGAACCGATAAGTGAGCGGATCTCTCGTGGTGTGAGATCTGCCGGGTGCCTGTTCCTCACCGGGGAAGAGCCATCATCATTCGTTGACAAATCAGTCATAATACCGACCTGAATGCCTGAGGCCTCATAGAGGATGCGTTGCTGACTGGTTGCTCCGCAGCCTATCAGGACCAACAGAGAAGACAAACCAAGCAGGAGTCCAGCCACGGGCCTTCCACTGTTTGCAATGCACCCTCGCCCCTTGAGCCATGAGAGAACACAAGAAAATGACGCATGGGTAGACCGTCGCACTCTTTCCGCCTCTTGAACCAGGGGAATCGCACAGGCTGTGAACTGCGTTTCAATGTTGGAAGGATAGGGGTTTATTTGCATGCGAATTGGATTGCCCAGCGTTTTTCTCGTGACACCTGCCCATCACGGGATAACTGTCCCATCCACGCTCTATCGACAGCTTGGTCGACATTAGGAACTTCTCCCTGACGAGAGATGCGGTAACCGGCTGGGCATTTTTCCTCAAGAAGGAGGAGTGCATCTTGTCGCTCTGGCGAGGTCAGCACATCTTGTTCCTCAATGTATGAATAGAGGACTGTTCCTCCCGTAGCCGTTTCATTGACAAGTTGAACGTTAGATGCACAGCTTGCGAGAGTGAACGAAAAAACAGTAAGCACGATCAGTCGGCTCCCCAACGATGGCTCATGAGTGTCAGACCGTTGGTGTGCCTGAGCTAGCGAAGCTCGCTCGCGTTGCAGATTTGCAACCCGAGCGTCGAGCTGCAAAAGCGATACAACGTTGTCCTTTCGAGGGTAATATTCTTCTTTCATACAAAGGAACGGTGAGAGGTGATGTCCTTCTGCACACCGGAAGGGAGGTGGCCTATTATAATCAACCCGGATGTGTAGCGCCACTTCCTCATTGCCCATCTCTTTTCCAACATGGGTGGATTCTGGAGCTGTCTACTGGTAACGGACCTGAAATTGAGCCAGAAAGACATTCTGCGCGAAGGCATCGGTATTGGGAACCGTTGTACCAGGGCCAGTCCCCTGGTGGTGGCGAAACTCGTAATCGATCGAGATCTTACTCTGGATCTTGGGGGGAAGATTCTCAAAGTAGTAGTTGAATCCCACGATGGCACGCGTGTACATGTCATTGCTCATCGAGGTACTGGGGTCGAACTGTTCATACATCACCACCGGCTCAAAGTTCTGGAGAGGCCCATCCGAAATAAAGTACTTCCCAAGGACATACCATGTCCGCCGTTGAACACCCGGGGCTCCGTTACCGCCGCACTGGGCCACGTCTATACAGGCTCCCTGAGCCGGGGTGCCGACAGTGGTTTGATTGGCTCCATCATGCCCTTGCCACCATTCGCCCTGCACCATCAATCCAGGAAGATAGCGAGACGTATAGCGGGCATCGATCCCGTATCGGTCAAATGATCCTTTTCCACGTCCATTGATTTCGGTATTGGTATTATTGCTCTCGCCTGCCAGCATCGTAAAACTGACAAACGAAATATCCGTTACGAGAAAACGGACCCGTCCGTAGCCGACTTTGGGGCCATTAGCTCCCACGGAGTTGGCCTGGAAGTTATTGTTGTTCATGATCCCGACCACGTAGTCCAACTTGTGGAATAAGGTGCCTCTGACATCGGCAAAATAATCGCGCTCTTGAATGAAGTCGATCGTGCCGACAGTGCTATTCGACCCGTTTCGATTTACTGTGCCGCTGCCGACCGAGTTCAGGTAGGGTGAACTGACCACATCGCGGAGACCGCCGGATTGTTCGGTGAAAATACCGAAGGGCATACGAAACACACCCATCCGAATGACGTTGAGATTAGGCGCGATGCTAGGCATCGGTCTGAAATCGATATAGGCTTCACGGAACATCGTGGTCGTAGCCCCAGTTCCCGGTGCCTGAGAGTTACAGGGCGACGTCGTCAAACAGCCCGGTGTGTTGTTGGTCAGGTTGTTACTCTGCATTTCCAACAGGGTGTGCCATTTTGGGATGTATTCGTTGACTTTTCCGTACATGAGTACCTCGGACCGTCGGATTGAGAGGTTATCTTGGCTCTTGCCCTCGGCGACATGGGCGTCCTGATGCGTGTAGAGAAACTGCAGGGCGTTCATTCCGATGTTAAACTTGCCGCTCAGCGACGGAAGCCTTTCGATCTTGGCTTTCCACTCCTCGACCATGCCTAAGCGTGAATCGATATTCGTGACGGAATCCGGTGCGGACGTAGAGGAACTAGGCCCCTGCGACCCCTGCACTGCCGGTCCTGCTTTCTCACGTTCGGCTTGAAGTTTGAGCCATTCTTCTTTGGTGATCTGCCCTTTTTCATAGAGAAGGTCCTCAAGGCCGGCTTGAGCAATTTCGGCCTGAACAATACACCCAAGGCTGAAAACGCAGGCGATGGTTGCGAGCCACAGTCGTGTCATTCTAATACCTCCATCATGATATTCTTTCCCTCTCCGAGGCCTCCAAAGAGAGGCATCGTGAAATACGCTTCAGGTTGCTGCCGGTAGTTTGGGGCAGCCGTTCCTCAGCCGTGACCTGCTCGAATAGCCTGTTCCCAATCCCGTTACTTCTTAGCGACGCAGTAGGTCTTTTCCGGAAGGGGTGAAAGGCCTCCTCCAATATCTTCTTTAAATTCGGCGATTTCGGCCCCGCCTGTCTGCCACACATGGATGCAGTCCGCGATTAAGAAGGGCTCGGTTTTGGGTAGGCCGTTCACCAGGACCGGCCGTCTGCTCGTGGTCGTTCCCACAATGATGAACCGGTTCCCCTTCATCAGATCCATCGCTTCAAGCTCTCCTGAATAGAGAAAGGCGAATTCATAGTCACCGGTTCTCTTGGCATCTTCCGTGGGGCCATACACGGGATGATTCACGATGGGAAGTTGCGCCGCGACAATCACGATGCCCTTGCCGTTCTTGGTAGCTTGGACGATCCGGCCTCCCAGCTGGACTTTGATCCCTGCATCGGATTTCCCTGATTCATTCGTAGGACCCGCGTCACGCCACGCCTCAAATTGAAAGATCGGAGAGACCTTTTCCATGACTTCTGGCGGAAAAGGTGTGTCAGCAGCACATCCGGACAGCAGCGTACAGACTGTCAGAGTCGTGAGCGTTATGAGATGCGTAAGATTCATGAGGCTAACTCCTTTGTGGGTGGATGGTTGGCTAAGTTCAACTCACCATGGGGAAGAACGGCGGATGCGTCTCGCGGTAACCGCTTGCTCATGAGATGAAGACCAAAGCCAATCCTGAATATTTTTCTTGGCATCATGTGTTGCGTACTTGCTGTAGGCCACCTGGCAACCTCGATCGGAATTCCGTGCTCTATATACCTAGGGAATATAGGGCGCGCATGTTATGAGACTGCTAACGGAGTGTTACCGGCGTGTTAAATTATTAGCGTTGTGTAAAATTGTTACGGGGCGGTCTGCTTGCGAGAAGGCTGAGATTTTGTAGGCTGGGGGAAAACTAATGTGGCATGGAGGAGATTCAACGATCGTATGTCTGAGAGAGGTCCAGTCTGCCTGGTTAATCTGGTTTATTTTGTTTATCTGGTTAGTTTTGTTCAACCCAACATACGAAACAAACCAAACAAACCAGACAAACCAAATGAACCAGACAGGCTAAAGGACTCGGTAGTACTTCACCGTACCCATCCCGGTGTTCGGATCGCGCTGAAGCACCACGACCGCATTCCTGGTCACTTCGTTCAGCTTCACAGTCATGCGGGCCAAAAATAAGTCGCTCTTGACGTCGTACAAGTTTTGGGTACGGAGCACCTTTCCAATATCCTCAAAACTGCTCACACGATCTAACTCTTGAATGGTTTTGTACGGACGAGATTGAATAATGTCTGCAGCCACGCTTTGCGTGATACCAGGATCAAGAGCCTGAATCACGAGGGGATCAGCGGTGTTCAGGTTCACCTTGCTTTGACCTTCGGGTGGATAGACGGTCACTAGTTTCGCAAGTTTTGCCATGATCTCGGGCGTCATTCCCTTAATCAAGCGCAACTCCAAGAGGGTCTGCAGAGGCGCGTTGGCTGCCCGGTAGGAGGGACGCAGCGTTTGATAGTAAATACTCTCTGCGCCGGCCGGTTCCGGCACATCGTTGTCATCCACCCAGTCGACGATGGCATCCACCAGATCGGGATTGATCTGTACAAGCTCGAAGAGTCGCTTGACCCTCCCGACCTTGGCTTTCTTGATAATGGGGTCTCCGCTCACCGCCAGATCGTTCAGGTTCAGTTTGCCCCGTTCATCCTCGATCTTCGCGTTCAGCAATCCGTCGCCGATGGCATAATTTGTGATGGGAAAGGCCCACGAGTCGGTGGGGGCGTCAAAGAGCTGTCCCGTTTGCTTGTCCTTCAACAAGTCTTGTTGCAAAACGCCACGGGCTGCCTGCACCGATGCGCGCGCAAGCACGGTCGCTTTGAAGTTATCGCGGAAGGCTGCGGCGTCGCGGTACTCCCGTCTCGCCTCGGCGTCGAACTCGAGAATCAGCGCAACCAGGAGGGCGAGGACCAGGAGGGTGAGGAGGAGGGCGATACCACGTTCATCAGACCTTCGCATAGGTCACAATTTTCAGTGTCGCGTCGAGATTGACCGGATTATCGTATTTGGGTTTCATCTGCAGATGGTGAACCTGGACGTCATAGGGCGCCTTTTCGATGGCCAACAGCAGCGCGAGGAGCTGTGGAAGGGTTACGCCGTCCAGTCGAAGGTCGACGGAAGTCTCTTGGTAGCCTTGGACTACAATGGGGGCCTGCGGCTGCATGCCGACGATGCGATCGCGAATCTGCGCGGTCGTCGTCGCTTCTTCCATGAAGGCCAGCAGCGAAAACTGGGCCGGCGGGACGGGCATACGTTGTTCGAGCTTGGCGATGCGCGCCTGCTTGACGACATAGTCTTGCGCGACAAGCGCAAGCTCCTGGCTGTCTTTCGCTTTCCGTTTCGCCTGGCGATCGAGCTTGTCGATCGACGTCATGAGCGGATCAACGATCAGCAGAAAGACAAGCGCGACTGCGACCACGCCTCCGCCTGCACCCACGATGATGCGCTCGCGCTGTGAGAAATGCTGCCACCGTTCTTTCAGCATCTGCATCATGGCCGTTGCACCGAATAGGTCAGGCGAAACACGACTTGGTTCGGCACAGCCCCGACGCGGGTATCGCTGATGGAGACGTCTTGAAAGGATTCGTCCGCCACGAAGGCCTGCTTGATTTTCTCTACCGCATCGAAGGTTGTGGTTTCCCCTTCCAAATGGACGCTGGTCCCGTCGATGGTCAGATCCCGTACTTTCAATGGAACGCCAGGCGGCACATGTTTCACCAGTTCTGCAAGGGCTGCAAGGACGTTGTAGCTTCTGCCGTCGACAATCGAGAGGCCTTTTTCCAGCTGCGAGACACGATACCGCGCCTGGTCCAGCTCCTCACCCGGGCTGGCACCTGGACCGAATGTTTGCTCGTATTGCGCCTGGAGCCCGCTCTTGAGGTTCTTGACCGTCGAATCCTTGAGGACCAAGCGTACGGAGAGATCTAGGAGTGCCAGAACAGCCAGGATGAGTCCACCCCATAGAGCCAGTCGGCGATCCTGTTTCGAGACATCCGTTGTGGCGGATGCGGCATCGGTCCCGGATTTGAAGTCGATAGCAAGCCCTGATCCCGCCAACCTCGACTTCCAGCGGGGGCGGACAATATTTGGATGGATTGCGAGTCCAAACGCAATGGAAAACGCGCGGGGACAGCTCGAACCAAATCCTTGCCGTGGGCCGACAGGGAGTAAGCCCAGTTGATGCGCCATATGTCCGCTCAATTCTCTTAGCTTAGAACCGCCGCCCGATACCCAGCAATGAGTCAGCCGTTGATGGACCGTGCTTTCGTAGGCATGGAGGGAGACGCGTAGCTCTTTGAGGACCGGTTCGAGCCAGGCATCGACTTCCTGTACGGTCATGGCCCGTTTCCGTCGTTCCGCTTCGGCGAAGCTGCAGGCATGGCGAACGGCGAGCGCAAGGGTGAGATGATTCCCGCCCCAGAGCACGGTCCGTAATAAAACCGGACGGCCTTCATGCACCAGGCACAAGGTTGTCTTCGAGGCTCCGACATCGATAATCGCCATGTCGCCGGGAACCTGGGCCCCTTCCTCTTTCAAAAACTGACTGACAGAAAACAAGGCCATGCCATCAATTGTGATTGCTGAGGGATTCAGGTCGGCGGAGGCCATAAACCCTAAATGTTCGGCAATTTTTGTTTTGGGCGCTGCGGTGACGAGGACATCGGACCCGGTGGCTTTCGCGGCTCCTTCCTGAAATTCTCGCGCCGGCAAAAGCAGACTGCCGATGGTGACATCCTCCAGGGGCATGGGAATCAGGTTTTCCATTTCGAACGGAACGACCTGCGCTAATTTGGAGGCATCGCGAAAGGGGAAGGTGAGGGTTCTGATAAACACATCCTGGCAGGGGAGTGCTGTGACAATCTCTCCACTACCATACAAACCATGCTGCCAGAGGAAATTTCTGAGCATGGCCGTTCGCTGCGCCGGCTCCGTGTGTCTCTGCCCCCCATGAGGCACGGGCTGGTGAAAATATTCCACCGATTCACGCCCGGTCAGGCGTCGGCGAAACCGCACAGCTTTTAAAGCCGTCTGTCCGATGTCAAGACCGACACATTCAGCAATCATCGACAACTGCCTCTCGACCGGCGCGGGGCGGGCGGGACTTGCGTGAAAGGCGAGACGCGGAAGACCATCAAAATTGCTTGGAACAATGATCTGCGCGTATCTTGCCTTTCACGCCTGTCTCGTTTTCTCGCGCGTCACGCACATATTAGAATGCCACTCTCGCGGTCATGATCGGCCCCACCAGCTTGAACGTCAAGGGGGTGCCGGGCTGAAACGGTGGCAACGAGAGGCTTGCCGCCTTTTGGGCAAACCCGGCGCCGGGAACCACGGTGACTGTGAGATCCAGAAGGCTCTGCTGCACCGGTTGCTGCAACGTCACGCGCCCCTGAGCCATAAACGATCCATCCACACCGTCCCCCTTCAATTCCGTCACGTCGCATGCGCCATCGCGACAGGCGAGCGAAGCTTGGATCCGATCAAACGACAGTGAGGGGATCGAAGCCGCGCCGGCAGCGATCTGCTCAACGACGAGATCCTTGACTTCAACCTTCACGGTCCCTTCCCCTTTGAGAGCAGCAGCGGTGCCTTGTGCGCTGTCCCATCGATGCATGAAATCTCCCTGAACTGTCCCTCGGCTCACATAGGGTTTCAAGATTGCCGCAAGATCCATCTGCTGGAGATGGCCATCGACGGCAACCGAACCAAGGAGGGACCAGGAGGCCGCATTCAGAGATCCCGTGGCTCGCCCAGCCCCCGCTTGCGCTGCTCCCGGCAGCTGGACGGCGTAGTCTATCACCAGTCGCCCTAACAATGCCTGAAAGACTCCCACGGTTGCCCGCGCGGCTTCAACTGGAATCGTCCCGATCGTCGGTCCCGCAAGGACGAGATTGCGCCACTCAATGGCTGCGGGAAGTCCTACCGACCAATCAGCGGCACGAACCTCCCACCCACTCGCCCGATTGAGTTCGCTCAACAGACGGTTCTGGAGCGGGCCATAGGGAAAGGTCAGAAATAGAAATACGATGAAGCAAGCCAGCGATGCCAGTCCCCATCCGAGGGGCCCCTTCAGCTTCAGTGTCTCAGGCAAGGTAATGGGCCAGGTCATCATAAGGCCCCCACCGATACCCACTGGCGGACGGTCTGGAGTTCCGCTTTCTCTTGGAGTAACGTCAGTTCAAGTAAGATCGCCTTTGGAGCCCCGCGTACAGAGCCACTCCACTCATCCAGCCAGACGTTACTCTTGCCGTCGTAATAGCGCACGTTGAAGCCTTTTACCTTGTTGGCCAGCTCGACTTGCTCGACTGATTCATCTGTCAGACCGTAGAGGTTCCTGCGCACGAATCGAAGAAGCCGATCGCCTTCTCTCGTGTAGACGATCCGAACCAACTCGGTGTCTTTAGCTGACTCCGCCCCCCGAAACTGGCCCATCGTGAGAAAGGCTATCGAATCGGCAGGCCGACCATCGAACAGGCCATTGATCCCCATCCAAGGACTGGTATCGCGGTGTTCGCTGACGGACAACTCATCAGCCATGACACGCAACGTACTGCGAACGATCTGTTCATTGGTTGAGTTTGCCCTGGCCGTCTCGATCGCACTCATCGTGACATAGAGGGATCCAAAGACCAAGGTGGCCATCATGGCGACCAGAGACACCGCCAGCAGAACCTCAACCAGGGTAAAGCCGTCCTCAGGGGGTTGTCGAAACGACATAGGTGCTGACCTCAACCATTTCATCCGTTTTTCCCCGGGGCCACAGAACCTGAATCTTGATTTCCTGCACGGCAGGCAATTGCGTAGGGGATACAATCCTTTTCCACCGATAATTTGCCGGGCGATTCGTGATATCAGCGGTGGGTTGCGATCCTAGTGGGGTCGCAAGGAATTCTCCGCCTGTTTCACCGATGGGTAACTGCACTCCCAGCTCCGTCTCGACCAACTTTTCCTGCGCGAGGATCGTGGCTGTCGTGAGTTCCTTGGCTCTGGCATGGAGGTCGAGATCCCAATTGCGAAGTCCCAACAAAATCGGCAGAGCCAGCGCGAGAATGCCGAGCGCAATCAATACTTCCAACAGCGTGAAACCCCGTTCATTGCCCATAGAATTACCGTCTGGATGATACAGTTTTCCCAAAATCGGCGTAATTACGGGCTTGCCGTCGCAGTCTTGAGCAACGGTCTCACACGTTCGAGAATGACCAGTGGCTTGGGAGGCTCAATCCGCTCATCGCTCATGAGGATCGCGCCTGTAACCGGCTCGATGGCAATGGCCAGAATGTTGTTCTTTGCATCCATCATATGCATCGTCATCGGATCGATCCTTCCCGTGGGGTAAAAGGATAGATCGACCCGACCGGACTCTTTTTTTCCCTGACTCAGCAGAATGTCTGAAACGCGAATTGTGGCTGGGAGGTTCAACGGGGTGGCCCAGGTGGGATCGATTGGTGCCTTTTCTTGATTTCCCTCCAGAATCATCGGCCAATACAACCCTCGATCCATATCAATATAGAGACGCACCGTTTTCTGGCTCGACATAGCCAGGCTCTGAAGGGATCGTACGGTTCCGACCATCCGCCTGCCGACAGAACTCAGATTTTCATCCAGAGAAATTCGAGGCAGGACGATGCCCAGTAGACCGACGAGCAGGAACAGCACAATGATGATTTCCAGAATGGTAAATCCATCGGAGGCCCGTAACCCTGTACCCCTT
>Ga0194035_1000490_pt1 | contig 22661 bp, 25 predicted proteins | sample JunL2320m_MetaG_FD_148680 | JGI IMG/M metagenome (GOLD analysis project Ga0194035, IMG submission 148680) | Anoxic zone freshwater microbial communities from boreal shield lake in IISD Experimental Lakes Area, Ontario, Canada - Jun2016-L239-20m | ecosystem: Environmental > Aquatic > Freshwater >...
AGCCACAACGTAACGGTTTTGATGTATCACTTGGTTTTTCCTGCGAAGTATAGAAGGGTTGTATTTGACGGAGAAGTTGAAGCGGTATTGAAGAAAGTGTGCCTTGATATTGAGAAAAGGTACGAACTAAAGTTTCTCGAAATTGGGGCTGACCAAGATCACGTTCATTTTCTTGTTCAAAGCATACCGACTTACAGCGTGGCAAAGATTGTGGCCGTGATTAAAAGCATTACTGCGAGAGAGATATTTACACGGTGCCCACAGGTCAAAAAGCTGCTTTGGGGAGGATCATTTTGGACTTCCGTGTACTTCGCAAGTTCGGTGGGTAAACACGGAGATGAAAATATGGTTAAAAAATACGTCAAGAATCAAGGCAACGAATATCAACAAATTCACCAGGATCGCCAATTAGGGCTGTTCGATACCTCGACCCTTGGGTCGAGGTAACTCATTGCAGCAATTACGGCTCTCCAGGTCTTTGAGAGTAATCAATAAATCCATTTCGGTTAGGCATTTGTATGCTTGCCAACGTTTTTTCATTGACTTCAAATTCCTCTGTCACAATGCCGTTTAAAAATATTATTTGTCGTGGGTGTTATCACTCTGAATTTTTACTTTGTAGATGAGTTATATAAATTTATGCGTGTTTACCCTTATTTTTGTTTGATTGTTAGCAAAAAAAGGGGATTGATTGAGTGAATATAAATGACTATAGATTTGGGATAATAATTGATTCCTATGCACCCCTCTTGAAGAACTCCTTAAGTTGTTTTACTCGTTAATCATAAGTTGAGTAATATCTAGAAATTAGGCGCTTCTTGAGTTGTTTGTTCAACCTGATAAAACAATTTGAATACTTAAGATGATTCTTGATAATAAAGTTCAATTATTTGAAATAAGTTATGTGAGCAAGGCAACGCAGGAAATAGGCTTGTCCGGTTTAATCCATTTATTTACCGTTTGTCAAAAGAAAAACAAAAAAAACGATTTAACTGGTGTCCTCTTTTTTGAAAATGGGCATTTTGCTCAAATTCTTGAAGGTGAACGTGAGATTATCTTGAAAACTTGGGATACTATTTCGAGCGATCCAAGGCACGAAGTTCTACGAAAAATTTCATTCAAAGAGATTAACCAACGTCTCTTTCCAAATTGGGGATTGCGTTTTTACGGTGCAGAGAAAATTGCGCAAGACTTACCGCAATTGACAAAAGTTCTTGATGGACTTGAAAGTCACGACAGTGAGCTTTTAGAAATTATGCGCTCAGTTTCCTTGAATAACTGAAAAGCATAAATTCAAATTCTGAGGGACTGGGGTTTATTACTTTTTAAGTCTAAAAGAATGATTTTTTATACGCTTTTCGTTTCGACCACTCATTATCAGTAAGACCTGCTTCGGCATATTAATACTTAGTCAAAACTCTATAAAAACGATTCAACAAGACGCTTATAAAATATTAATCTGACATAGAAAATTAGCTGAATTAATTAGTTGATCTTTTAGAGGGCTGAATTAAGTCAAAACCAAACTTTGTTTAACCTTTTTTGAGGTTTCATTATTTGGTTTTTGCTGTGAAGTCCAGCACCTTCGACGTTTAACAATTTTTTTATTACCACAAGAGACGTTGTTCTAAAATTGGACATGGGTTTCTTCATATCAGCATTGCAAGGTGTTATTTTAAGAAACACTGCTTTATCTTTAACTCAAGATCCTACCTCATCAATGTAGGTATTTGATAGGTAGGTATTTGATAGGTTGTGCTGGGCTTGCATGATTATTACAATTTGATTAAGGTTGTACTTGGTAAAATGATTTTCATTTTGTTAAAAGCCTTTTTCATATGGGGACAATGAATATAGAGTATCTTCTGCATGCATCACATTTTTGGTGCTATTAATTTAATGACAGGATCTATTCATGAAGAAGATTTTAATTGCCAGCATATGTGCTTTCGCTGTGACTTTATCAGCTCAGGCTAAAGATATTGTTGATACTGCTGTAGCAGCTGGTTCATTTAAAACATTGGCAACTGCCTTAGGCGCAGCAGGCTTGGTTGACACGCTCAAAGGAAAAGGACCTTTTACTGTCTTTGCTCCTACCGATGAAGCTTTCGCAAAAATTCCTAAGGCTGACCTAGAAGCGTTGTTGAAAGATAAAGCCAAATTAACAGCAATCTTAACGTACCACGTTGTGCCAGGAAAAGTTATGGCTGCTGACGTAAAGCCAGGTAAGGTCAAAACGGTTCAAGGTTCTGAACTGACCATTTCAACCTCAATGGGTGTCATGGTTGATAACGCAAAGGTTGTTAAAACGGACATTACTGCTGACAATGGTGTAATTCATGTCATTGACTCAGTGATCATGCCCAAGTAATCATTGAATTGGACTGATCGTATGTATGTTCAGTTCAATTTTTTGTTGTTAATAATGAGTGAAGTTGAAACTTCACTCTAAAATTTGTAATGCTTGTTTTATCTCTTTTTCAAGAATCGATCTAGAGTTCATGTGAATGTTGTGTCCAAATAAAATATTTCTCTGACCGTGGCATAAGTTGATCAAATTTTTACGATCACTTGGTAAGATACGAGTCATACTTCTCAAAAATTTTTCTTCAAGAAATCTTGACCCAAATTTAGACTCGAAATATACGTTTTCGTTGTCTACTCTTAGGCGTTCGAAGTCGTTGGCGTGCAGTGCAATATAAAAATAAGCGACAACTAGTGCTAAAACTTCAATGAATGAGAATGGGAGGATTAGTGTGGCACCTAGTAAGAAAAAAATAGTTCCTATAAGCACAGAAACTGTTCCCAAGAACATAAAAATAACTGCTAAAAGAATAGGGGAAATGGAGCAGTTTCGCTTGAGATAAAACTCATACCCATAGTTTGTCTTAAGCCCGATTGGTGTATTCACAGTAAATCATCTCTTGGGTAGTTTCGTTGGTGCATGAATTCATAAGTATTAACTCATAAGTATTAATTCATTTCGCTTGTATTTGATGGAAATTTATGTGAAGCATATCTAACCAATGCATTAGCCAAAGCAAGTATCAATATGGTCGAGCCAAGTAAAAATATTTCCATGTTTGCTTCGTGCTTGTTGACTAAATCAATGATGAGTCTCGTTACTGCAGTTATGGCTACATAAATTAAAAATCGCACAGGCATGTGATTGGTTTTAAAGTAGATTCCTACCATTGCCCCAATTTCTAAATAAATAAAAAGCAGAAGAAGATCTTGAATAGAGGAAGTTCCCTTTAGGAAAATCGACTGGAAGGTTTCTGCTGAAGACCAGGCCGTAGCTGCCCCAATGCCAAAAAGAGTAATCCTATGAAAAACCGAGACCAATAGGTTACCAACTAAGTCAGTCCATTTTTCAGCACCAAGCAATCTTTTTGAATTTGTATCCATATCCCTGTTTTGCAATGACATAGTGTTTCCCTTTTACGTTAAATTCGCACAAGTTTCTATAATGCCTATATGATACATTTAAAAGAAAATACAAGTTTGAAGGTCTTAATTTAAGCACCAACTGATCACGAAAACCCGCTCATCTGCGTCTCGGCTCGAGAGATCAGCATTGTGTTGTCCGAACCAACTTGGTGCATAGGTTTTGTTTTGATGTCGCATATGCCAGGCTATTTTGAAATAACCAACCCTCATCGGTCGCAATGTAGGTGATGTCACTTGACCAGACCCGATTGGGCTCAGCTGGCGTGAAGTTTCTTTGAACCAAATCACGAGCGAATCGTAGTTTGTGGTTGCTGTCAGTGGTATTGACAAAGCGTTTTTTGCCCTTGGCTTTGATTCCATTGATCTGCATGGTCTTGCGAACCCTCTCTTTGCCCGCCCTGAAGCCTCTGGCATTGAGTTCTGTGGTCATCCTAGTCTATGGCCATGCTCTTGGAGAACTTCAGCGTGTATGGCCCTGATTTGAGCCTGAAAAGCCTCCTCGCTCAGGCGTTTGAGCCCAGAAACATTGCTTGAGGCAACACTTTTCTTTCTTCTTTGGTGCTGGAAATACCCACTCGCACTCACGCCCAGAACTTCACAGGTCAAAGTAATGGGCCACTGAGTCCTATTCCTATCAATCCACGTGTATTTCAATGAGACTCTTTCGCGAAATACACCGTCGCCTTTTTTAAAATATCGCGCTCCATTTTGACGCGCGAGAGCTCCGCTCGAAGCCTGGCCAGTTCCATTTGCTCAGGCCTAACCACCTGATCTTTAGTGCCAGCAAGTACACCAGCTTTTTCCCAACGCATCCAATTCTCTAGCGAACCTTTCGGAACGCCAAGTATTTTGGCCGTGTCAGAGACTGACTGCCCGCCTTTAATTAGACGAAGAGCCTCCATTTTGAATTCAAGGGTATATTTAGCCCTAGTCTTTTTCTCACCCATTTCAATACCTCCATAACCATATTTTCACCCAAAGTTAAGGAGTCTATTTTTCGGGGGCAAGCTCAGGCTGCTACTTTAACTTCGTATCAAGTGAAACTTTATCACTGAAGTTGTCCAACACGCACCATTTCACTCAGTTCCTTAATTGCTTCGTCAAATTCAGTCATGATTTTGATCCCCTTAGGAATTCTCTTTACATTCAATAAGCCCGCTCCACCTGCCCAAATGAACGTTTGTGGCGGTAGCAAACGTCGCAAATGAGCCAAAATTGGAACTATATTGCGAATGGGATATGAAAAACTAAATGTCAATGCAACCACATCGGCTTTGCATTCTTTGGCCGCTAGTTTCAAACTGTTCAATGGAATATCTGTTCCAACATTAACGATGTAGGCACCAGCCTCTGCCATTACAGCTTCAACCATAAGCAAACCAAGTTGATGTCTCTCGCCAGGGGGTAGGGCGAATAGGAAAACTGGAAAAGCAATCTTTGGTGTCGATTTGAGTGTTTCCGCTACCAAATAACGCTCGATGATTGAGGAACAAAGGTGTTCGTGGTACACATCAATTTCACCACTAAACCAAGCGTCACCAATACAGATCATCAGCGGGGTGATCGTATTTTGGACAAAATCGAGCATAGTGCTCTTAGCGTGCTCTTTATGCAGAAGATCCTTAAATCCCTCAGTGTCCGATTGACTCAATAAGTTGATCAAAGCATTTATGGAGTCTGAGCGGTGTATCTCAGGTTTGAATTTATTCAGATCAGCAGCAATTTTTAAATTATCAGCTACTGTCCGAGCAACGACTTGACCTGGACGAAATCCGGCTTCTAGAAGACGTTTAATCAAATGAAGCCTATCGATAGATTCACGTGAATAGATGGCCTTACCGTTTAACCCATAAAGCGCTGGAGGAAAACCAAATCGTTGTCGCCACTTTCTCAGTTGTTCAATGCTAAAGCCAGTTTCACGTTCAATTTCTGACTGTAAGACAAAAGTATTTTCTGGCATGATCATTCACTGTAACAAGAAAATAAACATTTGTCCCCCCTTTTTTGTCCGGGACAAAGGGCTTATATTTATACCTAACCTTATAAAAGTTATAAACACTTATTCTTCAAAAGCAAATAGCCTGTAATCTTAAAGTTTGCCACGGACAAGATTCTCAAAGCAATGGGGATGATTAAAGGCTTTTGGTAGCTTTGATCTCTTAGAACTTATGACATCAATTAAAACCGTGCAATTCGAGCTCGCACATTCAATAGAGAGAAATCATGCATTCACAAGAAGAAATTACGCAACTTGATAAACGGATATCTTTGGCAAACAAACACTGGGGACTTTTTCTCTCACAAATGAGGATTCGTCATGCAAATTTGGAATACTTAAGCAATTCAGCATTCATCGAAGATAGACCTCTTTATGAAGGTACCTCAACCGCAGAGCTTGAGGTGTGAGTTCAAAAGCATACTTAGCGATGAACCTAGTTAAGAAATGAAATTTAAGATTTAAAAATGTTTTACGAATTACTTTATACAAGTATTTGTGTATCTCGAAAAATGGATACAGTTGACCTTGAAGGAATTTTGAAAAGTGCAAGGAAAAATAATATCATCTATCATGTGACTGGAATGTTACTTTACTATAAAGGTGAGTTTGTTCAATTAATTGAAGGCAACAAAGAAGCAGTAAAACACATTTATGATAATTTTATTCTTAAAGATATTCGGCACGAATCTATCAACTTGATATTTGAGGGCAACATTGTTAGTCGGAGTTTTACCGACTGGTCGATGGGGTTCTCTGGCGATGAGAATGTTGGAAAAGAAGTGTTTATATCAACCAGTCGACTACTAATGAACATGATGAGTGAAGAAGCAAAGAAGAATCCAAGAACACTTGGCGTTGCAGGAATGATTTCATCTTATGATCGGATCCGTAAATCTCCTAGTAGGTAATATAAAAAAATTCTTTATAAGCATAAGCCAAGTTAAATATTTATATGTAAAGAGATTCGAATACTTAATTTGGCTTCAAATTATTGCGTCCTCCAACCTAGATCAAGGGTATTGTTAAATTGGTCCCATCATAAATGTCTGACGGATGCAATTCAACGTTGAAAGAAAAAATAATGTTAATAAAATTATCTTTATATATTTCGTTTTAAAACAGGAAATTATTGATAAATTACACGTTAAATTTTTTCCAATCTTTATAGCTTGATATTTTTATTTTGGATCATTGACCACGCCATAATGATCTGCCATGCCTCTACCAGCATTGGTAAAGGTGGCCGGCCTCTCTCTCTCATTTAACATAGACAGATTCCAATTCGACCACTCATTTTTTAATCTATCAAAAATATCTTTGTGACGGTCCTTTAGATTTGCACGCTCTCTTTGATCTTCCACAACGTTAAATAAAAATTCATTATTTGCAATCTGTAAATACTTATAGTCACCATCTCTAATAGCTCTTTGAGAAGCAACTTTAAATCGCCAAAAAAGTTTTCTCTCTTTAATCGGTGTCTTGGTATTGAGTATTTGAGACAGTAAATTTTCACCATCTGGTGGGTAAGCAGGGTCAGCAAATCCGCCAGTCGCTGCTAACAAAGTCGGCATCCAATCCATAGAAATCGAAACTTGTTGAGTGGTTTGGTCAGGAGAAATCTTACCGGGCCATTTGATTATGGAGGGAATTCTTAGACCGCCTTCAAGAAGTTCATTCTTCATTCCACTAAAGGGCCAAGTTCTTGAGAATCTCTCTCCTCCGTTGTCACTTGTAAAAATGACAATCGTGTTGTCACTTAGCCCTTTATCTGAAAGAGCTTTCAAAATCTTACCCACATTCTCATCCATGCTCTGCACCATAGAGGCAAAAACTTTTAAATTACCACCATCACGATGAATTAGAGCTTTAATTCTCTTAGATTCTGCCTCATCATTTGGACCTTCCCATGGGTAATGAGGAGCGTTAAAGTGCACGCTCATAAAAAACGGAGTTTTATTTTGTGCATGTTGATTAATCGTCTCAACAGCACGATCCCCAAATAGATTGGTTATATAGCCCTGGCGATCAATGGCGACTTCTTGCTCATACAAAGGGGTGGCGGATTTAGAGTCGTGCTTAAAATAGTCTGTAGTGCCACTAAATACACCGTAAAAATTATCATAGCCACTTTTTAGAGGACCAAAATTAGGCAAATTTCCAAGGTGCCATTTTCCAATCAAAGTCGTACTGTAGCCAACTTTTTTCAATTGACCTGGCATGGTTGGATGCTCTGGTGATAGACCAGCATCTTTAGGACTGTCTGATTGAAGAGGTTCCTCGATCCCAACCTTAAGTCGCATTTGATAACGTCCGGTGATTAATGCTACTCTTGTTGGCGTACAAGACGCTGAATTGGAATAGGCTTGCAAAAACTTCAGTCCATCTTTAGCAATGGAATCAATATGAGGCGTATTAAAATCCTGTTGCCCATAACAGCTTAAATCCCCATAGCCTAAATCATCTGCCAAAATAAAAACAATATTAGGTTTATTCGTTTGAGCAAATAAATTGCGATTAAGTGCAGTTGCTCCAAAAAGTGTAGAAATGACTTGCAGAAAATTCCTGCGGAAAAGTTTATTTTCAAATTTTTTCAACATTGCACCTTTTTAATTAGCCTATTTATACCATCTATACGAAAGTATTATATGAAATGTTTTTATTTAATTTTAGCACCTCGAGATATGTTGCTTCAAATTGAACATCCAATTCTCGGTCCATTAACGCATCCTGGAGTGGTCCCCAAATTAAGCTCAACACCAAGTGAAATATTGCACTCAGGTCCAAATTTTGGTCAAGATACGCGAGATGTTCTTATGTCTGAATTAAATTATAGTAAGGAAAAAATAAGGCATTTAGAGGCTGAAAATATTATTTTTAGTGCTTCCAATACTTAATTTGAGCTAAGCCAAGCTAAGCTAATTGAAGTCAGGTAGACCTTTAAAAAAACAGAAGAGATGCCCTGTCTTTGAGAAAGATAAAAAGGGCGTATTTTTTTATCTATCAATCTCAATGAATCGGGGTATAAATTTATTCTGGTTTACCCTCGTAAAATTAACGACGGATTTTAAAGAAACTCAAAAAAATGAGTGGGTATTAGAGTGCGCTTTAAAGCTAAGAAAGCCTTAAGTCTCTACATTGCCTTGCCTTTTAATGCATTTAGCGCTAGAGGGAAAAAACCAACTCGTTACAGTCAGATTCTTAGTTGTTCACAGGTAAAGACAATTAAACGCTCGATTTCTGAATGTATACAAAAGTACTTTTTTCATAATGAGACGCTGAAAAAAAAACTTTTGTCCCCCCTGTTTTGTCCAGAACAATGGACTTACATTATTTATGTAAATAAGTGTACTTCATCACGATCTTTCATAAATTGCGAGGTGACCGCGATTTGAAACTTGCCGCTTGCTTGATACTAAAAAATGTAGAAGATTTATTCACGGCCCTTAGCTTGGTTAAATACTAAGAAGTTATGACGGCCATTAAAACCGTACGAGTCACTTGCGCGTAATTATTGGAGAGAACTCATGAAATCGTCAGAAGAAACCAAAGCACTGAATAGACGGATATCTTCGGCAAACAAACACTGGGGATTTTTTTTCTCAGATATGCCCAGCCGTATTATAGATTTGTCATGCTCTAGGCAATCGACTGTAATCGTTGACAGATCAATCAAAAACGTGGCCGCAAATGATGGCAGATTGTTGTCAGATTCAGAAAACGCTTAAAAGTCAATATATAGAGCAACTGAATTTTATAAAAATATCAAAAATTTATTCATTTGGATATTAATTTTTAGACAATCGATCATTGCAAAGAATTTCTTGTCTTTCAATTTATGATGGGAGAATTAAATCATTAAAAAGATCCTTGAAATAATTTTTTTCTTAAATCAGGTGCTGAAGTCCGGTTTGAAAACCAAATATCAAAAAAGCTCTTTGTTAATTCAGGATCCTTGATTTCACCAATTAAATTTCTTTCGAAAAAGAACTTGACACCGTTATTGGGCGTATAAACACCTGTCAGTGTTTGTGCTTTCTTTATATTGGGAAATAGGTTTTCTAGAATATTTAACCAAGATTGAGATTTGCTCTTGTCCAAGTCTCTTTGTTTTAAAATTTCATCTATCGATCGCTTTGCAATTGCTTTTCCCTCTGCGTCTATTAGATAAGTTAATTCAAGCGCAAATCGATGTTGCTCCCATGTTTCAGGTAGAAAATTATTTGCTTCGGTCCATAACCTTGCATGGTAAACATCAAAGCCGAAAAACGTATACTTTCCCTGCCCAAATAGATTGGGTTTCACAAAATAAAGTTGCAAGTAGTTAGGCGGTAGATCGATCGCCTTAGCCTTAGACTCAGTATCGTCCACAGAACTGTTTTTTGCGGATGTACCTCTAGCTATTAAAGCCAAGTTGATGATCGATAAAAGTATCGCAGTTCGCCTACTAGGATGCATGATTGTGATTTTTAAGTAAAAGTTAAAAGTCTACTTTGTAAACTATCCCTGATGACACGGCCAAGTTAGAAAGGAAATTTGACGTAAAGTTTGATTGCTTTTCAACTCATGTCTTACAGATGCTTAAACTTTTCCCTAACGCAACTTATGGGGCAGATATCTCCACCATGATTTCATTTCGTCTGAACATGGGCAATGTCCATGGTGGGTCGTACCGCGACAGTTGAGGCGAGCTCATGACTTTCAAAGACTTTCGATTGGCCCACGCGATTGCTTCATCTGTTTTGGATTTAACTCGAGCAAGCGTATTGAAGCCAGAGTAGGTGTGGACAAGAAAGAACTTGCTTGGCACTTCTCTTAAAGTGACTGCATTGTTTTTGGGCTTTGGGATATTTGTTAGAGTAAATTGGCTAGGCATAACGAAGTGAATGCGCCACCTTTTAACCATTTGAATATCTGCGTTTGATTCAGTCGACTGGGGCTCTATGGTCACAGGGGCTGTCATTGCAATTTTAGTGGATACCGGCTCCATTGTTACAGGCGCGGTCATTGCAATTCGTGAGTTTTCGTTTGAATTGGGTACTTGATTGTTTCCAAAGATGAAGTCAGCAATGAGTCTGAAACCTTTGTTGGAGGCCTCGTCCATATCGCCTTCAATCATTGTTTCGGCAATCAGAATTGGAGCGTAATGGCGTATTTCAAAGGGCCCATCAACTTGGATGACTTCATATTTTGGTTCCTCAATGGCCATGGCGTGTCCCGAGCATAAAAGACCAAATATTAAATAGGTCAGGTAAATTTTCAAATGTTTCATAGATTGGCTTGGTTTTATATCTTGGTGGATATTTTAACCCGCAATTGGTAGATCAAAAGCTTGAGAATATATTTGGTGCAAGCACATGTCCAAAGTATAGAAGCTTGTTTTTTTAAATGCTTCTTTAGAGGGCTTGGTTTTTTAGAATATTTTCAGATCAATACTTTAACCGAAAAGTTTATATTTTTTCTTTTTGGTATTGGTATTTTAAAATTAGTGCGCCAAGAGTCTTGCGTAAAAGTGCGTGTCTATTGGACTCCATCTTGAATGATCAACGAGTTAACTCAATTGGCTTTGGCGTCAAATGAGTCAACTCTTTTTTTCTGCAGACCTTGTCTTTATTTTAAGACGGTATGAGGATATTAAACCCTTTAAGCTGCAGGAGCAGCAGCTGGGTGAAGACGTTTATAGAGGTTACGCAAGATGATTAAAATCGAAGCTCCCTGAGCCATCTTTGCAATATTTCCTACGATCGCTTCGAGATAAGTGCCAATTTCTGGCACAACCACCAAAGAACCTGCAAATGCGGAAAGTGCAAGGGCGCTGATAATGACTCTGATATTTGAGTCATCTTGGGTAAAGTAACCATAAACAAATCCACACACAATCAGCAACAAGGGCACATAGGGTATGGTGACACCAAGACCCGCTAAAACGGCAATAAGCAAACCAAATAAGCCTACTGCCTTGTCTGTATTCAATTTATCCATGGGCACTCCGAATAAGTTTTATTCAATTAAAAGACCATGCACTAAAGTGTGCAAAAGTAGTTTAATCAAGTCAACAAAGTGTTTCTAAATAAATACCCTTAGGTTTTTAGCTTATTTTAAACTTTGTTTACTTTGATAAAAATATTTAAATTATAAATAATTTGTTGAGATTGAATTTAATCCAAGAAATTCGATTATTTTTGAATTAATAATCACCTTCGTGTGTTTATATTAATGAGTGTTTAATTATTCCATTTGCACTCCTAGGAATACTTTTTAATGAAATAATATTATATTTATGATAAATTAATATTGCATATGAAGTAAAAGAATGCAAGGGTAAACTCTTTTTACATTCATTAAAGGGAGCTTCTAATCATCGTGATTAAATTTTAATCACCGACTCAAGAAAAAGGCCCTCAACGAAAAAATATCTCTCATTGGTTTCACTGTTTTTATCGGTTTCAGTTTCTTGCCCAATCAAGTGCAGCATACAAAGTCTTTGAAGTTGGTTTTAAAGATGAGGCAGCTTGGTTAAGTGATGTTTTTTTTGACTCTTGGATCATTGCTGGGTATTATTTTAAGCCGTGTTCTTCTCAAAGGACAAAGAGAGTACGTTGTCTAACAAATCCACTTCTTTAATAAATTCGCCTTTGGGGTCTGCATTGAAATTGCGCAGTGCCATCTCCCTGACTCGAGGCAATTGATCCGCCTTCAAACCAAGAGTCTTCAAATCGCATCGAAATCCTTTAGATGCAAAGAACCCCTCCACGGCATTGGCGATCTCCTCAACGCCCCAATCTTTCAAAGAGTGGTGTTGTACCTTAGGTAGAAAAGAGCACATCTCTTTAAGTGCACTCAAATCTCGTTCTCCAAAGACGCGAATCGCTGCACAGGTCAATGAAAGATAGGCTTGACCTGGTCCGATGTCATCGTTGATGCTCATGAGACCTGCCCCCAACGCATAACAAACGCGTACAACCCAATGGAGCTCAAAAGGACGACCTCCATGATCAACATCTCGGTTGTGCAAATAAGAGGCCGCACACATATTGATCCGAGCGTTTGCATCGACTGGCAGCCCCAAATGATCCATTGACGCCAATGCCAAACGCCAAGCCTGGTGTCGATCGCCTTGAACCAGTGGATTGGCATGACCCACGCCACCCATTCGCATCAAGCTGAACCAAAGGGTCGATAAACCCGCAGCTCTTGAGACCGACTCCGAGGTGCTTGCCAGTGCATTTGCGTCCCAAAACACACCCATTGCTCGGGTTTTGGGATCAAAAAACTCCCAGCGCTCTGCCTGGGGATAGGTTTTCATGGTTGCTCCTGCACCATTTTGGGCCGATGTTGCTGTGGTCAAGACATTCCAAATCGGCACTTTGGGCTTGTACAAACGAGGACTTACAGGTACTTTCCCAGGTTCGTAGTGTGTCGATAAACGCTCAAAGGGCTCTTCCTCGGCCAAGGCAATGGCCAAGATACGAGCAGCCATGCAGGCCGTGCCCGCGCCCACTGAAACGATTGCATCCACCTGTAAGGCCTGTGCCATTTCCAGCGCTCGGGTCATGCAAGGCTCTAAGCAATGCCTATCCACTTCATCAAAACGAGCAGCAAAACGCTCGCCCAGTAAACTCTCAATATCGTTGACCAAAGCGGTGGCACGTGAGACCGTTCTGCCAGAAATCACCAAGACTCGGCCAACACCTAGACGAGTCACTTCTTTGGGTAAATTTGACAGGCTAGATGGGCCACTGAAGACTCGAAGGGGATAAATCTGAGCTTTAAATTTCGTATCATTCATGAAGTGTGTGGTGTCCTGAGTTTGATCCCCGTTTAAAAGGGGTCGCTGAGTGAACGCGTCAAGCGAGCATACTCCCATATAATCCCAAAAAAGAAGAACAGCACTGGAACAACCATTGTTTTAAAATCAGATTGAAAATCATACTGGATAAACCCAGTGAGCTTCATCAACCATTCCCTAGCCCCAAACCAAGTTGAAACTTTAGGTCTCTTATCATGAAAAGTTTGCTCCACAACTGCTTTTGCATTTTTGCTTTGATGGTGTCCATGCCTGGCATCTCAAACGCACAGCCAGATTGGCCCAGCAAGCCCTTGCGCATCATTGTGCCCGTCCCCCCAGGCTCATTCACCGATATCGCCGCTCGCGCCTTGGCTGGCGAGATGTCATTGCAACTTGGTCAACAAGTCATTGTTGAAAACAAAGCGGGGGCAGGAACGACCATTGGAGCAGATTTGGTGGCCAAGTCTGCTCCAGACGGTTACACCTTGTTTTTTACCGAGAACTCGTTCACCATCTCTCCTGCACTCTACCCCAAATTGCCCTATGACAGTCTTAAGGATTTCAGTCCCGTCACCATCGTTGCCGAGGCTCCAACTATTCTTTGGGCCAGAACAGATCTGCCCGCCAAGACGGTCAAGCAATTGGTCGAATTGGCCAATTCCACGCCAAAGCTCTTGAGTTACGCCTCCGGTGGACAAGGAACGTCTTCGCATCTGGCTGGCGAGCTTTTCTTTGACGTTGCCAAAATCAAGGTCGTGCACATTCCTTTTAAAGGAGTCGCCGCCTCCATGAACGAGGTCGTGGCAAGAAACGTTGACTTTGGCACATCCAGTGTTGCCAGTCCGATGGGGCTCATCAAAGCCGCTCGCTTAATGCCCATCGCGATCTCAGGGAAAGAACGCATGGCCCAACTCCCTGATGTGCCCACCTTTGCAGAGTCTGGGTACCCACAATACGAGGCCCAAATCTGGTTCGGTGCATTGGTCGCCCATGGCACGCCAACTCACTTGGTCAATAGATTGAGGCAGGAATTCATCTCTGCCCTGAACAAACCCAAAACCCGCGAGGCTTTTGCCACCCAAGGTGCAACCATCATGACCGATGTCACCCCTCAAGCATTTGCCGCACGCATTGAAGCCGAGGTGGCACGTTGGCGTGATTTGATTTCCAGAAAAGGCATCACCGTTCAATAAACAATAGGATTCTTTGCATTCAAAAATAGTCAAGCACTGTTAAGTTGAGCGCTCACCTTGAACGGCCCATGGTCAATTGCTTGTGCGCCGTGATTTGAGGTACCAAGAAGCTCACGGGCCAAAGTTTGACCTTTTATTCAATCAAACTTCAAACTTGCCGTTTTAACCAACTGGCTCCACTTGTCCAACTCTTTGCGGATGACTTGAGCAAGTCTTTCAGGAGGACCACCCACGGGTTCTACGCCTTGAAGCGCTAGTTTCTCTCGAATATCGGACGTCTCTAGCACGCGGTTGACCTCTCGGTTGAGCAATTCAACCACATTGGGTGACAGTTTCGCAGGACCCAGCAAAGCAAAGAATGTTCCGCCTTCTACGGCAAAGCCTTGCTCTGCCAATGTAGGGACATCGGGCAACAAAGAAAACCGTTTGGCAGAGGCAACGCCTAGCAATTTAAAACGACCAGACTTCACGTTGGGATAAGAGGTGGAATAGACATCCATGGAGGTTTGAATTTCACCGGCAATCAAAGCAGTGATCAGGGGCGCGCCTCCCTTATAGGGAATGTGCGTAATTTCAATGTCGCTCTTTTGTCGAAAGAGTTCATAGGCCAAGTGGTTGGAGCTGCCTAAGCCAAAAGAGCCAAAGTTCAATTTCCCAGCGTTGAGCTTGGCGTACTTGACCCACTCTGCAACGTTAGATGCAGGCACATTGGGATTGACCAGCAACAAATAAGGGGTTGTCGCCATCATGACAATGGGCGTAAAGTCATTGATGGGATCGTAGGGCAGGGACTTTTGCGTGGCTGAATTGGTCCCAAACGTACTTGCCGTCCCAAGGAGCAGTGAGTATCCATCAGGACTTGACATGGCGACGTTGCTCGTACCGATGGCTCCTGAAGCGCCCGCTCGAGTATCGATGACAAAGGGTTGACCCATATTTTTACCCACCTTCTCAAAAATGATTCTGAGCACCGTGTCGCCGGATCCACCTGCTGGGAATGTGTTTACAATTCGAAGAGGTCGATCAGGATAACTTTGCGCGTTCGTCAGTGAGCACATACAGCAAAGAACAAAAAAATAAAACAATTCAATCAAGTTAAAAAATCTTTTTTTTGTAAATGGATTCACTTTTGTTTCCTTGACAAGCGGATCGGCTTAGAAGAGCCTACCCAAGAATTAAAATTAAACTGCATTACCATCATAATATAAAATGAAGTTTTTGGCCAACAAGCATGGCTCACCTCAAGTCAAACACCCAAAAAAACGCTTACCAAAGAACCAAGAAAGGCCATTTTGAAAAACGAATATTTCAACCATTATTGGGAAGACTTTATTTTGGGGGAAAGATATTCAACCCGCACGAGGCTTGTCACGCTTGAAGATCACCTGCAATTTTGTAAACTCGTCGGCTACGAAGTGCCCTTGTTCATTGACGAAAACTTTGCCAAAGCCTCTAGCAACAATGGACTCATTTGTCCTAGCCACTTGATCATGTCGTTCACAACGGCCATGACGGGTAATTTATTTTCAAAATCAATCATTGCTTTATTGACGATAGAAAATGCAAGGTTTCTAGCGCCCGTTCGACCGGGCGACATGATTAGGACGGAGGTTGAAATACTCAGCAAGCGAGAAACCAGCAAAATTGACCGAGGCATTGTGGTGTTCAGAGATTTGGTATTTAATCAACACAACGATCTGGTGTTTCAAAACGACAAGACTGCACTCATTAAAAGAATTTGAACTCACAAGATGTCTATCTTCAATTCAAATGCTGCGATTCAAGAGGTGCAAAATGAAAAACTGCAAGAAATTCTGTCAATTTGTGAAAAAGGCCATCCCTACTACAAAGAGCTTTGGTCCAAAGAAGGCATCGACGTCTCTTTGATCAAAACAACGGACGATTTGATCCGTTTGCCTCTGACCCATAAGCAAGCCTTGATGGAAAATCCGGAAAGTTTTCGAATTCAACTCAAGGACTTGCCTCTTCAAGAAAGAATTCTTTGGGAAGTGATTTACACAACAGGAACCACATCGGAGCCAACGCCTTTTTTCAATACGACTCACGACTACCACAATTACTTGTTTCAATCCAAGAGAGTGGCTGAAATTTCTGGCATCTTTAGCACCGACATCATTGCCAACCTCTTTCCCTTGACCACCGCACCCATGGGCGCTTATGTCAGATCAGTGACCAATGCCTATGCAGCAGGAGCCACGATCTTTGCAGCACTGCCTGGCGCTAAAAATGCCAAGCACGATCTCCAGCGTTCAATGCAAGAGTGCATCCGCTTGATCGAACAAAATCGACCCACCATTTTATGGGGTATACCCAGTTTTCTTAGGCGACTGCTCATCAAAGCCATAGAACTTGAAGCTGATTTTCAAAGTGTTCGAATGTGTGCCATCACGGGTGAGGCTTCTAGCATGGCCATGAGGGATGAAATTCGGCGTTGTCTTAAAGCATTACACGCCAAGGACCAAATCGTTTTCGATCGCTACGGGTCCACTGAGCTTGGCGCTTTTGCACAATGCAAAGAAGAAAGTGACTGGCACAACCCAACACCTGAGGCCCAATTTCACGAAGTCGTGGATATAGAGAGTGGCAAACGGCTCAACCATGGCGAACGAGGTGCACTTGCAGTAACCCACCTAGACCGAAGAGGAACGGTGTTGATACGTTTTCTCATTGGCGACTACGTCTCCATTGCAAACGATGCCTGCCCAAACTGCGGCAGACAAGGCGATAGAATTGTGGGGCCAGTGACGAGAGCCAAAGATTTGGTCAAAGTCAAAGGCATGTTGATCAACCCCAGTGTTTTGCTCAATGGCATTCAGAGCATCATCGGTATTGATGAGTTTCAAGTCGAAGTCTGCAAAGCCGTCGCAAGCGATCCCTTCTCCATGGATGAATTGAAAGTCCGCATCGCCACACAGGTCCTTGACAAAGAGCATTTGATACGTCATTTGACGGAAACGGTCCAAATTTCCGTCAAAGTCACACCTCGCATTGAGATCGTAGCCATAGAGGACATTTTCAACATTGAAAAACACGCCAAAATACAGCGTTTCATTGATTCGCGAAAATAACACTCAACTCCTAAGTTCTCACGAAAGTTCACGATGGATCTGCATTTAAAGAATAAAAAAGTATTGATCACTGGTGCATCCAAGGGCATTGGTGCGGCCTGCGCACTGTCTTTTGCAGCGGAAGGGTGTCATCTTGTGCTGGTTGCAAGAAATACAGACGATTTGCTCAGCACGCAAAAATCAATACAGGAAAAGTTTGCGGTAGAGGTGGAGATCATGTCGGCCGATTTGAGAAATCCACAGCAACTGATGCAGATCATCCTTCAACACTCAGATGTGGATATTTTGATCAACAACGCAGGCGACATTCCTGGCGGCAGCATCACGGCAGTCAACGACAGCGCTTGGAGACACTCATGGGAACTTAAATTATTTGGCTATATCAATCTATCACGAGAAATTTACAACGCCATGGTGGAGAGAAATCACGGTGTGATCCTTAACATCATTGGTATGGCCGCTGAAAAACCATCATTTGATTACATTTGTGGCTCGACAGCCAATGCAGCTTTGGTGGCTTTTACGAAAGCGCTAGGCAAAGGTCCACATCAAAAATCCGTTCGAGTTTTAGGTGTCAATCCACCCTCTACAAAAACCGATCGCATCTTAAAGGTGATGGCAACCATTGCCAAAGAGATCTTCAATGATGAAACTAGGATCGATGATATTCCGAAGGATAAAATGTTTCAAACTTTAATCGATCCTGAGCAAGTCGCTGATGCGGTTGTTTATTTATCGTCTCCGCGAGCGAATCAAATTACAGGGGTGGTTTTAAATCTTGCCTCTTAAATGAAAGGTCTTCTAACCTGAGCTTGAGGATTGGTTGAGTTGTCGTATTTTACAAGCGATGTTTAATTTGAATTTTTAGCTCTTAGCTCTTAGCTCTTAGCTCTTGAATAAAGAGGCTTCCTCTGAGCAAGGCTTCATTAGAAAAGCTGTTGATCTGATTGCATTTCAAGTTGTCAATTAAAAAATCTATTGACATTTACGTTCTAACTGAAATAATGAATTAACTTAGATAAAGTTAACTCTTGTGATCAGTTCAAAAACGTGGATACATTTATAGATTGGGTTTTAAAGTATGTATAAGTTTAAAATTCTATGCTTATTTTTAATTTCATTTTTTTGCACGTCCTCATTCTCGCAAGCTTGGCCAGACAAACCCATTAAACTGGTTGTGCCCTTTGGGCCTGGTGGTACAAATGATTTATTGGCTCGCATCGTTTCTCAATCTTTGGGAGACAAGCTTGGACAAACTGTGGTTGTTGATAACAGGCCTGGGGCAGGGGGGGCCATTGGTACCGATTATGTGATTCGATCAGCACCGGATGGATACACTTTAATGATTGGTGCGACGAGTACCATCGCAGTCAACGTGACGGCTTATCCAAATAGAAACTTTGATCCCACGAAAAATCTGACCCCAATTGTTGAGTTGGCCTCAGGACCTTTTGTAGTGTTTGTCAATCCAAGTGTCAATGCAACAAATATAAAAGAACTGATCGAATTAGCGAAGGCTAAACCGGGAGCTTTAAACTTTAGCTCCTCAGGAAAGGGAAGTTCATTGCATTTAAGCGCTGAACTTTTAAAACTGATGACCAAAGTTGATATGGTTCATGTGCCCTACAAGAGCGGTGGGGCGGCTATCACTGCACTTGTGTCGGGTGAAGTTCAAGTCTATATTGGTGACATGGCGTCCTTGTTTCAGCACGTTAAAACCAAAGCCGTTCGCCCCTTGGCAGTCACAACAGAAAAAAGATTCTCACCTCTTGCCGATTTACCCACTGTATCTGAGTCAGGTGTCTCTGGCTATGAAGCATCTTCGTGGTATGGATTGTTAGGCCCAGCTGGATTGCCCTCTGATATTGCCAACAAGATCAACAAAGAAATCAATGTCATCATGCACACACCCGCAATGTCAGAGAGAATGCAGACCTTGGGAATTCAGGCTTCGACGGGTACAAGCGAGAGATTTACGCAGTTGATTAAGCAACAAGTACCGAAATGGGCCATTGTTGTTAAAGCTGCTGGCGCACAAGAGGAGTAAATATGGAACCCCAAGATTACGGACCTTTTCCTTTTGTACCCATTACTCAAAGGCCCAAAATAAGCTGGCCAAACAATGCCAATTTAGCAGTCTGGGTGATTCCAAATATTGAGTTTTTTTCACTCAAGGATGGGCTATCCGGACATCCTTTTGAAGGCAAGGGACCCGCTCCAAGCGTCCGAGCATGGTCGCAAAGAGATTATGGCAATAGAGTTGGTATATGGCGAATATTTGAAGTCATGAAGGAGCTTGGGATTAGAGCTTCTCCGACTGTCAACAGCGATATTTGTATTCATCATCCGGAAATTATTGAACAATGCATGCGCTTAGACTGGGAGCTTGTTGGGCACAACAAGACCAATACTCAAAGGCTTAATGCCGTACCTGCTGAGCAGGAAAGAGAGCTCATACATAATTGTCTCGAGATATTGGAAAAAACCAGTGGTAAGCGACCTGTAGGTTGGCTTGGATCGGCACTGGCTGAATCGTGGAATACGTTGGATCATCTCATTGATGAGGGATGTACTTACGTTGCCGACTGGGTCAATGATGATCAACCCTACGTGATGAATGTCAGTGGCAAAAAAATTGTTTCAATTCCTTACTCATACGAAATAAATGACTCAAATCACATCTACTATCGATTTGGTGGCGGAGATGATTTTGAGCAAATGATAAGAAAACAATTTGATGTTTTATACCGAGAAGGGGAGCAGTCTGGTCGAGTGATGGCTATTTGTCTTCACCCCTTTATGATTGGAGTACCGCACCGAATTGACTCGCTTCGAAAATCTTTAGAATATATTTCTGGTCACTCTAAGGTCTGGTTTGCAACGGGTTCGGAGATTGTGAACCACTATCTCAAGAGCGGCAATACCTTTTAAACACAACTGATTTATATTTAGAGTGATTTTTTCAATAATTTCTCAATCCATAAGGCCTTTGATAAAACTTCAATGTCCCCTCTCATTGGCCCAATCAATTGAATGCCCAATGGAAGGTTGTCTGATCCTGTAAAGCCAGGTAGGGTGATACAAGGCACTCCCATTGACGACCAAATGCGGTTAAAAGTTGCGTTACCAGTCGAAGTTAAGCCTTTAGGGGCTACCCCCAAAGCACTCGGGGTAAGCAGCAGATCAAATTTAGAAAATATTTTTTCTTTGATGACGTCCTTACACCTTTGGGTCAATTCACTCGCCAAGTGATATTGAGATAACTTGATTTGTTGCCCCTTGACTATTCGCGTTTTAATTGCCTCAGACAATAAATTGGGTGTCGTTAGATATTCATGCTGTAGCGCTCTAGAGAGTTCATAATATTCAATATCGTGATGCGCTGAATCAAGGCTCTTGAATACATCGGGAAGATTAATTTCCTTGATATTTATACCATTTTTTGAAAATAAGTGACTTGCCATGTAGATGGATTCGATCATTTTTTTTTCAGCAAGATTCCAATTTTCAGTCTTGCAAATTGCAATTTTTAAAGGCTTTATTTTTGAAATATCAAAATACTCTTTTCTTCCTGTAAGTCCAGCCAATAAAAGCGCCGTATCTTCTACATTTCTTGAAAATGTCCCTACTGTATCTAAGCTGTCGGAAACTTGTTTGACTCCATATCTGCTGATGGTATTGAAACTTGGCTTGAAGCCAACAATTCCACAAAAACTAGCGGGTCGAATCACTGAGCCACCGGTTTGGGTTCCAACTGCAACGGGTACCATAAAGTCCGCCACCGCCGCAGCAGAACCACTGGACGAACCTCCTGGCGTATGCAGTGGATTATGAGGATTGGTAGTCGCTGCGGGAAAACTGGTTGCAAATTCAGTTGTGGCCGTTTTACCTAAAACCATGGCACCGGATCGAATACTCATGGATACAGGCGCAGCATTGATCAAGGCCAAGTTATTTTTGTAAATTGAGGAGCCGCAAGTTGTTACATACCCCTTACAGTCAATGATATCTTTCCAACCGATTGGCAGTCCGTGTAAGAGTTGTTTTTTTTGTACTTTATCGAGCTTTTTTGATTCCTTGATTACAGTGCTCTTATTGAGTTGCGACCATGCTTTAACTACATGGTTTCGCGCTTCAATTCGCTCAAAGCAAGATCGGACTAAAGATTCACAACTGATTTCATGATTTGATATTTTTTTTACAATTTGATTTGCATCTAGAAGAAAATACCTATCATCGCTTTTATTTTGAATTGCCATCTAAAAAAAACTTTCTCTTGAGATCACAATCAATCGAAGTACGGCACAAAATCATCGAGCTATGCCGTTTAAAAATAGTCAGATCCCTTATATCAGTACTTCAAATTAACTTTTTTTATGAGACCTGTTGAATTCCAGCAATCAACCAGACTTTATTGCCCGACTTAGAGTAACTCATGTTCCATACTTCTTTAAATGGCTCAGGATCGGCATGGAGGCCCTCTTTAATCATTCCTTTAAATTCCACACTGGCCAAATAATTATCTCCCGCTTGTTCAATTCCCAGTAAAACCGCTTCAAGTTCATTGACCTCTGTTTTAGCAATCTGTGCAAAAAGTGGTGTTGAATCGCGATCGCTTAATTGAACTTTAATTTCTGACAACATGTCGTCAGTCATCCATGTTCTCATGAGCGCAGTATCTGATCTATCCCAGGCATCTTGCATGCTGATAAACCCTTTTTTAACAGTTTCTAAAAAGCCATTGACATCAAATCCTTCAGGAATTGACCAATTCGTTGGGTTTAAAACAGAAGAGTAGTTTGAGTGAAGTGATTCGTTCGAGCCAGGGGCAACTTGGTTGTTGACAGGCTGAGACTGATGACCAGTAAACAAATGACTTGACTGATTGTGTGCATTTACATTTGTGCTTGAAGACAAAGAGCTGCCAGCACCCTGAAACGCCATCGGTGCAAGATCATTGGGTCGCGAGATGTTTCTTCTGCGCATGAAGTAACCAACGACGGCAATTAAAATAAAGGCTAGCAAGCCAAACATTAAAAATTGACCAAACTCCGCGCCTAAGCCCATTGAGTGTGCAAGCCAAGCCAATCCCAAACCAGCTGCAAGACCTCCAGCCATCGCCGCCCAGGGCCTTCGAGTTGGGC
>Ga0194035_1000491_pt1 | contig 22651 bp, 20 predicted proteins | sample JunL2320m_MetaG_FD_148680 | JGI IMG/M metagenome (GOLD analysis project Ga0194035, IMG submission 148680) | Anoxic zone freshwater microbial communities from boreal shield lake in IISD Experimental Lakes Area, Ontario, Canada - Jun2016-L239-20m | ecosystem: Environmental > Aquatic > Freshwater >...
TTGGCGCCAGTAAGTGGGCGGTATTTCGACGAGTCACACTGCCGTTGATTGGGCCGTCGCTGATCGCTGGGGGAGTGCTCACTTTCGCCCGCGCACTAGGTGAGTTCGGTGCCACGATCACCTTCGCGGGCAATCTCCCTGGAGTCACTCAGACTCTGCCGCTCGCGGTCTACATGGGCCTAGAGGGCGATCCTGATCAGGCGATCGCGTTGAGCTTGGTGCTGCTGCTGGTCTCGATCGCGGTGCTGGTCGGACTCCGGGATCGTTGGCTGCGAACCGGTGTCGCGTCATGACCGGTGTCGTGGCGCGTGTGGTCCTTAACCGAGGCGACTTCACTCTTGATATCGAGGTAGCGGTCGCGCCCGGTGAGGTTGTTGCTGTCCTCGGGCCCAACGGAGCAGGCAAATCCTCGTTGCTTCGTGCCCTATGCGGGCTCGCAGCCATTGATCAGGGCCAGATCGTCATCGGTGACGTTGTGGTCGATGATCCTGCCCGTGACGTGTTCGTCGATCCAGCGCATCGCCGCATTGGCTTCGTGTTCCAGGATTATCGGCTCTTCCCACATCTGTCGGTGCTCGACAACGTCGCCTTCGGGCCGCGCAGCGCAGGTTCGTCCGGTGGGAAGGCACGCGATCAAGCGCGTGTGTGGATTGATCGGTTCGGCCTTACCGATCTTGCTGGACGTCGTCCAGGTGAGATCTCTGGCGGACAGGCGCAGCGCGTTGCGCTCGCGCGAGCACTTGCAGCCCAGCCACACGCCTTGCTGCTTGACGAGCCGCTAGCGGCGCTCGACATCGCTACTCGACAGGACGTCCGGGCTGAACTGCGTTCGCATCTAAGAAGTTTTCAGGGTCCGACCATCTTGGTCACGCACGATCCATTGGATGCACTGGTGTTGGCGGACCGAGTCGTAGTGCTTGAGTCTGGACGGGTCACACAGGCTGGCACTACCGCGCAGATTGCACAGCGGCCAGCGACCTCATACGTAGCGCAGGTCATGGGTCTGAACTTGCTGCGTGGGCAGGCGAGCGCGGGGCTCATCGCCCTCGACGATGGTGGCGAACTGCACGCACCGGATCACCTGCTGGCTGGTCCGGCGCTCGTGGCTGTGCGGCCGACTGCCATCTCGCTGCATGCACACAAGCCGGAAGGCAGCGCTCGTAATGTCTGGGCCGGACACGTCACGGGGGTCCAGCCGATCGGCGATCGTGTGCGCGTCACGGTCTCAGGCGCGCCTTCGGTTGTTGTCGACGTCACTGCAGGAGCGGTCGTCGAACTCGGACTCGTTGCCGGCAGCGAGGTGTGGCTTTCGACCAAGGCCACTGAACTTGAGGTCTACCCCGGGTAGACGCAGAACGGCCCCCGTCGCTGCTGGAGCAACGGGGGCCGTTCTGCCTTGTGCTGAACTAGATTCCGGCTGCCTTTGCTACCGCACGAGCGGTGTGCACCCGAGCAAGGTGCGATCGGAAGTCGGCTGTTGCATGCGTATCGCTGGTGGGCTTCGTGCCGTCGGCTGCTGATGCCGATGCCGCCTTGATTGCCTCGATGGTTGCTGGTCCGCCGATCAGTGCTGCCTCAACCGAGGATGCGCGGATCGGAGTTGCGCCCATGTTGGTGAGTGCGATCCGTGCGCCTGTGATCGTCCCGCCTTCGGTCTTGACTGCAGCGGCAACTCCGACGATCGCCCAGGCCTGAGCAGTGCGCTGGAACTTCTGGTAGTTGACTCCCCAGCCTGCGCCCAACTTCGGAACGCGCACTGCCACCAGGACCTCATCGGGACCTACTGCGGTGGTGAAGAAGTCGAGGAAAAAGTCCTTCGCCGCGACGGTACGCCGGCCACCAGGACCTGCGATCACAAACTCAGCATCCAGAGCCTGCGCCACTGTGGGCAGATCGCCAGCCGGATCTGCGTGGGCGCAGGATCCACCGAATGTGCCTCGGTGCCGGATGGCACGGTCTGCCACAGTTGCAGCGGTGATTGCGAGCAGCGGAATGTCGGCCTGCACGCCAGCGTCCTTCATAACCGCGTCGGTCGTGACCGCGGCGCCGATGAGTAGCGACGAGCCTTCGTCGACGATTGAACGCATCTCATCGACCCTGCTGACATCAACAATGAGCGATGGGTTGTTGAGGCGAAGACGAAGAACAGGAATCAGCGACTGGCCGCCGCCGAGCACCTTTGCATCTTCACCACCGGCAACGAGCGCGGCAACCGCCTCGTCGACCGTACCGGCTCTAACGTAGTCGAATGCGGAGGGAATCATGCCGCACCACCATTCTGCGCAGCCTGAATCGCGCGCCACACGTTTTGTGGGCTTGCGGGCATGAGCACGTCGTTGACACCGAGATGACGGATGGCGTCGACGACGCCGTTGATGATCGCTGGTGTTGATGCGATCGCGCCGGCCTCACCGATTCCCTTGGTACCCAGCGGATGCGTGGTTGAGGGGGTGACAGTGCGGTCGGTGATGAACGACGGGAGGTCAGCAGAGCTTGGCAGCAGGTACTCGCCCATGGACGCTGTCAGCAAGTTGCCATCGTTGTCATAGAGCGCGCCTTCGTACATTGCCTGAGCGATGCCCTGAGCGAGACCGCCGTGCACCTGACCTTCGACGATCATGGGGTTGATCTGAATGCCGCAGTCATCGACTGCGACGTACTTGCGCAACGTGACCTTGCCGGTCTCGGTGTCGACCTCCATGGCCGCGAGGTGCGTACCGTGTGGGTAGGAGAAGTCGATCGGGTCGACTGTCGCCTCACCGTGCAGGGTCGGTTCAACGCCCGGCGGCAGGTTGTGCGCGGTGAAGGCCGCGAACGCGATCCCTTGGATCGTGTTCGACTTCTCCGGATCACCCTTGACCGAGTAGACGCCCTTGTTGAACTCGATGTCCTCTGGGCTCACCTCGAGCTGGTGCGCGGCGATGATTCGAGCCTTCTCGACGAGGCGTTCGCCAGCGACCTTGATCGCCTGGCCACCTACCGCGAGCGAACGCGAACCGTAGGTGTCCATGCCGTAAGGGGCACGGCCGGTGTCACCGTAGATGACTTCGATGTCCTCGAATGGAACACCGATGACGTCAGCGGCGATCTGGCTCCACACTGTTGCGTGGCCCTGACCATGTGGCGCTGTACCGGTGACGAGTTCGACCTTGCCGGTGGGGAGCACGCGTAGCGTGCAGTGCTCCCAACCGCCAGCGACGTAGTTCAACGCGCCCAAGGTGCGTGAGGGTGCAAGACCGCACATCTCGGTGAAGGTCGAGATACCGATGCCCAGTTGCACTGGATCGCCAGCAGCTCGACGTGCTGCCTGCTCGGCGCGCAACTCGTCGTAGCCGAACAGTTCGAGCGCGCGCTCGGTGGCGGCCTCGTAGTTGCCCGTGTCGTATGTGAGCCCGGCAACATTGGTGAACGGGAACTCCTCGTGCTTGACCCAGTTGAGCTTGCGCAGTTCCATCGGCTCCATGCCGAGTTCGGCTGCGAGCTCGTCCATGATCCGCTCAATCGCGAAGGTTGACTCAGGTCGGCCAGCACCACGGTATGCGTCGGTGGTCGTCTTGTTGGTGTAGACGCCGGTGCAGGTGAAGTCGAGTGCTTCCATCTTGTAGATGCCGGAGTACATGAACATTCCGAGCAACGGCGTTCCTGGCGTGATGATCTGCAGGTAGGCGCCCATGTCGGCGAGCAGATCCACCTTCATACCAAGGAGCTTTCCGTCCTTGGTTGCGGCGATCTCGATGTCCTGGATTTGGTCGCGGCCGTGGTGCATCGCAACCATGTTCTCGCTGCGAGTTTCGCTCCACTTGACCGGACGGCCGAGGCGCTTTGCAAGAATCAGCGCGAGAACTTCCTCGCGTGAGATCTGCAACTTGCCGCCGAATCCACCGCCGACATCGGGAGCCACCACGCGGATCTGGTTCTCGGGGATACCGGTGAGCAGCGCCAACAGAACCCGAAGGACGTGTGGGATCTGGGTCGAGGTCCACAGCGTGATTTCGTCTGCCATGCCCTGCGGCGCGGCGACAACGGCGCGGGTTTCCATCGGGCTCGGGATCAGCCGTTGGTTGATGAAGCGCCGCGACACCACAACGTCAGCCTTGGCCTTAGCGGCTTCGTAGTCGCCACAAGGCATGTTGTGCGTGTAGCAGCGGTTGGTTCCGGCTGACTCGTGGACGAGCGGTGAGCCCTCCTTGAGTGCCTCCTCCATATCGACTACGGCCGGCAGCGGCTCGTAGTCGACGTCGATGAGGTCGAGTGCGTCGGCTGCGAGGTAGCGCTCGGTGGCCAGAACAACGGCGACGACGTCACCGCCGTAGCGGACCTCGTCGGTACAGATCGCCGGGTAGTGGGTCATGACGATGTCTGCGGTGACGGGCCAGACGCAGGTTGATCCTGGCTGACCAGGGAAATCCTCACCCGTGTAGACGTGCACGACGCCCTCGGCGAGCTTTGCTGCGCTGGTGTCGATGCGCAGGATCTTCGCGTGCGCTATTGAACTACGCAGGAAGGCCATGTGCAATGTGCCAGGGAGCTGAATGTTGTCGGTCCACTCGGTCTCGCCCATGAGCAGACGCGCATCTTCCTTGCGCCGCTTTGGCTGTCCGATGGATGCCGGGGCCTCTTCGATTGTGTCGGTCACTTTGCACCACGCATCTCTGCTGCAGCGAGCTGAACGGACTTCACGATGTTGTGATATCCGGTGCAACGGCACAAGTTGCCGTGCAGTCCTTCGCGGATCTCTTCCTCGGTGGGGTCAGGGTTCTCAGCAAGCAAGTCTGCTGCTGCGGTCACCATCCCAGGTGTGCAGTAGCCGCACTGAAGCCCGTGGCACTCCTTGAACGCCTTCTGGATTGTGCCCATCTCGCCTTCAGGGCCAAGCCCCTGAATCGTGGTGATGTTCGAGCCGTCGGCCTGCACGGCGAGCATGTTGCACGATTTGACGCTCTGCCCGTCGAGTAGAACGGTGCATGCACCGCAGTTGGACGTGTCGCACCCAATGGGTGTTCCGACGAGGCCGAGGTTCTCACGTAGCCAGTGGACGAGCAGGAGCCGTGGCTCCACCTCACCCATGCGATGAGTCCCGTTGACCGTTGCGGAGATATGCATCATCTCTGGTCTCCTAGGGATGGGAGTTCGACGACCACCTTGTGATGAGCGTCTGGCGCGCAGGTTACCGTTGACCCTGCTGGTTTGTGGGCCTTTTCGCTGACTCCATATCCAACTATCAGGTTGGCGGAATCCTGACGTGTCCGCGGCAGTTCGGCAAGAGGGAGTTTTCGCCTTGCGCGCGTGGCCTCCTCGCAGCACCATTAGGGCCTCATCTGATCTGGAGGCACCGTGCCCACTGCTGACTACGAGATCGCCAAAGATCAACACGTCTGGTCATTCGAACCGAATATGACTCCGGTGCTCACAGTGGCTCCCGGATCGGTGATTCGCCTCGAGACCAATGACTGTTTCCATGGTCAGGTCACTGACGAATCGATCACCGCCGACGTTCTCGACACGATGCGTGTCAACGCAGCCACGGGTCCAATCGCGATCGAAGGCGCTGAGCCGGGCGACTCGTTGGTGGTGGAGTTACTGGAGGTCAATCCTGGTAGCCGAGGCTCGGCCATGATCATTCCGGGCTGGGGCCAGCTCAGCGACCAAGTGAAGTCGCCGGTCACCCGGATGTTCCGAGTCGAAGACGGCATCGTGCACATGAACGACAACGTCTCGTTCCCGATTCGTCCGATGGTCGGTGTGATTGGTGTGGCCACTGAGAGCCTGATCCTGCCGAACTTCCACGCTGGCCAGCACGGTGGCAACCTCGACAACCACTTGCATGGTCCAGGCGCAGCCGTGATGTTGCCCGTTCGACAGTCTGGCGCGATGCTGGCCATCGGCGATATGCACGCATCGATGGGCGACGGTGAGGTATCGGGCACTGGCGTCGAGATCGATGGCGATGTCTTGATTCGGGTCAGTTTGGTCAAGGGCAAGCAGAGCCGTTGGCCAGTCACCGAACTCGCTGATTCATGGGTCACGCACGGGGTCACTGACAACGACCTGAACGAAGCGATTCGGCTCGCGTGCGAAGAGGCGGCGCGGCTGTTGGTGGATCAGTGGGGCTTCACGATGGAGGACGCCTTCATCTTCTTGTCGGTGGCTTGCGATGTGGGAATCGCGCAGGCGTGCCACCCCTGCCCGGGTTCAGTCATTGCCCGAGTGCGGGTGCCCAAGTTGTCAGCATGTCCCGCGCCCTTCCGGTTGGGCTGAGGCCAGGGCTACTTCGCGCCGGTCGCGACCGGGAAGTGGCAGGCAACTTCGCGGCCGTCCAACTGGATCTGCAATAGCGGCTTCTCGACCCGGCAGATGTCTTGTGCGTAACGACATCTCGGGCTGAAGGCGCAGCCGGAGGGCTTGTCGATTGGGTTGGGCAGATCACCCGTGAGCACGATCCGCTCGCGCACTTCGGTGTCGGTGTCGATCACTGGGATCGCCGACAGCAGTGCTTCGGTATAGGGATGCCGCGGGTTGTTATAAACCTCGGTCGAGCCGCCAAGTTCGACGAGTTCGCCTAGGTACATGACGCCAATGCGATCTGCGATGTGATGCACGACCGCTAGGTCGTGCGCGATGAAAACGTAAGTTAGTTTCTGCTCTTCCTGCAGATCGGCGAGAAGGTTGAGCACCTGCGCCTGAATCGAGACGTCAAGGGCTGACACTGGCTCATCGGCGATGAGGAGTCGCGGCGATAGCGCCAATGCGCGCGCGATGCCGAGCCGCTGACGCTGGCCGCCGGAAAACTCGTGTGGGTAGCGGTTGGCGTACGACTCGTCGAATCCCACGGTCTGTAGCAGATGAATGGCACGGGCACGAATCTCTTGGTCGGTGCCCATGCCATGTGTGCGCATTGGCTCTTCGACTGTCGCGGCCGCCCGCCGACGTGGGTTCAGTGATGCGTACGGGTCTTGAAAGATCATCTGGAAGCCAGTGCGTCTGCTGCGGAGTTCGCGCCGCGACATGTGCGTGATGTCCTCGCCGTCGAAGAGCACCGACCCGCTCGTGGGGTCAATGAGCTTGACCAGGCAACGGCCGAAAGTTGATTTACCGCAACCACTTTCGCCGACGAGGCCGAGGGTCTCACCCGTGCGCACTTTGAGGCTTACGCCGTCAACCGCTCGGACTTGCTGCCGCCCCTGCGCCGTGCGAATCGGGAAGTGCTTCACGACGTCACGAGCCTCAAGCAGGATCGGGGCGTTGGGCTCGGCTGGCGATGAGGCGGTCATGTGCGTGCTCGCATGGGGGCTAGTGCTTCGGTGCGACGCTGAGCGCGCTCGCCGAACGGAATGATGCACGCGTCGGAGTGCCCTGGCCTGTGTTCGATCAGACCAGGCTGCGGCCGGCAACTATCCGTGGCGAAAGTGCAGCGAGGCGCGAACAGGCATCGATCGCGATCGCTGTCTGAGGGTGAGATGGGTGCACCGGGAATCGCGGCGAGCCGAACCGCGCGAGTGCCATCCGTTGGAGGGATCGAACCCATCAGGCCCCACGTATAGGGGTGAGCCGGTTCGCGCATCACATCCAAACGGCTGCCGGCTTCGACGAGCCGTCCGCCGTACATGACCATGACCCGATTGGCCATCTGCGACACCACTCCCATGTCGTGGGTGATCAGCACGATTGATGCGCCGAATTCACTTTGCAGGTCGCGCAGCAGTTCGAGGATCTGCGCCTGGATCGTGACGTCAAGCGCGGTGGTTGGCTCATCAGCGATCAGTAGCGACGGGTTACACGACAACGCCATTGCGATGACGACGCGCTGTCGCATTCCGCCGGAGAACTCGTGCGGGTAGGAATTGACTCGCGACTCAGCGTTGGGTATTCCCACGCTCGTGAGCAGCTGAATCGCTCGATCGTTAGCCGCCTTCTTCGATACCTTTTCGTGTGCCCGGATCTGCTCGCTGATGTGCCAGCCCGCGGTGTACACCGGGGTGAGGGCAGTCATCGGATCCTGGAAGATCATGGCGATTTCTCGCCCTCGAATACTTCGCAGATCGGCATCGCTCATGGTCAGAAGGTCATTGCCCTTGAACAGGACCTCGCCCTCGATGACACAGTTGGGGTTGTCGATGAGGCGTAACACCGTGAGCATCGACACGCTCTTGCCCGAGCCGGATTCACCAACGAGCCCAACGACTTCGCCGGGGTCGACAGTGAACGAGATGCCGTCTACTGCGGTAACGGTGCCAGTGCGAGTGCGGAATGAAACTCGCAGATTACGGACTTCGAGGAGCGGCTCAGACATGTCGTACCCGCGGATCTAGCCAGGCGTAGGCCAAGTCGACGATGAAGTTGGCAACCACAACGAAGAAGGCTGCATAGAGCACACAGCCCAAGATCACCGGCAGGTCGAAGTTCTGCAATGAGTCGTAGGTCAGCTTGCCCACCCCCTGCAGGCCGAAGACAACCTCGGTGAGCAACGCGGCGCCACCGATGAGTGCACCGAAGTCGAGTCCGAACAGGCTGACGATGACGATCAGTGAGGTGCGCAATGCGTGGCGGATCAAAACGCGACCCTCGCCGATGCCTTTCGCGCGAGCCATGCGGACATAGTCCTCGTTCATCGCGCCGACCATCTCCGAGCGAAGCACTCGCGCGTAGATCCCGGCGTACAGCACGGCTAATGTCATCCAAGGCAGCACTAGGTGCAACGCCCAAGTACCGACGCCGTCGCTGAGTGGCGCGTAGCCTAGCGGCGGCACCCAAGCGAACCATGAATCGTGTAATCGGCTCTGGGTGATGAGGTTTACGACCTCGCCGAGCCAATAGACAGGCAGCGATACCCCGATCACCCCGAAGACCATGATGATCGGGTCGACTGCAGTGCCTCGTCCAGCAGTTGCCGCGACTCCCATGATGATGCCGAGCACCATCCAGATCACCGCTGCGCCGATCACGAGCGACAGTGTGACCGGGATTGCCTGGGTGATTTGCGGGATCACTTGCGAGCCTCGGTTGACGAACGAGGTGAGATCACGATCAATGAAAAGGTGCCGCATCATCAGCCCGTACTGCATGTACATGGGCTTGTCGAAGCCGAACGAAGCACGCACTTGCGCCAGAGTCTCCTGGCTGGCATTGCGTCCAGCGATTCGAGCCGCTGGGTCAGCGCCCGGAGTGGCGAAGAAGATCAGGAAGACCATCACGCTGATGGCAAACAAGACCAAGACGGCCGCGAGTGCTCGCCTGCCAGCAAAACGCCACATCTACACCGCACCCCGTAGCCGAGCTTTGGGGTCGAGGGCGTCGCGGATGCCGTCGCCGAAAAGATTGAGCGCGACTGCGGTGATGGCGAGCATGACGCCTGGTGCAATCGCCACCATTGGACGCGTGTAGAGCAGGCCGACTCCGTCGTTGATGACCGTGCCCCAACTCGCGTCGGGTGGCTGTACGCCGATCGAGAGGAACGACAGCGCTGACTCGGTGAGCATGTTGATCGCGGTCATCAGCGGCAGGAAGACGATGAGGGTGGGCAGTACGTTGGGGAGGATCTCGCGTCGCAGGAGCCGGGCATCAGTTGCGCCAGCGCCGACAGATGCCTGCACGAACTCGCGCTCACGGAGTGACATGGTCTGGCCACGGATTGGGCGCGCCACATAGGGAACGTAGATCACACCAATGATCAGGATCGGCAAGATGATGCTGCCCGAGGTCAGCGTGATCGGCCCGATATCGAGTGTGGCATTGATCAGAACCACTGACAGACAGATGGCCAGCAGGTACACGGGAAAGGCCCAGAGCACGTCGAGCCCACGAGAAAGCACGGCATCAAGGCCGCCGCCGAAGTAGCCAGCGACCACGCCCACGAGACCGGCGAGAACGCAGCAGATCACGGCCGAGACGAAGCCGATCATCAGGCTGTTGCGGCCGCCGTAGAGGAGTCGGGACATGACATCGCGGCCCTGGTTGTCAGCGCCAAGAAAGAAGTTTGCCGGATCCCACGTGGGGCCGATGGGGTTCACCCCGAGCCCGAGCCCGGAAGTTGACGTTTCCAGAACGGGCTTGGGTACACCGTTGACTAGATACGTGCCATTGATATTGGACGAGAACGCATCCAGGTGCATCACGTGATCGGCATACCAAGGCGCCGCCAAGCACGCGGCAATGATGATGAAGAGCACGACAAGTGAGCCCACCGCAACCTTGTTACGGCGAACGTCCCGCCACGCAGTACGCCAAGGACCGGCGTACTGCGTGGCGGGAGTGCTCGATATGTCGGTCTTACTTGTATTCATAGAGTGGGTATTCGCCTTAACTACTTAACCCAGAGTTGGTCGACCAGCATGTAGAACTGCTTGCTGAACTGGTAGTTGCCGGTGCCGGCAGACAGGAAGTTGACCAGTTGTGGCGTGATGAGGGGCGCCTGCGGCGAGGCAGTCATGAGTGCCTTGTCTATTGCAGCCCACTTCACGTTCGCATCGTCCATGCTGGTCTGTTCGGTAGTCAGTGCATCGTCCATCTGAGCCTGGATTGTCTTGTCGCAGTAGCCCGACATGTTGATCGACGAGTCGCTGCCCGGCGTGAACGATGCGCAGCCCAAGAGCACGTTCAGGAAGTCCGACGCCGCCGGGTAATCCTGGTACCACTGGGTAACGCTGATCTGCACCTTGTTGTTGCTGTTCTGGATGTAGGTGAACTGAATGTTGTTCGAGATCGCCTTTACTGTGGCCTTGTAGCCGATCGAGTTCAGCACTGACTGCATGTACTCCCCGACTGCCTTGTTGACCTCGTCGTCGGTGACCACGATTGCCACCGACTGCCCGGCAGTGCCTGAGTCGAGTACTAGTTGCTTGGCCTTTGCGAGGTCAGGGCCCTGCCAGGTGGTACCAGCCGGGTTTGTGTACTGGCAGTCATCCACGTGGCCGGGGAAGCCTGGCGGGAGCAGGGTGCAGACCGGTGCGGCTAGCTTCGGGCCGCCTAGCAACTGCACAATTGAATTGCGGTCGACGGCCCAGTTGACGGCCTGTCGGGCCTGGAGGTTGTTGAACGGTGGGATGTTGACGTTCATCGGGGCGTACCAGTAGGCGGTCAACGGCTCGACGTGTACCTGTGGTGCGTACTTCGTGCCGATCTCAGCCAGCCGGTCGGCAGGCGGCGGGTCATACAGCCAGTTGGCTTGGCCGTTTTCTACTGCAGTCACCGAGGCTTCCACGGTGAGACCGAACTTGTAGTCGATCTCGTCGGGGTAGCCCTTGGGTTGTGCGTCGGTCGACCACTCCGTGAAGTTGGGGTTACGCACCATTACCAAGGAGGTATTGGGGTCGTAGGACTTGAACATGTACGGCCCGGTAGTGGGGATTGGGGCGTTGCCCGCATCGGTCACGGGGGCGGACTTCGGGTTGATGGCGGCGTGCGGCACCGAGAGCTTGTACAGGAACTCGGGGTCGGGCGCGATGAGGTTGATGGTCACCGTATTGGCCGTCTTGTCGGCAACTACTCCGCCATCGAGGGTGCACGTGGCGGGGGTCGTCAGACATAGGTCGGCGCCGACGATGCCGGCATAGAAGCCGCCTGCTGTGGGGCTGGAGACCTTGAAGATGCGCTGGAACGAGGCAACGACATCGTCGACTGTGACGTCGGTACCGTCGGAGAACTTGATGCCCTTGCGCAGCGGGAAGACGTAGGTCTTGCCGCCGTTGGTCGCCTCAGGGATCGACTCGGCTAGGTCGGGTACGACCGTGAATGAGTCTTCGCCATTGACTTTCTTGAACCCGGTCAGCCCGTCGTACGTGGCCTGGAAGAGCTGCCAGTACTGCAGCGTGTAGTTGACCTTCGGATCGAGGGTTCCGCCTGCGCCCTTGGCGAGCAGCGTCACGGTGCCACCGGCGTGCTCTGCCTGGTATCCCGCAGTTGCGGTCGGAGCGGTTGAAGCCGACGCAGAGTCTGTGGGCGTCGTTGATCCACCCGAGCTGCAAGCAGTCAGGCCTAGCGCGAGGGTCGCTGCCATGGACATGGCAGCAAGGCGATGCAATTTCATGGGGGTCCAATCCGCAGGTCGGAGACTTTCGATGGTGACGACATGAACTTGGCAGGCGCGAGGGATATGCGCGACCGAAATTGAGGATGCGCGGTGCATTGGTACGGAATCGTTGCCTACGTCAGAACATTGCGCCACCGCAGGCATTGGCCCGGCCTCGACTCGGTAAGGTCAGCGCGATGAACCAGGATCTTGAGTTCGCAAATTACCTCGCCGATCTTGCTGCCGGCGTCACCATGGCCGCATTCGGCTTTGGCGAGCGTCAATCCGTCGAACGCAAAGCTGATCGCACCGTTGTCACCGCAACCGATCAACTCGCCGAGCGAGTGATTCGTGCGGCGGTGCGCGCTGAGTATCCAGATGACGGCGTTCGTGGTGAGGAAGACGGCCTCGCTCAGGGTGGTAATGACCGCATTTGGGTGATTGACCCGATCGATGGAACTCGAATGTTCGCTGAGGGAATCCCCATGTGGACCACGCTCATCGCATTGCGCACAGCAGGCGAAGTAGTGGTCGGGGTCGCTGATGCCCCCGCGCTCGGTGAACGAGTGACCGCTGTGCGTGGCGAAGGTGCATGGTCTGAGGGTCGACAGTTGCACGTGTCTTCGGTTGCAACATTGGCAGATGCTTTCGTCTTGCATGCCTCGGTTGAGGAGTTCGTCGAGGAAGGCCAACTCGATGGTTTGGTTCGACTCGTCACCTCCACTCGCGGATCGCGAGGTATGGCTGATGCCTGGGGCCATCTGTTGGTAGCTCGAGGCGCTGCTGACGTCTTGGTTGAGGCATCCGAGTGCTTCGAGTGGGACTGGGCCGCAACGGGATTGATCCTTTCCGAGGCTGGCGGGGCAATCAGCGCAGTGCGGGGCGGGTCGCCTACTGATGGATGCCGGCTACTGGCAACCAACGGCCTGCTCGATGACCAAGTGCGGGCGGTCCTGGGTCACGGAAGTGACACGAATGCAGCGAGACCACCAATCTCGCCGTGAAATCCGATGTGATGTGCGAGGTTTCGCTCAGTGGACAGTTGCTCGCTCAAGCAGACTCACCCGGAGTTGAGAACGTAAGCACCAGCGGCGGGCTCCGTCAGTCCGACTAACAGGGATGGACATGTCATGAGCAAGTCGATTCAGCGCACCGCACTCGTCCTCGCCGGTCTCGTCGCGGGGGGTCTATTGATCGCCGCACCGGCAGTGGCTGATTCGGCATCGCCGAGTGCGTCGACGGCACCGCTAGTGCTGCGCATTGGCATGACCACCGGTATCGATAACCCCAACCTCTGGGCGGTCAATTCGCCAGCAGAGTGGGGCTCGCTGATCTTGCAGTACGACTTGGCGCTGCAGTTCAGTCCTGATCTCGCGGCGCAGCCCTCCGTCGCTGATTCGTGCGATCCCAGTGCGGACTTCAAGACCTGGACCTGCAAGATCCATCCGGGCATCAAGTGGAGTGACGGGCAGCCGCTGACCTCCAAGGACGTGGCTTTCAGCTACCGGTTCGCCATCGACAAACAGTTCGACTACTTCTCTAGTTATTTCCCTAAGGGCACCACTTTTGAGACGCCCGACGACCTCACGCTCATCTGGCATTCGCCAGTGGCCACTCGAGGTCCGAAGGTGCCCGCCTGGGCTTACATCGTGCCCGAACACATCTGGGGAAAGTACGCCAACGACGACATCGACAAGATCAAAGCTGTCAATACGGTGCCCAACGTTGCCTCCGGCCCGTTCATCATGACTAGCGCTACCCCTGGGCAGAACTGGACGTTCACTCGTAACCCCTACTTCTGGGGCAACAAGCCGGTATACGACCAGATCGTTTTCCAGCTGTACACGAATCAAGAAGCCATGGTGCAGGCGCTCAAGAACGGTCAGATCGATATCGGTGACGGGTTCGATGGTGCATTGCTCCCCGCACTCGGCGCAATCAAGAATGTGAAGGTGCAGAAGGTCACGTCCGACTTCTGGGTCAACATGGCGTTCAACTTCGGCAACCAGGACACGCCATCGAAGCCGCTGGCCGCCTTGAAGGACATCAAGGTGCGTAAGGCGATAGAGCTGGCGATCGACAAGCAGGCGATCGTCGACAAGGTTTATCCGCAGGCCGCATCGCCGGGTGAGACGATCGTGCGTCCGCTGTCGGACTACTGGCACCTCGACATACCCAGTGACAAGGTCTTGGGCTACGACCCGGCCGCCGCCAACGCGCTACTCGACGAAGCTGGCTACCCGATGGGCACTGACGGCGTTCGCATAGACCCAAAGAACAGCAACTCGCCGCTGAGGTTGCGGCTGCCTGTTTCCGACGATGTCAACGGCAGCACGTCGATAGGGCAGTTGATCGAAGGCTTCCTCAAGAAGGTCGGAATCGCGGTCGAGGTCAAGCCGGTCACAGCCGCGAAGATGTACGACCTCCAACAAGCAGGTGATTTCGACGCCTACGTTTGGTACTGGACGGGTGACCCTGACCCGAACTATCAGTTGTCGGTGTTCACCAGCGACGCGTGCCTCGGAGATGGGCATTTGTCGGACGGTTGCTGGAAGGACGCGACTTACGACTCCATGTTCGCGAAGCAGACCGCTGAGATGAACCCCGAGGCGCGCCTCAAGATCGTGCAAGACATGCAGCAGTACGTGTATGACCAGGTGCCGGTCATCGTGCTTGCGTACCCGAACTACATAGAGGCCTATCGCACCGATCAGGTCGCCGGGTTAGTGCCGACACCGGTGAAGGATGGTTACCTGACCACGTCGTATGGCTACGCCAGCATGGTCTCGGCGCATCCGGCTCAGCAAGACGCCGCGCCCGCTAGCACTTCGTCCTCGGGTATCCCGCCCTGGGCGATGGGGCTGATCGGACTTGTGCTCGTAATCGGCGGTTGGTTGGTCTGGCGACGGTTCGGCAAGCGCGGCGATGACGAGTTCGAACGCGACTAAGGTCGAGCCCAACAATCCCGCGAGGCGAGGACAGACATGCGACTGCGCTACATCAGGCGCAAGTGCGGTTGGGCGCTGCTCACTTTGTGGTTCGTTCTGACAGCAAATTTCTTCCTGTTCCGAATCATGCCTGGCGATCCGATCGGGCTCCTGGCCCGCAGCCAACGACTCTCCGCCGAGGCACTTGCTCATCAGTTGACCTTGTTCGGTTTGGACAGGCCGCTGCCACTGCAGTACTTGATCTATCTCAAACAGACACTCACCGGACATCTGGGTGTCTCGATCATTTCTGGCACTGATATCTCGACTCTGATCGCGGGCCGTATCTGGCCCACCGTGCTGTTGGTGGGCGTGGGCACCGGCCTTGCCGCGCTCGTCGGAGTGCTCATCGGAATCAAGGGTGGTTGGGCTCGGGGCACGAGTTTTGATCGCAGTTCGCTGTACGGCTCACTACTGCTCTATGCGACGCCTGAAGGCTGGCTCGGCATGCTTTTGCTGATCACCTTCGCCGGCACTCTTGGCTGGTTCCCGGCCGGTGGATACACGTCGAGTTCCGGAGACACGGCACCGCAACTCGGCGACATCGCAAGCCACCTGTTCCTGCCGGCGCTGACCCTCACTCTCGGGTACATCGGCTCATTCGTGATCGTGATGCGATCGTCGATGATCGACGTCAAAGACGAGGACTACATCACTACTGCGCGCGCCAAGGGCCTCAGCGACGGGCAGGTGCGACGTCGTCACGCTGTGCCCAACGCCTTCCTGCCCAGCTTCACGCTCATTGTGCTCAGCGTTGGATTCATCCTTGGTGGTGCGATTGTCGTCGAGACAGTTTTCTCTTGGCCAGGCCTGGGATTGCTTACGTATCAAGCGATTAAGGATCAGGACTATCCGGTTCTACAGGCGGTCTTCCTGCTCTCGAGCCTTGCGGTAATCATGGCCAATCTGGTCGCTGACATCACCTACGGGTTCCTCGATCCACGGATCGAGGAGGTGTAGATGTCGAACGAAATCAGCGACCCCACTGCTGCCTCTGGTGCTGCTGATAACGAGGGGAGACGACCTGAGCGCCTCCTCTCTCGAAGGCAACTCACGGCCCGCCGCCGACGGGATTCGTTCACTCGCAACTGGGGCATGTTCAAGGCCAACAAGCAGGCCATGGTGGGCCTTGGAATTCTGGTGTTCTTTACTGTGGTGGCGTTTTTGTCACCACTGCTGGTGAGTGCCGATGCCATCGATCCCGCCGCCGCGTCGGGGCCGCCGAACTCGCCTCCGTCGGCTAACTATTGGCTCGGCACCGACTCGTTTGGGCGCTCGGTCCTTAGCTTGCTGATCGTTGGCTCTCGCGTGTCATTGCTCGTCGGCGTTACTGCCACCATCGGCGCAGTGCTGATCGGGGCAACGGTCGGGCTGGTGAGCGGCTACTACGGAGGTACCAGGATCGACACTGTGCTGGGCACATTGACCGACTGGTTTCTCGTGATCCCGTGGCTGGTGCTGGCAATCGTGATGGCTGCGATCTTGGGCCCGACTTTGTTCAATGTCATCTTGGTGATCGCTGTGACATCGTGGGCCATGACCGCTCGGATTGTTCGGGCACAGACCCTCAGTGTGCGACGTCGACCCTTCATCGAGCGGGCCCGTGCTCTTGGTGCGAGCGACTGGTCGATCATCACCCATCACGTGTTGCCCAATGTCTTTCCCGTGATCTTCGCGCAAGCAGTGCTCACTGTGGCAGTCGCCATCTTGTCGGAGACCACTCTTGCGATCCTCGGGCTTGGTGATCCCACTGCTATTTCCTGGGGGCGGATCATCGAGGAGGCGTTCAATGCAGGCTCGATGGCCAACGGCTATTGGTGGTGGATGATCCCCCCAGGCATCGCAATCATCTGCGTCACCCTCGCTGTCACGATGTGCGGCTACGCGCTCGAAGAGATCTTCAATCCCAAACTGCGTCGTCGCCACTAAGCCTTAGCGCAGAACCGACAAGCAGAACCGATAAGCAGATGCCATAGGCAGACCCGATGAGTGGCCCGCCTAGTGCACCCGATGAGTGGAGACCAGATGTCAACGCCAACGACCAACCCGTTCGAACTGCCCGGCGAGTGGCTCAAGTGCGCGCTGCACACCCATAGCACGGAGAGTGATGGCACCTTGGCGCCACGCCACCTCGTGCAGAGCTACGCGGAAGCTGGGTTCGATGTCGTTGCGATCACAGACCATTGGCGTCGAACGGTTGTGCCCTCTACTGACCGCCTCATTACGATCCCGTCGGCTGAGCTTGGCTTTGATCTGAAGTACCCGGGATATCCGCGGCAGAGCGGCGAGTTCCTCGTGTACGGCATTAGCGACCTGCCAGATGACCCCGGCGGTAACCGCGACAACTGGATGTTCAACGCTGAGGAGAACTGGGAGGCTCGCACGTTCGCCTCCCTGAGCGCCGCTATGCAGTGGTCAGAGGCGCATGGGGCCGTGTCGTATGTGGCGCACCCGTACTGGAACGAGCTCTCGATCGACGATCTACTTGAGTCCGAAGGCTTTGCGGGCATTGAGGTATTCAATGGTTCGGCCGAAGTCGAGAATGGCCGAGGTGATTCTTCAACCTGGTGGGATGTCTTACTGCGCAACGGCAGGCGCACATTCGGTATCGCAACCGACGATCAGCATTACCCGCTCTTCGAGTTGGGGCTGGCGTGGACGATGCTTCATGTTGTCGAGCGCACCCCCGAGGCCGTAATCGAGGCATTGCGAACTGGGCAGGCGTATTTCTCGCATGGCCCGTCAATTTTTGACATTGCGCTTGATGGTGATGCCGTTGAGGTGACCTGCTCGCCAGCGCGCTCTGTCATTTTGCACATGGAGCAAGAATGTGGAGTCAGTGTGTCAGTGGGTGCGAATGGTCGACGGATGGGCCAGATCCTGGCCACTGATGACGCAGGTCTGATCACCCGCGTGCGATTAGAGCCTGATCAAGCCAGCCCGAAGTACCGTCGAGTCAGCGTCATAGACAAGTACGGTAAGCGCGCCTGGAGTAACCCGCTCTAGGCGAGTTGTGTGTTGGCGAGTGTGAGTGCTCGCTCCAACTTGGCCGCAGCGTCGATTACCACTTCTTGTAGTTCCGGTTCTCGTGCCAGTCGACGAGTTGACACGGCTATGCCGATCGCCCCGGCGCTTTCTCCTTTGTTTAGTGCTGCTGCCACGCAGGACACCTTCGGTGCATATTCTTCGTGGTCGTAGGCGACTGATCGCTGCTGTGGAATTTGATCGAGTTGGGCATTTAGCACAGGCAATTCAGTGATGGTATTTGCGGTAAGTGCTTGCGGCACATAGGTTTTCAGGTAGTCGTGTCGAACGTCGATTGGCAGTGCTGCGAGGATCGCCTTACCCACCGCGGTCGCATGCCCAGACTCATGTGCTCCGACGTAGACATCGATTCGTGGCGTTCTTGGGCTTTGTACAACTTCGACGATTGATATCTGTCGGCCGTCAAAGCGGGCGAAGTACACCGACGCACCGGTGCTGTCACGCAGGCTTCCCAGAATCCCTCGGATTTCAGCCTTGCCGGGTAGCGAGCTGCTGGCCAAGTCCGCGACTCTCGCGCTGATCACGATTGACCCGTCGTCCAGACGATTTACATAGCCTTCGTGGGCCAAGGTGCGAACCAAGTGGTAGGCAGTCGGAAGCGCGATATTGGTGTCGCGTGAGAGTTGCTTCACAGTGCCGCGTCCATTGCGCGCGGCCAATGCTTCCATCAGGTACAGCGCTCTTTGCACGGACTGGATGAGCGTCGGCTCCGGCTTCATCGAATCCCTATCTGCGGGGGGGGGGCAGATCCTTTGTGATTCGATCCAATTCCTTGATCTTGAACGACAACAATGATTGCTCATCTTGTTGTACTTTGCATGTCGACTTGCGCACTGTGCACTTAGGTATTCACCATCTGAAATCTTCGAGCGAGTGATCAATGTATTTGATCTTGCTTTCGTGGTTGTGTTGATCTTCACCCCTCGAGGCAATTGATCTTGACCAGAGAGTTGACCGTTCGTGAAGGATGCAAGTGGGTGCAAACGATGTTGCATTTACGTCTAATTGATCTTGGGAGGTGATCGGTGTACGAACACCTTCCGATTGATCCGATCGCTTTTCCAGTCAGCGATATGCGCGACCACGTGTGGGTAGGGGTCCCAATTGCCGGTGGCCTGCGGCGACTTGGGGATTCAGATCAAGTCCGCGCCGCCCTGATTGCAGACATCGTTATGGCTCGCTGTCCGGTCACGGTCGGTGAGTACGGTGAGTTCGTCAGGCAGACCGGCTACGGCGCTTCGGACTCGCCGTTGGGCCCGATAGATTCCGTGCGCCTAGGTGAGCACACGATGTCTCGCGCCCTGCTCGATTCGAACCATCTTGCCGATCACCCGATGACGTGGGTGACGATCACCGATGCGCAGCACTACGCAGACTGGCTTGGTGCCAAGCAGGGATTGCCGCTACGGCTGCCCACTTCCGACGAATGGGAAGCCGCGGCGAGGCACCCAGACGATCGTGCCTTCCCGTGGGGTGAGTATCCCGATTCCCGGCTTTGCAATGCGATCGACTCAGGGCACGGCGGTACTTCAGCTGTCATGACTTATCCCGACGGCGTGAATGGTGTGGGCCTGTTCGATCTGGCCGGCAATGTCTGGGAGTGGACTAGCACGGTTGCTCCAGATAGTGGCTGGCACCACATGCGGGGCGGGTGCTACCTCGACTGGGGCTGGGATCTGCGTCTGGCCAACGTTCTCGAGGCCCATCCGGCTCGGCCCATGGCAACCACTGGATTTCGACTCTGCCACAGCGTGTTTGACCTCTGAACTCCGAGGGCGGCAGTGCGCCACAGGCGCGGGCCATTCACCGCTCGCACCCCGACCGTCCCTTGATCAGATGAATACTGTGAAGGCGAGCCCAGTCCTCCTGGGTGCTGGCATTTTTGCGGGTTTCCTTCTGGGCAGAATCAATTAGGCCCTTATAGCGCGCCTAGTTGCGATGTTGCGAGCACACTAGATCCATGACAGAGGAACAGCCCTACGAGGTGATCAGTGCCTACGAGGGATTCGAGTTGCGGCGTTACCCAGAGCATGTGCTTGCCGAGGTTGAGATCGACGGGACATTCGAAACAGCGGGCAGCGCGGCCTTTCGTTCGCTGGTTTCTTACATAGGCGGGGGCAACGCGACCGGTGTGGGTCTGGCGATGACCGCTCCGGTAATCCAGCAACGTCAGCACGGTGAGACCCTGAACACCACTGAGATCGCATCTGGACGTTTCGTCGTTGCCTTTGTTCTGCCTGCGTCGACTACGGCTGCCACCGCGCCACTTCCACGCGATCCTGCAGTTCAAGTCCGAGTGGTTCCAACCGAATACGCCGCAGCCGCAAGGTTTTCCGGCCGTTGGACGGCGTCTTCATATGGCCAACACGTGTCGCAATTGGTCGAATCGGTCAGGAGTGCTGGGCTAGAGATCGTTGGGTCTCCTCGTTTCGCCCGATTCGATCCGCCATGGACCCCGTGGTTCATGCGACGTAACGAGGTTGTTGTCTCGGTTCGCGACCCAAGCGGACTCTGAACAGGGTTGTTCGAAGTGCGTCAGCGGCCCTGCGCCTCGTTGAGCAGTAGCGTGACCGCTTCGAGCGAGTCGACTCTGATGACACCGTCCGGGAAATCTAGGTGCTCAGTCCAGTCACTTGCGACAGCTAGAGTCGTGAGGCCAGCTGCCAGCGCGGCAGTAGCGCCGGTGGGGGAATCCTCGAGCGCGAACGCATGACTGGCACCTACCCCGAGTTCGCTCAGCGCCACTAAGTAGATGTCGGGTGCGGGTTTGAGCCTGGTTACTGCTGGATGCCCAGTGGCCACGATCACGTCAATGCACTCGGCTACGCCGAGCCCCTCGACCGCACGACGCACGAGCTGGGTGTTGCTCGACGACGCGATCGCTAAGGGAATTCCGCGTGCATGGACGTCGCGAAGCAAGTCGACCGCACCGGGCATCGGATGAGGTGAGGTGTAGAAGGCATCAAGCATGGCGCCGCGTCGGGCAAGCAACTCATCGACGGGGAATTCCATCAAGAGCTCTTCGGACAATGTTGTGTAGAGGAGCCGCGCGGGGTGACCGATCTGTTGGGCAAACCGGGCACGAGTGAGTTCGTAGCCGAAAGGCAAGAGAAGTTCGTATGCGGTGTTGAAGCACGCGGTCTCGCTGTCGATGAGAAGCCCATCGAGATCGAAGACGGCGGCATCTGCATGCAGTTGATGCGGTGTCGCGTCCCGTGTGCCCATGTACCAACCGTATCCACGGGGGCAGCGCGGTGCCTGACCACTATCGGGGCAGAGCAGATTCGACCACCTGAAACAAGTGCGCCGCGGGCCGCTGCTGTCGGGTACCGGCTCGGGATCGCAACAGGGGAAGTAGCTCTTGGACAGTTCAGATGGCTCGGATGCGGGCCTTGCGACTCTCGACCTCGATCTGCGCTCTCCCCTGCGCGACGAGCACCGGTGGGACGTAGACGCCGAAGCGACCGCGTAGGCCCTTCTTCTGCCCGTACCAACCCCCCACTGGATTGGACTCCGAACGGCCCCACGCCTCGACCGTGCCGTCCGCAGCGGGCTTTTGCTCATCGGCGGCCCCCAGGAGCACCCAGTCGCCACTGTCCACGAGGAACGCGTGGAGGTCGTCGAGCGCCCGCGCCAGGTAGGTCAGGCGGGTCTTCCCCACCTGGCAGACCAGCAGGGGTGGAGTCGAGTCGGTATCGAGGTACATCGTGAACTCGGACCCGCCACTCGGGGTAGTCAGGACCCAGGGGTCGTCTGATGTGCCGGTTCCGGTTGCCATGTGTTTCCTCTCGTCTGTGCTCATCATGCTAATCAGCCGCCACTAGCGCTCGGTGTGATTCGCGGAAATCTAAGTACGGGGTCATTCGTCCTGGCCTCGCCACCTCGCCACCTCGCCGCCCTTGCCACTTCGCCGCCCACGCTGTCGTGTCAGGCGGCCGATCTGACCCGAATCAAGACTGCGAGTCCGCCCGATATGTCACGAGCTGGCAGACGCCGTTATCGGTCAACGGGGTGCGTCACGTCTGCGATGACAGCAATGATCTGTGACATCGTCACCACAATCTCCGCGACTCGGCCGGCCGTTCACATGATGCTGTCGTGATGGGCTACTGAAACCACGCGGGTGGTCGGGGTGGTTGCATCTGCCAGTAGCCGTGTTCGTGTGGTTGTACTCCTGGGCGTGGGGTGATCTCCCAGTGTTCGTGGTGGACGGCGAAATGGTGTCGGCCGCATAGGAGTGCGAGGTTGTCTAGGGACGTGAAACCGCCTGTGGCCCAGTGGATGACGTGGTGGGCTTGGGTGTGTTTACCTCGTCGATCGCAGCCGGGTGCGATGCAGGTGTGGTCGCGTTTGGTGACTCGTCGTCGTAGCCCGGGTGGGACTATTCGTTCGGATCGTCCGTAGTCGAGGATCTCGCTTGGCGCTGCGAGTATTCGCGCGATTGCGTGATCTTTGGGTGGGTGGTGTGTGCCTGTGGTGGTGATGCGTCGTACGTCGGAGTCGCAGGTGATCATCTGCGCGGTCTCGATGTTGATGGGTGTTGGTTCGTTACTACCGCTACCGGGGGTGAGTTCACCTGTGCCGATCCCGGCTTGGAGTTCGGCGAGGGTGATGA
>Ga0194035_1000492_pt1 | contig 22636 bp, 21 predicted proteins | sample JunL2320m_MetaG_FD_148680 | JGI IMG/M metagenome (GOLD analysis project Ga0194035, IMG submission 148680) | Anoxic zone freshwater microbial communities from boreal shield lake in IISD Experimental Lakes Area, Ontario, Canada - Jun2016-L239-20m | ecosystem: Environmental > Aquatic > Freshwater >...
AACCTCAAAATAAAATGACTATAGACCCTAAGCCCCAAAGCCTGTAACTTTATAGGTTACAGGCTTTGGGGCTTAGGGTCTATAGTCATTTTATTTTGAGGTGTCTATACGGTTACTTAAGAACAAACAGAGTTACAAAGGCGATGCAATTTTTTATAGCGTGCAAAAATATTGATGCGTAAAGTGATTTAGTCTTATTTGCTAAATAAATAAGCACAAACGAAAGAATAAAAGTGTCTAAAGCAGCCGCCCAATTAGGCGTACTGGCTGATCCTAGTTCTAGATGTGCAGTGGCAAATAAAGCACTTGTTATGATTGCCGCTATTTTGCTGTTAATAGATAGTTTAAGTCTTTGATATAAATAACCTCTAAATAATATTTCTTCGGCAATTGGAGGCAAAATAACCAATGATACAAATGCCAACAAAAGCCCTACACCTGTCGGATTTTTAAAACCTAGTTCTTGAGCTTGGTCTGTATTTATAAGGCCAACTTTGCTAACAAATACAAAAACAGCTAAAAATATAAGAATGTATATTCCGTATCCTTTTACTGCTTCTAACAAATACGAAAATTTTATTTTTGCAGTTAATCCAATAGATTGTAAGTTTGATTTTTGACTTTGTAAAACCATAAATACAAGCCAAACCGTAATTGTTTCTATGAACAGAATCATTATAAATCTTACTAGGTCGTTAGATTCTATGCCATTAGATATAGCGTCCGTACTGTATCCTAATATTCTACCAAGTACAGATATTAAAATAGCCCCCATAATTTGCGACGAAAAAAATATAAAAACTGCGCTAAGTAAAACCAATAATGCAGATTTTAATTTTATTGGTAAAAATCTGTTCATCTTATTATTCTGCTTACGTCAACAATGGTTGTTAGTATTACGAGTGACATTACAAAACCAAAACCAACCATTTGAATATGTTCTTCAATTTTTTGAGTAAGTGGTTTTTTAATTATTCTAAAGAATAACATTGTGTACAATCTTCCACCGTCTAATGCAGGAATTGGCAGTACGTTCATTATTGCTAAAGTTAGCGATATTATTGCAATAATAAACAGCATAAAACCAAACCCTAACTTGGCGCCTTCATAAAGCGTTTTAACGATACCTACAGGGCCAGCCACCTGACTGCTAGCCGATGTTTGACCAGCTTGCCTTGCCTGCTTGTTGCCTGTTATACCGCCAGCTATTAATGATCCCAGACCTTTTAGAGCAGTCCCAAGACCTTTAAATGTTGCACCCGTCAAATCTTTCATAACTCCAACGGCTACGATTGGTGCGCTCCATGTGCTTTGTCTTAGTTGAATACCAAATTCGTCGGAATATGACGACACACCCAAATAAGGACTGGTGCTGTTTAGGGTAATAAGCTTAACATCTGCAACTTCGCCACTTTTAATTCCGACCGATACTTGTTTTCCGGCGTTTGATTTTGTTTGTTCACCCAGTTTTTCGGTTGTATTTATTTGCACGCCGTCAATTGATATAATCTGATCATCGGCCAAAATACCAGCTTTTTGAGCCGGACTATCGGCTACAACTGAATCGATTTTGATTACACCTTTATTTTGATAATCTTTAGTGATTTTTGTGTCACTTTTAACTGTAAATTGTTCAAATCCAATAGATTTTGTTAGGTTAGGCATTCCCATTAAAGCTACAATCGTAAACAGTACAAATGCTGTTATAAGATTCATGCCCACGCCAGCGAGCATAATAATAGACTTAGCTTTTAAGCTTGCTGCACCAAAGCTACCCTTTGATGTGTCGGAATCGTGTTCGCCTTTTAATTTAACAAAGCCTCCTAGCGGAAGCCAGTTTAATGTATATTCGGTGCCATTTTTACTACCAAGACTTTTAGCTTTTGGCGGAAAACCAAGTCCAAATTCTTCGACTTCTACGCCATTTTTTTTAGAGGCAATAAAATGCCCCCATTCGTGTACCAGTACTAGGCTTATAAATAATATAAAACCCAGTATAAACAAAAGAATAATCATTAGGTACAGTATACCAGTTCTAGGTTCTAAGTTCTAGGTAGCTGCCCAGAACTAAGAACCGAGAACTTATAACCTATGCGCCATTATTTGCCAAAACGTCGTTGGCGATTTGAATATTCCGATAATGCGTCAGCTAAATCTGTAACTGTAAAATCAGGCCACATTTTATCTAAAAATAATAGCTCGGCATATTCTGCTCGCCATAGCATAAAGCCACTAGTTCTTTTTTCGCCACTTGTACGAATAAGCAGGTCAAGTGGAGGGATTTCAGGCCTGTACAAATACGAATTTAATACTTCTTGAGTCACTTCTGAAGGAGATATTCCACTTTGCACAATCTGTTTAACTGCGTCTATTATTTCTAGTTTGCCGCCGTAGTTAAAGCAAAGCGCCAATACACCGCCAGTATTATTGGCAGTTTTTTGTTCGGTTCTGCTAAAAGCATCTGTAACTGACTTTGGTACATTATTTGTGCTGCCAACGATTACGATTTTTATATTTTTATTATGAAATTCATCAAGGTGAAGTTCGACACCCTTAACAACTAACTTCATAATTAAAGATACTTCTTCTTGTTTACGGCTCCAATTTTCGGTACTAAAAACATACGCACTAACGTATTTTATTCCTGATTCAAAGGCTGCAATCGAAACATCTTTAAAAACTTCGGCTCCTTTTTTGTGTCCGTCTATAGTTTTTAGACCGTTAACCTTTGCCCAACGTCTGTTACCGTCAAGAATCAGTCCCAAATGAGTAGGTAGATGTTCTGGGTTCTGGGTTCTGGGTTCTGGGTTAGATACATTGGTCATAAGGTTTTAATTAGTGCTAATAACATTCTACCTATTATTTCACACTCCCTTAGTTCATCATCTACATTTGTACCAAAAAGTTTATTTACTAATATTAGTTGAGTTTCTACTTCGGCCAAAGATGCATTTGCTATATAGCAAAACTGCTTGAACTCCTTTGCACCGTATCGCTTTTGACCTTCTGCTATGTTGCTAGGCACAGACACTACAGCCCTTTTTAGTTGATCTGCCAAGCCATATTTTTCAGTCGAAGGTAGTTTATTTGTAATCTCATATACAGCAACAACAAGATCAATTGCTTTTTGCCAAACCTGTAAATCTTTATATGAATGTGTTGCCATATATTAGAACCTAGAATTCAGAACTGAGAACTTCCCTAGACTTTCATAATTTCGGCTTCTTTTGCACTTGCCGCTGTATCTGCTTCTGATTTTGCTTTATTCATAATGTCGTCTACTTGCTTTTGGTACCGCTTTGCATCATCTTCGCCGATGACTTTATCTTTTTTAGACTGGTCAACTTTTGCAAGTGCATCGTGTCTTACAGAACGCATAGCAATCATACAATCTTCTGTTTTTTCGCGGAGTTGTTTAACAATAGCTGTTCGACGTTCTGTTGTAAGTGCAGGAATTGGAACACGAACCACACGACCATCGTCACTTGGATTTAAGCCCAAACTTGGATTGTCGCGGATTGCACTTGTGATTGCTTGAATATTGCTTGGATCGAACGGACTAATTTGAATAAGTTGAGATTCTGGAGTTGTAACAGTAGCTACTTGGTTTAATGGCATAGGAGATCCATAAGCCATAACACTAATTCCGTCTAACATTGTAGGATGGGCGCGGCCTGTTCGCAGCTTTTTAAGTTCTTCGTTAAAATGCACGATTTGTGCGCTAAACTTGTCTTGTGCTTGTTTTATGATGTCTTGTGGGTTCATATATCTTCCTGTTTATATACTTATATTACAGTAGTACTACTAGAATAAGTAAAATTATTTTGAATTATCGTCTTGTAAACAAAGTTCCTATTTTGCCCTGTCTGGCGCGTATGATATTAGAATTTTCAAAGGCTGATGCTATGTATACGTTCATGTTTTTGCCTTGATCATTATTTGCAATATTTACTGCGTCAATTTTTGTAATCATACCGCCCGTTGCGATCGGGTCTTGTGTTGGATGGCATAATGCAATTATTGTGTCGGTATCTGCTGCACTAACAAGGGGAATTCTTAATTCATTTTTAGGGTAATCCTGAAACAGCGCACTTGCAGTACCAAGTAAATAAAGTTCTGATGCACCTATTATTTTGCCTACAAATGCCGACAATTTGTCGTTGTCGCCTTGAGTAATTTCTTCTGTTGCTACTGCGTCGTTTTCGTTTACGATTGGGACTAAATTGTTGCTAAACATGGTGTTTAACATACCCGATAATGGACTTTTGTTGCCCTTTAATATTCCAAAAAGTTCTTGGTCGGTTACTAATACTTGGCCGGTAAATATATTTAATTTTTTAAACGCTTGTTGCCAATAATCCATTAAAACTGGTTGGCCTACGGCAGCTAGCATTTGCTTTACTGGTACTGATTCTACTTCTGCTGATCTTTGTAACACTGCCCTACCAAATGCTATTGCACCAGAACTTACAATTGCAGATTCTACGCCTGATTGTTTAAGATCATATACCTGACCGGCAATTGAATCAAAAATTTCTAGTCTTGGCCCTTCTGGACCATACAGGCTGCTAGAACCAACTTTTATAACAATTCTTTCTGAAATTTCGGCTGTGTTTTGTGCCATAGCTAATTTTTAGACTTAAAACCTTTTATAGCCAAACCTTTAAGCATTAATGCAGCACCACGCAAAGCACGTTTTTGCATATCTTCGGTATGATGATTTGTTAAAATATCTATTACTGCTTTTCCGGCTTCGGGTCGTTCTTCGGCAGCAAAAAAATGAATGTCTAGTTCTTTGCGTAAATCTAGCGCTTCGACAATAGATTTTTGCGCTTCTGTCATTCGGGCATTGTAATTTTCTGGGTCGATTACGTCACCGTTTTTATTAAAAATATCTCCCCTACCGTTGATTCTTAACATCCAGTCTTCGAATGTATCGACCGTTCTGTATATTCCAATAGCTTTTTTATTGGCATGCAAAAGTATACGATTTAAGTCGCGTAATGTGGCAGGAACTGTGTCCATTAATGCTATTCCGCTAGTAGGAAAACTGTCTAGTTCGGTAAAGTATACGTGGCCACCTCTGGGTTGAGCATATTGTACTAATTGACCTTCTTTTAACAAACTTGCCAACCGTTTGTTAGATTCGTAATCAAAAGCAAAATCATAATCTAGCCCGTTTTCTTCTACTCTGCCGTCACGAAATTCGGGAAGCCTAGTAGTGCCATTTAAAACTGAATGGATAACAGATACGTTGTGCCTTGGTCGTCTTAATAACGATTGGGCTTCGGCTTCTATTTTTGCTCCATTTTTACCCACGCCAAATGGACCACTAATTGTGGCGACAGCGTCTAAACTACACAATCTGTCTACTACGACACTGGCTGGCAAATACTGCTCGCGCGGGTTGTCTTTAAACAATTGAAGATCTGACTGGTCATGAAATGCACCATTAACCGGAGCTAATGACTGATTATATTCTAATGCACTTTTTTCGGACTCATTTGGTATTGAGCGCATAATTAATTACCGTACTTTTTAAGCAACTTCTCCAAGTTGGATACGAGAGATTTTGCGAACAATAATATTCTCGCCAAGTTGAGCGTTAGCTTCTTTAACGACATCGCCCACCGTGATATCTGGGTTTTTTACATATGGTTGGTTTAACAAACAACGTTCTGCAAAATACTTTTTAAGCATTCCTTCTACGATGTTTGGAACGATTTTTTCTGGCTTACCTTCGGCTATAACTTTTTCTGAAAATTCAGCTGTCATTTTAGCTTTGATGTCTGCAGGAATTTCTTCTTCGCTAATATATTCTGGAGCGCTGGCTGCAACGTGTAGACAGATATTTTTAACTAGTTCGGTAAAAATTTCGTTACGAGCAACAAAGTCAGTTTCGCAGTTTACTTCTGCTAAAACACCAATACGGTTGTCATGAACATAGCTTCCTACTAATCCTGCACGAGCTTCGCGTTCTCCACGCTTGTCGGCTTTGGTTTGACCTTTTTTGCGCATAGCTGCAAGAGCTGTGTCAAAATCGCCACCTGCTTCTGTTAATGCTGCTTTAGCGTCAGTCAGGCCAACACCTGTTAGTTCTTTTAGTCTTTTGATTGTTGCAATATCCACTTTTATTCTCCTTCAAAATATTGATAATTTAAGGTTTTTTATTAAATTGTTCTGTCTGGTTTTAATGTCCGTTGACCTGAACGATAACATGCTGTTTTTTAAGTTATTGCCTGGGCAATAGATTTATATTCAGAATGCTTATTTACAAAAAACTAAGCTTCTTTTACTGATTCGTCTTTGTCTGGTGTGTCAGCTTTTTTAGTAGCACCTGCTTGGCCGGCTTCAATAGCTGACTGAACATAGCTTAATACTAATTTAACTGCTTTTGCTGCGTCGTCATTACATGGAATTGGGTAATTTACATCTGTTGGGTCAACATTTGTGTCACAAATTGCAACTACTGGTATGCCAAGCTTTTTAGCTTCGGCAACTGCATTGTGGTCGCTTTGGATATCTACAATAAAGACTGCTCCAACTTTTGCGGCCATGTTTTTAATTCCGCCGTAAAGTACGTTCATTTCTTCGATTTCTTCTTGGAATCGTTGAACTTCTAACTTGTTGTATTTAGCTGCAAGTTCGCCGTTAGCCATTCGTTCTTCTAGGCTTTTTAGGTGCTTAATACGAACGTTAATAGTGTTATGATTTGTCATCATTCCACCCAACCATCGGTTTACAACAAATGGCATTTTTACTTCTTCGGCTGTTTGCTGAACCATTTCAGCTGCTTGTCGCTTTGTACTTACTAAAAGTACTTGCTTGCCTTCGCTAACTGTTTTTGTAATAAAAGCTAGCGCTGAGTCTAGGCCTTCTACTGTTTTTGTAAGGTCAATAATGTGGCTTCCGCCGCGCTTACTGTGAATGTACTTAGCCATTCTTGGGTGCCAGCGACTAGTTTTGTGGCCAAAATGTGCGCCTGCTGCTAATAGTTCTTTGATGTCTACTTGTGTAGCCATAGTGTTATAAATCCTTCTTCTTCGTACGGATGCTTACCTAGTCGTCTTTACATAAGATTGACCAGGAGGATTTTGCTCTGTACTGCTTAATTTGTAATAAATAAATTGTAACAGATACGGCGTAATTTTACAAGCTATTAAACTGAGAGTTCGCTAAGTTTACGAAGACTATAGACTCCACCATTTTGTAGACCCCCTGCTGCGTCTACGTATACTTGTGGTGCGCGTGAACCTCCAGAAGTTAAACGAACGGCTGGTTGACTTTGCAATCGTACACCGTCAATTTCACGCGTGGTCCTACTGACGCCTTGATGATCTTGTGAGCTATTAGAAACATACAACGGCACGCCCATACTAGCTGCTTTTTGTGCAGCATGTGTGTATAGCGCTCTGCGAGCAGCGTCACTGCTGTCGGTTGTGTATATAGTGTCTAGGTGCAGTGCTGGTAAACCTTGGTCGTCGCTAACCATTCGGTAGATTGCGCGCGCAACCTGCGTACCTTTTGCGTTACGTAACACAAGTACCTTGGTGTTAGGGTCGGTATAACCAATTAAAGAAGTATTTAGTTCACCGTTACGATAGTTTTGACAAGATCCTACTGGTTCTACGCCTACTCGAAGTGTCGTAATTAAGTCCGATGTATCCGAAACTGACATTTGTTGAACGTCGTCAGTTTGCAATGAATAACTATCTATAACAGAATCAATCTGATCAGCTATAAATGAGTTTGCAGAAGGAAGATTCTTTCTTAACCTGGTTGTTATTGTTTTTATACTGCGTGATTTTTTACCCTCTTGCTGTAATAATGAGCCGGCTTTTAGTTCGTCTGCCGACAGTTTAACTAGCGCCTGAATGTCTTCTGTTAATTGTAATCCCGATAATTGTCTGCGTAATTCTTCGGATTCTTGTTGTACCTGTAATAATTGCCTGCTAGCTAGTTCGGTGTCTGCTGATTGTCGCAATAATTGTTTTTGTTTTTCGACTTCTGCAATTTTTGCGCCTATATCTGCAATTGCCGCCTTAACATCATCGTCACTTTGCAAGGCGTCGCTAAGATAAGTTTCGTTATCATAAAGTACTCCAACCAAAGCTTTTACTGCTGTTTCGGCCTCTATAGAAAAAGTATCTTGCATGTCGGTTGTTTCGTCTTGTGACCAAATTTTTAATTGTTCAAAAGTTAATTGTGCAGGCAATAATCCTTGGTCTTTTAAAACTTGCAATGTTTGTTCGGACGATGACCCAAACTTCCATTCGTTAAATGTACCTGCAGATATTTGCTCTAGCAAAGTAGCGGCCAGCTTAGAATGATCTTTACTTTGAATGTGCTGCCGCATATAAACACCTAAAATTTGAGCAGTAGAAATAGTTTCGTCGTTTTGGGCTTGGGGATTTATATTTGCACCAATATACGCGGCGACTGATTCAATTAATAGTGAATTAACCTGGGAAGAATCGGTAATGCCTTCGAATGACGCTGCGGCAGATATAGTAAGAATTGTTGCGACAGATTCTAATAATTGTAGTGACTGCGCATTTGTAGTGTTACTTGTTTTCATTATTGTTTGTAACTGTTCAGTTACACCACGCGACTTAATTAATGCCATTGATTGATACGCAGTAGATGCTTGAGCAAGTAGTAGTTGTTTTGAGTTTTCGCGGTCGTGTCCAATTGCGCGCGACATAATATCTTGCAAATATGCATCAAATTTACCAACGCCACGTTGTTGATTTACAGATTCGACAATAGTCATTTCGTCGATATCGTCGTACTGTGCAGAAATTATAGACAATTTATTGTACGCTGCAGCAGGATCTACTTTTATAAGTCTATTTATAATATTACGGTTGCTTTGGGAGTCGATAAATCTATTAAAGACTTCTGGGTTTGACACAATATCGACTAATTTAGCATCGCTAACAGATTCTATGAACGACGTAACTTGCTCTTTAGTTACATAGCGAATCCAGGTTGAACCATAACTCATGTCACCCAAAAATAATGCTTCTAATTTAGGGTCGTTAATCAGTGATTGTACGGTATTTGTAATAAATTCTGCGTCAAATAAATTTTCGGCCTTAAAAATCAATTCTACTAATTGTGCGGAATCTAATAAAGAAATTATTTCTTGCGTTTTTTGTTTTGCAGCATCTAGCCCTTTAAAATCCTCTATTACACTAAGCGCATTCTTAACATTATATGTAGATATTTCACTTTGTTGCAAGATACTGTCTAGCGCTAGATATGGCAATTGCGACGCATCAAAATCGCCAAGCTTTTTTAATAAATCTTCGTTTAAAGTAAACTTGCTGATTACTTCACCAGCTTTTGATATAGACAAAACTATTTGCTGAAGATCCTCTGAGCTTACATATTCGGATATTGTTTGTAAGCGAAACGATTGGTCATCTGCTCCTAGTTCGTTAAACGCACCTATTACAGCATTAGTAGATTGTTCGTTGTCGTAGCCCAGTACCTTAATATATAAATTAACATTATCTAAGAATGACCCGGGAGATAATAGACCAATTGCAGATATAAGTTCTTCTTGTGATAAAACATTAAATTTAATAATCCGTTCTAGATTACGTCCTATGCTAAAGGAATCTTGCGACAAAATTAAACTATGTGAAGCCATAATTAATTGTTCGTCAGTAAAGTATTTTTTTATGTCATCACCAAAATAGCCCGCTGATTCAAATACGACAAAACCATCAGTTTGCGTAAATCTGGTATTAATAATCTCTTTTATGTGCGCTTCACTTAGTACACCAGACTCAACTGCACTCATTAATTCGTACATAGGCGTATCTGGTAAGTCAATAATCATATTAACCTGTTCGACGGCAAACAATCTTAAATTTTCTGGTATATCTTTTTCTATTCCGTAACTTTCTTTTTGGGCAATTTGTAAGTTTCTATATAAAAGATTCAAGTAGGGTCTGTTAATGTCTGGTGTTTGCAAAAAAGACATAACTTGTTCGTCTGATATTAAACCTTGCTTTATTAATGATTCAAGACTATACCCCAAACTAGTGTTGCCACTTTTAACCATTGATTCTACCATCTGTTTAACTTCTGAGTCGTCAAAATAGCCACGCAAAGTTTCGTCCGAAACTATTTGAGCAGAGAAACCATTAACTGACTGACTTGATGCTACTAAAAATGCTTTTATCTGCTCTGGCGTGTCAAACAAACGACCTAAAACAAACGGCAAACGAATATCGGATGATGTAATAAATTCTGGCTTAACTTGGACCGTCCTATACAACGCTTCTTGAAGTGACGATTTTGACATTATTCCTTCGAACAGACCAAGTTGGCCTACTATAACTGTAGGTTTATTAACTAATAATTGGGACATTTTGGCGTCAAAAGATTCTTTAGTTTTAGACAGTTCAGCAACTTCACTACTGCTTAATAATTTTTGAGAACTCCACGAAACGTCGTCGGCTTTTAATTGACGTAATATTCGCGCACCAATATTTGGACTATAGCTGACAGCTTCTAAATAAGCTTCTCGGCGCTGTTGTTCTGTGGCATTAGCCGGTAACGAATTCATTCGTTGGGTGATATATTCTTTTTGCTGGCTTCTAACAGCGCGTTGATAGGCCACGTATTCTTTGTAATCTTTTAAGTCATAGCTGGCATATTTTGCGGTTTTTAGCCCGTCTATATATGCTTTAGCTTCTTGTGGTGTCATTGCGCTAAGTTTTTCGATAGTTCGTAGTACTTCAGGAGTAATAGTTGGAATTTTATCACCTGGTAATTGTTCGACTTTTTGACTTTTTTCGATATAATTTAGCGCTATATCTTTTTTAGCGAGCATTAAGTTTGCTTGTTGGAGTGCTTTGTCCTGAGATTCTTTGACGTCAATAACAACCACAGGTTCAGTAACAGGCTCTATATATTCTGCTTGTGCTGGTGGTTCTTCGGGTTGCAGAATTTGTATTTCTGGAGGCTGTTCGGGGCTGTCGGGTGATTCAACGGGTGGGCTTAAATCAATCCCTTCACGCTCTAGATATCCTTGAATATGAGGCAAAAGTCCTTCGTGAAAATCTTCTGGATGTGCGGCTACATGATCTGCTAGTTGTTGAGGTGTGTTTATGGTGCCTAAACTAGTAGACGGGACGCTTTGATCCGGCGAATGCATATCTGGTGATGGCGAGAAGGTTTCGGACATTATTTTTGTTTTTTAATACCTCTGTTGACTACTATACGATTACTCTGTATAATAGTCAATAACTATGAGAACAGCTATACACCCAGACAACTACCGCGTTGTGGTCTTTGAAGACCTAAACAACAACGAACAATTTTTAACACGATCTACTGTTAAGACAGAAGACACTGTAAAACATGCCGACGGCAATACTTACCCACTTGTAAAAGTGCACATAAGCAGCGCTAGTCACCCGTTCTTTACAGGACAAGAAAAACTAGTCGACATCGAAGGTCGTGTAGACAAGTTCGAAAAACGACGTGTTGCAGCAGCTAAAGCCAAAAAAGCCCAAGCAGACAAAGCTGTTAAAACAGTTAGTTCAAAAGCAGACAAAGACGCTCCAGTTAAAATCGAAAATTTAAAGACAACAAAATAGCTTTAAACATCAAAAACTGCCGGTACTTAACTGGCAGTTTTTATTTTGTTAAAGTGTTATACACTATAAGGTAGATATGAACCCAGAAGTATACAAAAAAGAACTTGCCGAAATAAAAGTCCAACTAGAAGACCCATCTATTTATTCAAAGCCCGAATACCCTGCCCTTGCTAAGCGTGCAAATGAGCTAGAAGGAATAGTTGCCTTATTTAATGATTCCGACAAGTTTACTAGTCAAGAAGCTGAGGCCTTGCAGATGATTTCTGAAGGTGGAGAGCTTGGTGAACTTGCAGCAATGGAGCTAGATGATATTAAGGCAGCTAAACTTGCTGCCGAACAGGCACTGCAAGAAGCATTAATACCAAAAGACCCTAACGCCGAAAAAGACTGTATCATAGAAATCCGAGCTGGTGCTGGTGGTGATGAAGCAAGCTTGTTTGCCGCCGAACTTTACCGAATGTATGCACGTTATTCAGAAGTACACCGTTTTAGAGTCGAACTAATTAGCGAAAGTCCAAGCGAAGTTGGCGGCTATAAAGAAATAATTTTTGGAATGAAGGGCGAAAACGCGTATAAAACTTTTCACCTTGAAGCTGGGGTACACCGTGTTCAACGTGTACCTGCAACTGAATCACAAGGACGAGTGCACACATCTACAGTTACTGTAGCAGTTTTACCAGAGGCAGAAGAAACTGACGTTGAGGTAAAGGATTCGGACCTGCGTGTTGACTATTACCGAGCAGGTGGGCATGGTGGACAAAGCGTCAACACTACTGATTCAGCCGTCCGTATCACCCATGTGCCAACGGGGATAGTAGTAACCAACCAGGACGAAAAATCTCAGATTAAAAACAAGCTTAAAGCCATGAGTGTTCTACGCTCAAGGCTATTACAGTTTAGAATAGATGCCGAAAATGAAATGTTGTCAGCCAAGCGTAAAGCACTTGTTGGGTCAGGCGACAGAAGTGAAAAGATTCGTACCTACAACTTCCCCCAGGACCGAATAACAGACCACCGCATTGGATATTCACGTTCCAATATACCTGGTGCATTGTCAGGTCAAATCGACGATTTAATCGAAGAACTCAAAAAAGCGGAGGTAGATATCCTCCGCTCCGAGAGCTAAAATTTATCCTCGCTTATTTTGGGTATCGCATCTTGAGGTTGTTTCTTAGGTAACTCAACAGTTGAAAGTTGCTCAAGAAAACTGCTGTATTCATCACCTAATCCATGTTCATTATGCAACAACGATAGTCGCACTTTTAAAAATTCCAGCAAAGCTTCAGAATCTACTCCCGCATTATACTTATCAGACAACTCTCTAGTTGCCACGCAAAAATAAATAATATCAGAAATAACTTTGTTATTATTATTTTCACTTCCTCCAAGCATCTCAATATAATTCTTGTCACTTGGCTGATCTATAATTCTACTAATTACTGCGGTTGCTCTATCAAAATAACTTGCCATATCAAGTCTACTCTGTTCAGAAACAGATGGCTGCAAAACACTTTGCGCTAATGGTGCAAGCATACTAAGTCCTTCTTTACCAAGCACTACTACTCCAACCATATGATCATTTGAGCGAACATCATGAGCATATACAGCTAGATCGCCAGTTCCAACCGGATAATGTCCGTCTGCAAATGCTCCTAAATAACCATCTAAAGGGATAGTACCCGTTTCATTTGTATCGGCGATAAGCGTGATTGGCATATCGTTCTTTTTTGCATAATTTTCAATTGTTTTTGGCGTAGGAATAGTCCTTCGTTCACCCTCAAAATCAAAGTGATATCCAAGAAGATTTTGAAGTAATACTACGCCGCCCATTCCTTCTTGATCTTTTCCTGAAAGCTGTACAGCTAACGATTCAGCAAAAGAAAACGCACCAAAACCAGGAGGTAATTGCCTTCTTTGTATTGGCTCTGTGGCATCCGGGAAAAGATTCGTGGAATTTCTTGACGAGTTAGCGGTTACATAGGTACTGCCGTCAACCTCTGTCAAAATGATAGTTGTAGATGAGCCACTTTCAGCTAAACTATAGCTTCCTGGCGTGATATTGCCTAAAGAATCGGCTGCCATGAATACTTTTCCATGCGCATCTTTACTAAAAAACTCTATTGGCAATGTGGTCGTGATGTCTGCATTTGGGAGTATATTATTGCCTACAGCATCAGTACTCCAGGGTAGACTATCATTACCTACTAATACATTGCCCACCGCTGCTTGACCAAGCAAAGGACCAGCATTATCACTGGGTACCGGTATATCTGGGTTTGTAGTTTTTTCTGACATATTTATTTTATTAGTTTTACAGAGATAACTATAACACACTTATGCTTATTTAGCAATTATATTTTATAGTCAAAAAAGCGGGTTCATACTCGCTCTTCGTTATAAAAATTTTTGCTTAGTCGATGCGGTAGAACTTGCTCTCTAGTAGTTTACCCAGGGGTTGCCACATAAGCTTGGCTTTTTTGTGAGTAAGAGTAGTGAGCTTTACTAAAATCATCAACAACATTGACAGTCCGGTACAAAGAAGTGCTCTGACGACGTTCAGGAATGGGCTGGAGCCTATTTCTAGTAGCAATACGAAGCTTATGCTAATAGAAAACAATACTAACATAATCCACCATTCGTTGCTAAACACTTTGTTGGCCATTTGAAGTGCCAAGTTAGAACGGTTAGTTTGATTGGATATTAGCTGTTCTAGCATTTTTTTAGTCGCATCTGCAGTTTGATCTTCACGGGTTATTATTGATTTTATAAGCTCTTCATATTCGTGTTCGCCGGCGCCTATCCTTTTGTTCTTATATACCTTTCCTGCATAAGATGTTAACAATTGCATGATTTTTTTGTGATCTGTGTCGTTAAATAAATTCGACGTAAGAGCAATTGCAAATAAGGCATTTGCTTCTGACCTAATTATTTTGTGCAGTTCTTCTATTCTTGACTTTTGTGCTGTTAAAATAGGCGAAATATAAAATCCATACAGCAAAGAGTTTACGCTAAATAATGTTAATGCTGAAGACTCGAACTTAGTGTGTGGAATGACCAAAGATAGCACTGCGTAAGTTAATAAAAATACCCAAAAATAAACACTAAGTCGAATTTTTAATAATAGTTTTTGCATATTTTTACTATACCACCTTTTAAACATTAACGTAATCCACCGTACTGCTTTTTGGCATTTAACAAAACCTTGTTACACTTTTATATATGCAGATAAGTGAAGTTATACAAACAGCAATAAACAAACTTCAAATCGCCGGCCATAAAACAGCCAAGCTAGATACAGAGGTGCTTTTAGCGTACCTGCTAAAAAAAGACCGATCGTGGGTACTTGCCCACCCAGAATACGCACTAGAAGAACCTACTCTGCAACAATACAACAGCCTTATTAGTCGCCGCGAACTGGGTGAGTCTGTAGCGTACATAACTGAACATAAAGAATTTTATGGACGTGATTTTTTTGTAAATAAAGATGTCTTGGTTCCCCGCCCCGAATCTGAATCATTTTTGGAACTTTTAAAACCTTTAGCAAAAATTATTCCTCCTAAAGGTATATTTAACATACTAGATATGGGTACGGGATCGGGTTGTTTGGCAATTACAGTTAAGCTAGAAAATCCACATTTGCACGTATACGCAACTGACACAAGCAAGAACGCCCTGACTGTTGCCATAAAAAATGCTCTGACTTATGATGTGCCAATTGTTTTTAAAGAACAGGATTTGTTGGCTGGCGATAAAGTAGGATACGACGTTATTATTGCCAACTTACCCTATGTTCCAGATACGATGCAAGATAAAAGCATAATGCACGAACCAAAAGAAGCACTATTTAGCGGTAATGACGGTATGAATCATTACAAAAGATTATTTAAACAATTAGAGCCAAAGCTTATTAGATACGTTATGACCGAGTCACTATTATCGCAGCATAATGAAGTTACAGAACTGGCCAAAAAAGCTGGTTATACCCCTACATCGACCGACGGTCTAGTACAGCTTTTTACAAAGAAGTTAATGTAGCTAGGAAAGAGCAGCCCGACAAAATGTATTCCATTTTGCCGGCGCGATAAGAAAACTGTTTACGGTTGTCTTATAAGCGAAGCGTTACTGTGCCGGTGCGGCTTCTAGAGTTGCAGTAATGTTAAGTTCTTTGCCATCACGCAGTACTTTAAGTTTAGTGCTGTCGCCAACTGACCTTTTACCAAGTACAGATATTAGACTATTTTTTTCGTCTAGTTTTGTGCCGTCGATTTCGGTAATAATATCTTTTTCTTTTAGGCCGGCTTTGTCGGCTGGACTGTCTTTTACTATTGTTACTTGTTTGCCTGCTGGTGCTATGTATGCACCTCGTTTAACAGGTAAATTAAACTGGTATGCAATGTCGTCGGTAATCATTACATAACGAACACCTAAATACGGTCTTTGTAGTTTACCTGTTTTTAAAACACTTGTTATTAATCCCTGAAGATCGCTAATAGGAATAGCAAAACCGATGTTTTGAGCCGCACCGCCAGCTATTGCTGTGTTTATTCCAATAATTTCACCAGAAGTATTAACTAACGGTCCGCCAGAATTACCAGGGTTAATTGCTGCGTCGGTTTGAAACAAATTTTGTAAAGTTTCTGATGCTGTACCTGGTTCGCCACCTGCTTCTATGCTTCGGCCAAATCCAGAAATTATGCCGCTGGTTACAGTGTTCTGAAATTGACCTAGGGCGTTTCCTATAGCTATAACTTTGTCGCCAACCTGAACTTTAGACGAATCACCTATTTTAGCTGCTGTTAGTTCTTTGCCTTTTTTATCTTTGATCTTTAAAAATGCTACGTCTAGCGGATCACTGTCGTTAGTGCGACCCAAAACTTCTACATCTGTTAGTTCTGTACCGTCAGAAAGCGTCACGCTAACCTTTGTTGTGCCGACTGGGACTACGTGGCGGTTTGTAATTATAGTTCCATCAGTGTTAATAATTACACCCGTACCAGCGCCTTCTTGAGCCTGATTACTAGTAAAACCAAAAAAATCTTGAGCTAACCCTTGGCTTGTAACATTAACTGACACTACGGCTGATCCAACATTTTTTGCAATATCGCGTACAAGGTCGCTTTCGCTACTTATAACTTGTTTTTGAACGGTTGTGCTGTCTGTATGTGTTGTGCGCTCCGGTGCGTAATAACCACCTGCAAAACCTGCAATTACCGCCAATAAAATCGGAAACATCGATACATTTGGTTTTAACTTTATTGCTTCATCATGAATTATCTTTTTAGTTTCTGATAATTTTTTTAATGTAGATTTTTTGTCTGTCATATTAACCCTCTTATTTTATAAATAATACCTATTTAATACTGAGTAAATGCTGAAATTATTAAATTGTTTTGTCGCCCCAGTCAGAAAACACAATCAAAATTATTAATATCGCCGAAAGTACTACCACAAACTGACGCTGTACATTTGCGCTTAGCTTGTCGGTATGACGTAAATAATATAACCCTGCAAGCGCATAGCCTACAACACTAATGATTAATACAGGCTGTGCAATAACTCCGTAATATATAAGCCAGTGCGACAATAACCAAACTACGCTAGACGCAAAGTAAGCCCATACATAGGCTGTTGTGCGTCCTAATGATTCGTCGAATGCCGAAAAGAAGTGTCTGGCAGCAAAATAACAAACCAAGGTAGACACCAAAACTAAAACTGTGCTTGAAGCGTTACCAAAAACTGCAAATAATGCCATTAATCCCATTGCCTGACCTATCATTGCTTGAGCCGAAACCCAAAGAACGTCTGATTTTGGTTTTATTACGATTAACCAGATTGAATAAAGTAGTACCCAAATAAATTGCATACCCTGACTGCCTGTTTTGTTCATAAACAACACAACAGATAGCCCAACTATAATATCGACTGCATTTGCACGTATATTTGCAGGCCAATGTCTGGATTTTACAGAAAACATTCGCCATTTACTTAAAAGTATTAAAATTGCTGCAAGTTGCGCAAAATCTAACCTAATTAACACATACAAAACTAGTGGCAATGCAACGGTCAGTACAACGTGAACGGCATGTGCAAAACCACCCTTTGGCTTAATTTTATAGACTACTTTAGATAGTTTTTCGATGCTTTTTTTTGTACGAGAATTGTGCGTAGGCACTTCTGCAAATGCCTGAAATGCCTGATCTTGGTTTCGCTGCATTAATTGCAACTTATTTTTACCTATTTTCAATTGATTAATATCCTTGTGGTTTAGGGTGCTACTGGCGTGACCGTGTCTGTACCTAGTATTATAACAAAGTCCGCGCCGGTAGTATTAATTGTTGGGTCAGGTACGGTTGTTGTTGCGACTACTCCGAATCGTTTTTCTAGATAATTTTTTGTATATTTTTTAACACCGTTAGTCATGTCCACTATTACTGTTTTTGTGAAGTTTTTATTTGGTGCGTTTCCTGTACTTGATATTGAATAACCAAATGATTTTAGTTCTAGTGCCTTTTTGCTTGCTAAACCTTCTGTAGCGGTACCGTTAAGAACCACTATTGCGGCGTTTTCGTTTTTAATAAATGCGTCTTTTAGGCTGTTTCTAACAAAGTTTTGAATTTCTGAATAGTCAAACATTCCGGCTTTTGGCACCTGTACGGACAATCCGTTAATGTTGTCGCCAACAACCATTACTTTACCTGCATCGGCAAGTCCAATAGATGCAAACTTATCTGGTGATATATTTTTGCCAATTTCGTATAAACGCATTACTTCGTTAATACTTACATCTGTTCTTACGTGGTCGCCAAAAGTACTTAATAGCTGAGTTACTTTTACTGGGTTTGAATATGTGCCGGCGCTTTGGATTTTTTCTTTTAGAGCTATAATTACTGCTTTTTGACGTTCTGATCTGTCAAAGTCACCTCTTGCGCTGGTGTGACGAGAACGAGCAAAGAATAATGCTTTTTCGCCGTTAAACTGCTGAACGCCAGGCTTTACATCTAGTACAAAGGATCGAGCTTTAGCTTCGTTCCATAATGTTTCTGATACAGCCAAGTCTTTTGTTATGTTAATTTGAATGCCGCCAACTGTGTCTATGGCTTTTTCGAAACCGTTAAAGTCGACTACAAGGTAATAGTTCATTGGTATACCTAGTACATTAGTTAGGACTTTTTCGGCGGCAAGCGCACCAGCTTTTGTGGCTAGGTCTTTATCTTTGTTTTTTGACAATGAAAGTTCCCTTGCGTTGGCAAAAACTTCGTTAATTTTGCCTATACTACCGTTTTCTTTTTTAACCCATAAGTCGCGAGGAACGCTTAGTAATGCTGCTTCGTTTTGAACTGGGTCTATACTTGCAATTATCATAGTGTCAGACAAATATGCTCCGTTATGACCTTCGCCGCCAATACCTAGTAGTAGTATGTTTATGCGTCCGTCGCCTTCGCCCTTAAGTTTTACGGGGTCGACGTTTTTTTCTAGGGCTACTGCACCTGTACTGCTGCCATTAAAAACTTGTCGTGCTTTTAAATAGCCGTAGCCTGCCACACCGCCAAATCCGACAACTGCTATAAACATTAAAACCGAAAAAACAGTTAAAAGTTTTTTAAGTCCTGATTTTTTGGGTTTTGCGTGTTTTCTTAATTTTTTAGAAGAATTGTCGTCTATAGGAGCTTTTGTGTCGTGATTAGATAATAATGGCTGTGTATTTGCCGTAAAGCCACTAGGTTTTTTAAAATTTTCTACTGGTGTGTTGGTTTGTTGTCTAAAGTTAGTTGTTACTGGTTTTCTGCCAGACTGTGGTCTACTAGATACAAAACCATCTACAGTATGGTTTTTATTGAATGTGCGTTTGGGGCTTTTAAAATTATCCATTGGTATTACAATAGTATAGCTGTTTTGGTGCCTATTCGTAAAGTTGTACAGTATTAGGTTGTTCGTGTAATCTATTAATAGTGGATAACGAACCTATACAGTCAACACCCGGACATAATGTACCGGCGCCAGAACGCAAAACAAGTAGAGAGAGCGTTTTTAAAAGCATACTTACTACCCTGGCTATACTTGTAGCTGCACCTATTACGGCTTTACTTATAACTAGCTTTATTTTTCAATCTTACGAGGTATTTGGTCCAAGTATGATGTCTACACTGCAAAATGGCGACAGATTAATTGTAGTAAAAGCACCCAGGACATGGGCAAAAATTCTTCATAAAAATTATTTACCTGACAGGGGCGAAATTATAGTTTTTATTAAAAAAGATTTATTTATAGCCGGAGAATCTGGCAATAAGCAGCTTATTAAAAGAGTTATGGCCCTACCTGGCGAGCGCGTAGTTGTAAAAGACGGAGTTGTAAAAGTATTTAGTAGCAGCAGACCCGAAGGATTTGAACCAGACAAAGAAAGCCCCTACGGAAGCGTTATTTTAAAGACTGCAATCGACGGCGAATGGACCGTAGGCAGTGACGAAGTATTTGTATGTGGCGACAACAGAGATAATTCATTAGATTCTAGAACATTTGGACCAATTAAAGAATCAGACATTGTTGGCACAGCCAAGTTTAGGTTTTTGCCTACAAACCAATCACGCAGTTTTTAATTAAACTTTGTGTAGAATGCACATTTTGGGCGTAAAACTGCGCCATAAAATTTTACCATACATTAATATGGCGCAATTTTAGTGCTAGTTTTTCATCCCAACCTGCACTATTTGACTCAAAGTTTAGAGTGTAGGAATATGTTAGTTACTGAGGGTTTTTATGATGCGTGACATATCAGTGTCGTCTTTAAAACTAATTAAGATTTGGCCACCTTTGGCTGTGCGCTTAATTTTTACAGGTGCATGAATATGTGTACTTAACTTTTTTGTTTCTGGTGATGTTGTTACAAGATTCTTTTTTGCTGCTACTGCTGTTTTAGCGCCTTTTTTGCTAGCGGTTACAAATTGTTCTGCCTGACGTACTGACCAACCGTTGGTAATAATAAAATGAAGTAATTCTGACTGAAGTTTTGGATCATCTTTTAGGGCAAGAATTTGGCGCGCATGACCTTCTGTTATTTTTGATTCGTTAAGCGCCTTTTGTGCGACGTCCGGTAATTGTAAGAGTCGCACAATATTATTTACAGTCGTTATTGCTTTGCCTAATTTTTTAGCAATGTCGGCATAGCCCAAACTAAATTGCTGTTGAAGCCGAGCAATTGATATTGCTTGTTCCATTGGACTTAGGTCTACTCTTTGCACGTTTTCTACTAGCGCAAGTTCTAGTTCGTGTAGTTCGGTTAATGTTCGGACGATTGCGGGAATTTTATCTAGTCCTGCAAGCTGACTGGCGCGGTAACGGCGTTCGCCTGCTACTATCCTAAAGGTCTTATCACTTTTTTGTACAACTATAATCGGCTGTAAAACACCGTGTACTTTAATTGACTCAGCAAGCTCTGCTAAGGTGTTTTGGTCGAACAATTTGCGTGGTTGGTCACTGTTAGGGTATACGTCTGTAATGAGTAATTTTTGTATTCGATTACTGTCGTCTTCTAGTAATGCTATGTCTACATGCTGTGGTATTAGACTGTCGAATCCCCTGCCTAGTCCAGTTAATTTAGCCATCTATTCTCTCCTGTACTTCTTTTGCTAGTGACTTATACGCCCGTGCACCCTTGCTCCATTTGTCGTGATCTGCAATAGTTTTACCGTAACTTGGCGCTTCGGCTAACCTGATGTTTCTTGGAATATGAGTGCTAAACACCTTTGAATCAAAATGTTTTAGTAGTTCTGCCTGAACTGCCGTAGAAAGGCTAGTACGACTGTCGTACATGGTCATAAGTATACCTAAAAGTTCTAGGTGAGGATTTACGCTTGCTCGGACTCGTTGGACAAGATCAATTAATTGGCCAAGGCCTTCTAGGGCGTAAAATTCTGTTTGAACCGGTATTAATACCTTGTCGGCAGCAGTTAATGCATTAACCGTTAATAGGCTTAACGACGGTGGGCAGTCTATTAATACGTAGTCGTAGGTTAATGTTGCTAGGGCTTTTTTAAGCACAAATTCGCGGGCTTCTACACCTACAAGTTCGACTTCGCTGGCTGCTAGTTCTGTGCTTGTTGGTAATATATACAGATTTTTTTGTGAAGTAGGAAGTATTATGTCGGCTGCCGTTGCTTCGCCTCGCAAAAGTTCGTACATTGTTTTTTGTTCAAGTCCTGATTTGTTTATTGCCAATCCACTGGTAGCGTTACCCTGAGGATCGAGGTCTACTAACAAAACAGCTTTGCCCGCCTTAGCTAGGTATGCGCCAAGGTTAATAGTGGTTGTAGTTTTACCGACTCCGCCTTTTTGATTTGTAACTGCAATTGTTATCACTGTTTATGTTCCCTCTTGTTACCTATAGGGTATCACAAATAGCACGTTTTAGGGTATAAGTTGTTCTATCTTCGTGCGCTGGCTACGCCACTTACCTGGAAGTAATCAACATAACAATTTCGGGCAGCAGCAACAGAGTTAAAGCACGCTATTGCAGGACTTACCTTGTTTGAATTATCAATAGTCACGCCGCTAACAGTATATGAAGTACCATTAATAGTAAATGTAGCACTTGATACAGTTACACCTGTAGCAGTAACGTTTATATCTGTTGTGACGAACGTATTTGCAGCAACAGCAAGTGTAGATGGGGCACAAACGGCAACCGCACCAGTACCGTAACAATAGTTCCAGAACGCATTTGTAGTAGAATCAGCTTCCCACCAAACACCTGTTACTGGGCGAATGTTAGTAGCTGCTTCGGCATGTAAGCCCGCTCTTAGACGAGTATTGGCAATGGTGGCACCTACGCCTACAGTCGATATAACCCTGTTATTTTGTGCAATAATCATACTACCTGTAGCTGTAACCGAACTCATTTGTGTTAATGTAACACCTTGTCCATTACCTGTACCTGTCTGTATGTTTAGTACGCCTGGGTGGTCGGCCGACGGTAAAATTGTACCGGTATTATATGCAATTATGGTAGTACCACTGGTATTGCA